>Ga0209986_10001018_pt1 | contig 27314 bp, 29 predicted proteins | sample BlataG_FD_183168 | JGI IMG/M metagenome (GOLD analysis project Ga0209986, IMG submission 183168) | Deep subsurface microbial communities from Black Sea to uncover new lineages of life (NeLLi) - Black_00105 metaG (SPAdes) (version 2) | ecosystem: Environmental > Aquatic > Marine > Oceanic >... | reverse complement strand
TGCCCGAGGAGTTAGCCGAGCGGGTTGGATTATTGTTTACCCATGCCATCGGCTGCACCGCCCACTTCACCCAGTATGCCGGCCTCGAAGCCCTAAACGGACCACAAGACCAAGTTGAGGCGGCAGTGGCGACGTTCGAGCAGCGGCGGGATGTGATGGTGGAGGGGTTGAACGCGCTCCCCGGTGTCCGCTGCCAGGTTCCCCAGGGGGCCTTCTATGTCTTCCCCAATATCAAGGCCTGCGGATTGCCATCCGAAGAGTTAGCCAATCTACTGCTCGACGAGGCCGGCGTAGCTCTACTGCCGGGGACAGCCTTTGGAACAAACGGCGAGGGATACTTGCGTCTCTCATATGCCGCCTCTATCGGGGATATCAAGCAGGCGTTGGAGCGAATGCATAGTGTGTTTGGACAATTGGCAAGATAGGTGGGTGCGTTGGTTGGTATGGGGTCTGCTCAGCGGGCCATGACAACTTCTGGTGAATTCCCCGGAATGAAACTTCAATTCCGTTGGTAGCTATAGGAGACTAAAAAAAATGACCGATGAAAAGGTGCTGATGAGAGTGGATGAGGGCATTGCGTCTCTCACCTTTAACCGACCACAGGTGCTCAACGCTCTCGACATCCCGATGATCGAGGAGTTGGTTTGCAACCTCCAGGCTTGCGCCGAGGAACCGAGCGTGAGAGTGGTCTTGCTCACAGGTATCGGCCGTGGTTTCTGTGTCGGCGGGGACATGAAAGCTGCTTGGGAACATATCCAGGCGGGTGGGGCCCCCCAGGCTTTCTTCCAAACTTTACTCGACCATATCCACCGCGCGGTTATAGTGTTGCGTTCCATGGAGAGACCGGTAATCGCGGCCATCAACGGGGTCGTCGCTGGTGCGGGGATGAGCCTCGCCGCCGCGTGTGATCTACGGATCGCGGCTGAGGGAGCAAGGTTCAAGCAGAGCTTTACCTCCATAGGTTTGGTCCCGCTCGGCGGTTGGACAGTCACAGTAGCCCATTTCCTCGGCCCCTCCAAAGCGGCGGAGCTGATGATGATGGATCCGGTGCTTGAGACGCACCAAGCTCTCGATTTGGGGCTGGTGAGTGAGGTGGTGCCAAACGGGCGATTGATCGAGAGGGTGAGGGAAGTGGCTGGGCAAATCGCTCACGGACCGAAAACCGCTTTTGCTTCAGCGAAGGTGCTGACAAACGCTGCGCTACTCCCACGGCTAAAGGAGCAGATGGCGCTGGAGCGGGAAAGATTTATTTACCAGGCAGGAACCCCCGATTTCTTGGAGGGGCTGACCGCCTTCATTGAGAAGCGAGAGGCGAATTTCTAAGGGTCTTGGGGAAGTCAGGCACATATCTGGTGACTGAGGATGGTCCGATGGTGAGCGGCTGGCGTTGGTTTACGGTGTGCTTACTTTTTTCATCATCCTGGCGCCACTATCGGAGCTTGATGCTTCGCGACCCGGTAACACCGGGGATGACACTGGTAGGATTGGCAACATGGGATTTCTTGCTTTGGTTGCGCCGACGTGTCCGACGGCGACTGATGGAGGAGGTTACGATCCATTAAACGAAAAATTACGCAATTCGAGTTACTACTCAGCCTACCCTCCCGCAGGTTATGATTGATAGCATTTATAGGTTTGAATATCCGATCGAGACGCGATTCTGTGTCAAAACAACATCCAAACCTGCGGGAGGGTGAGTAGTTACCAATTCGAGGTCAAAAGGTGCCCGGCACTTAATACAATCCTTTGGAAAGCTGAAATTATTGCTTTCGAAACACCTTTAATACCGTGATACTCTCATTTGCAAGTGCCGGGCACCTCAACTGCGTAACTTCTGAACGAAAAGTGCTAAACTATTCCTTACTAGCGAATTACAGAATAGGAACAGGAGGCGAAAGGTGGAATTCTCAGAATTGATCAGAACCCGCTACAGTGTACGAGCGTACAAGCCGGATCCAGTGGCGGAAAAGGAGCTGAGACAAGTGTTGGAAGCAGCTCGTTTGGCGCCGACCGCCGCCAACCGCCAACCCTTCCAACTGATTGTGGTCCACACCGAGGGGCGCGAAGCGGAATTGCGACGCATTTACAACCGAGACTGGTTTGTGCAGGCGCCATTGGTCATCTGCGCCTGTGGAATCTCGGGTGGAGCCTGGACCCGAGAGGATAACAAGAATTTTGCCCCCGTGGATGTAGCCATCGTCATGGACCATTTGATCCTCGCCGCTGCAGACCTTGGGCTGGGCACGTGTTGGGTCGGCGCTTTTAACGTGGCTGCAACGCGTGAGGTGCTTGGTCTGCCCGAGGAGGTGGAACCGATCATCTTCACCCCATTGGGATACCCTGACGATCAGCCTAAGCCTAAGAAGCGTAAGTCGCTGGAGGATTTAGTCCGGTACGAGCGATGGTGAGCCGGTAGGCTTACGAGAACAAGGTTCCCCTAAGGTGAATGCAGGTTTCATGCTTTACCCACAGGATGTCGGCATCATCCTCAGCTACTATTGCCACAGCGGTTGCAAGCATTGCCTTTATAACTGTGGGCCACGCTGGGAGCAGGAGCCGATGTCGGCGGAGGCGTTGAGCGAAGCGTTGGAGGCGGTAACGATTTGGCCCCGTCCGCCGCAGGTGCACTTCACCGGTGGGGAGCCGTTCCTCCACTTCCCCTTGCTTTTAGAGGGCGTGCGTCAGGCGGTCGAGCGGGGTATCTCGTGCTATGTCGAGACCAGCGGCAGTTGGTGTATTGATGATGAGGAAGTACGTCACCGGTTCACCGCCTTGCGGGAAGCCGGTCTACAAGCGGTTCTGATCAGTTGCTCCCCATTTCACGCTGAGAAGGTCCCGCCTGTGCGTACGCTGCGAGCGGTCGATGCCGCGTTAGAGATCTTTGGGTCGCGAGGGACGATCGTCTATCTGCCCGAATACCTCAAAATCATACAAATTTTCGACATCGATCGACCTACTCCCCTCTCGAGTTATGAGGAGATCTTTGGCGCAGAAGAAGCGCGTCGCATCCTGTGGCAGGGCTATGGGATCATCTCAGGTGGGCGATCGGGTTACCAGCTGGGCCATCTGGTGCCCAGGCGCCCGGTGGAGGCCTTCGCTGATATGGACTGCACTGGGGAGATCCCAGCTGGGCCATCTGGTGCCCAGGCGCCCGGTGGAGGCCTTCGCTGATATGGACTGCACTGGGAGATCCTTTACGCACATCACTCCCACTTTGACCTCTACGGCAACTACATCTCGGGCTTCTGCGGTGGACTTACGATCGGAAGTTGGCGTGAGCTGACCCAGGTTCTGGGAGACTTCCGGGCTGGTCGCTATCCTCAGCTCGTCGGGGTGCTTATTGAGCGTGGGCCGTACGGGTTGCTGAAGTTGGCGCAGGGGGAATTCGACTACCAACCGCTTTCCGAGGGTTACGTAGGAAAGTGTCATCTATGTGTGGACCTGCGGCGGCATCTGGTTGAGGCAGGTGACTTCGCCGAATTGGAGCCCCGATCCTTCTATCAACACATCTAAGCCTCGAGGTTGTGAAGCGATCTCATTCATAGCGCTTGTTGCGATTCAGGAACGACCCTCAAATCCTCATTGAATGTTTTAGCCTTGGGGGTGTCTCCGCACATAAGGATTAATTGCTCTGGTCAATCGCACATAGGGGCGTCGGGAGGTGACCGATCCTAACTTCGAAAACCATCAGTCTCCAATCTTCGGCATAAGAGTTGGTCTATCCCCGAATCTGTCTTGATAAATCCCGGGCACTGTCTACGGCTGTCGCTGCCTCGGGCGAATAAGCATCGGCTCCGATCGCCTTTGCAAAATTATCGGTCACTGGGGCGCCACCGACCATGATCTTGACCGCATCACGAAGCCCTGCAGCTTCTAAAGCGTTAATAATCACCTTCATCTCGGGCATCGTTGTGGTTAACAAGGCGCTCATTCCTAGTATGTCTGGTTGATTCTCGCGTACAGCTGACACAAATGTCTCTGCCGATACGTCAGTCCCCAAATCGATGATCTCGAAGCCAGCACCTTCCAACAGCATTTTGACCAGATTTTTACCGATATCATGCAGGTCGCCCCTAACCGTTCCAATTAGGTACTTGCCTGAGGTGGGTATATCGCTTTTAGAGAGCCGCGGCTGAAGGACATTCATACCTGCCCGCATAGCACGGGCAGCAAGCAGCACCTCGGGTACAAATAACTCGCCACCCTTAAAGTCCCTACCCACCTCATCCATGCCGCAGATAAGACCTCAACTCAGGACTTCCGAAGCAGTCATGCCGCTATCCAATGCTTGTTGAACTAGACTGGCGACCTGTTTGTCATCACCGTTATACAGTTGGGTGATGATGTTTTTCATAAGATCTGCCGTTACTAATTTCCTCCTGTGTGATGGTAGGCAGTGACCTCGTTCGAATGAGGCCTAGCCTACTGGTGTAATGCGGACGGTGTGCACCTCGCGATCCGATGTATGGTAGACAATCAGGGTCTGCGTCTGGCGGTTCACCTGATTGCTGCCATCTGATAGTTCGACCTCGTAGTGGTCGGGATATTGGTGGTTGGGCACAAAGATCTCTGTTAGGGCAATTACTGTTGGATCATGTTTGAACTCGAACTCAAAGGTGCGAGTGGACAGGTCAGAGCGCATCCGCAGTGGTTTGCCGGTGGTCTTACGAGCATAAGGCCTGAGAATCGCGTCAAGCCCACGACCTTATCATTCCTATATGGGGCACGGATGTGAACCACGCGATGTCGACGGCGGTTCTATGGAGAGGCTGGCCGGAAGTAGGCGATGTCCAGGATCGAACCCTGGCGTTCTGTCTCCGGCTTGAACACGGCTTCGACCGGCATGCCGATGTCTAGATCGTCCAGATGGATCTCGTCCAACTTGTGGACCAAACCGCCATCTCCCAGGCGGATGAAAGCCACTATCTCAGGCTCCTCTCTAGCCGTGCCGTCCAGATTTTCAAACAATAGGGTGAAGGTGTACACCTCGCCTTTTGTCCCCACATCAAGCCATTCATCCAACTCGTCCAGGCAACGCTCACAGAATTGGCGGGCAGGGACATAGGTAATCCCACACCGATCACAGCGTGAGCCCATGATCTTCCCATCATCTTTGATTGCCCTCAGGAACCTCTCACCTGCCAGACCCGCCGTGTAGCGGCTGGTGATCGGCAACTCTCCCAACCAAGCACCTGGGGCGTTCGGATGTCTTTCTAACAAGCTCATGGTCACCCCTCCTTGATGGGCTTGAAATACAGAATGTCGGTGATGGCTCCCTCCCGCTCGTCGGCCGGCTTCCATATCGCCTGTACCCGCATTCCGATATACACCTCTTCTGGGTCGACCTCACCTAGTTTGTGCATGATGCTATGCAGCGGGGAAGCGCCGTCGATCTCGATCACCGCCGAGATCTCCGGTTCCTTGATTCGTTTTACATCCCAAGTGACATAACACAGTGAGAAAGTATTCACCGTCCCGGTATCCTTCAAGGGTACGTAGGAGTTCATCGGGCGGAAGCACCACTCACAAACCGTTCGCGGCGGCACCACCGTGCGCCGGCAGCTCCGGCAGTAACTTCCCAGAAGGACTCCCTCTTTTAACGCCGCCAGGTAGCTGCCGATGCCAATCCCCGTGTCCCAGGCGTATTGGCCATTCATCTCATCGTGGCGGTAGAGGATCTTTCCCTGCTTGAAATCCACCTCCCTCAAAGGCGTACCAGGAAAAACTTCGATTTTAGATGTCATCGTCAGCTACTCCTTTCAGGGGTTGGTCCCCATGATGACTACGGTTCCCACCTGCATCAGGTCTCCCCAGGCTTGGGCAAGGCCGCGCTTGGGCTGACCGGGAACCTGGCGCGCCCCCGCCTCGCCTCTCAGCTGCCAGAAAATCTCAGCAACTTTCATCAACCCAGCCGCGGCGATGGGGTTGCCCACACCTAATAAACCGCCTGATGGACAGACCGGCATGTCGCCGTCCCGTAAAGACACCCCATCAATTGCCAATTGGGGCGCTTGACCGCGGTCGGCGAGCAGCAAACCTTCCAGGTGGTGACACTCTTTGTAATCGAATGGATCGTAGGGTTCCACGATGTTGATCTCTTTACGGGGCTCCTTGATGCCGGCCATCTCGTAGGCCATGCGAGCGGCGTACTCCACATAGCGGGGATAAGCCAGATCGCGGTTGGTCCAGTAGGCTGTATCCAGGCTCCACCCAACCCCTTGGATCCAGACTGGCTTGTCGGTGACCCGCTTGGCCACGTGCTCGGCAACCATGACCAGGGCCACAGCCCCATCGCTCACCGGGCTGACATCGAGCCGGTTCACCGGCCAGGCCAACATCTCCGAGTTGAGCACATCTTCTACCGTGATGTCTGGATTCCCTAGCAAAGCGCAGGGATGATCGGCCGCGTTGCGCTTGTTCTTCACGGCAACATGGGCGATGTCCTCCTTCGAGATGCCATAGGTCTGCATGTAGCGGTTCATCTCCATGGCGAAGATCCACAGCAGATTGGGCTTCAGGGGTCGCTCGGTGGTGTGATCGAAGATGGTCAGGAAAGCGCCCTGAGCGTGGGGGTAATAACTGGACATCTTCTCCTCGCATACCACCAGGACCGCGTCAAACAGGCCCGAGGCGACGTGGTACCAACCTTGAATAGAGGCGAAGACGCCGGTGCCCCCGCCGACATAGGAGCGCATGTAAGGTTTGCCCCATGCGCCCGCTCCATCACTCAGGTATTCTCCCTTCAGGTGAATGCTATCGAATGCATCCGGGGCGGTGCCAAGACAGACGGCTTGGATGTCGTCAAGGGTCATCTCGCAGGATTCCAATGCCATGCGCGCGGCTTGCCACGAGAGCTCTTTGCCCGTCTCCTGGGCGCGCCGCATGAACTTGGTCATGCCGGCCCCGACGACGGCGACTTTTCTCATTCCCATGGTTCACTCCTCCTCAATTACTCAGGATGGCTACCGCGCCGCTGGTGGTGGGCACTCCACGCCATGATTGGGCGAGGCCGACCTCGACCTCATCCAATTGCCGCTGCCCGGCCTCCCCTCGCAGTTGCAGTACCACCTCTAACGCGCGCGCCAGACCACTTGCATCGAGCAGGTCGCCCATCCCTAGGCTTCCACCAGAGACATTCACCGGCATCTCGCCATCCGGTTCTGTGGCCCCCTCTTCAATGAGCATCCCTGCCTCGCCAGGACGGCAAAAACCCAGCGCCTCCATGTGCTGCAATTCTTTATAGGCGTAGGTGTCGTCCAATTCAGCGAAATCGATCGCCAAATGCGGCTGACGGATGCCCGCCTGGCGGTAAGCCATGTCGGCGGCCTTCTGAATGTAAGGCACCTCACCCCACACACGGCTCTCCAGGGAGGGGGCGCCGTTGCACCAACCAACGCCAATGACCCACACAGACTTATCGCACAACCCCCGGGCTCGCTCTTCTGATGCCAGCACCATGACGATAGCCCCATCGGCGTGTTTTGCAGCTTCATATCGACCCAGCGGCCAAGCCAGTGGCGGTCCAGCCAGCACCTCATCCAGCGTTAGATCGGCGCCATAAGGAGCCAACGGGTTGCGCAGCGCGTTGCGCCGGTTTTTAACCACCACCGCCGCGCACTGCTCAAGGGTGGTTCCCGTCTCGAACAAGTAGCGGTTCATCTCCATCCCGGCGATGAAATCGGTGTTCAGGCCTAAGGGTCGGTTGATGATCGGGTCCTGCGCGTATGCGGTCACTTCGGAGAGCGTCACAACGTTGGAGGCTTTGCTGTGACCTTCAACCACCACGATCTCGCTCTGGCCGGTGCGAATGAGCATAATAGCCGTCGCCAGACCGTGTAGTCCATCGCCGCCGATGGTGTGAACCGGCTTCAAGACCGCGCCAAGTTGATCCGGCACGTATTCATCGAAGATGCTGGTGCCTTCGATGAAGTCCTCGGCGACGGTAATAAAGCTATCCACATCACGCCTTGGGTCCACACCTGCGTCGGCATACGCTTTGACCGCCGCCTCATAAGTCAGTTCTTTGTAAGATACTTCCGGCGTAACCGGGCGATAGCCTACCCATCCCACGCCGATGATGGCCACACGTTCGCTCATCGATTTTCTCCTTGATCCTGAACTCAAGGCTGTCGGCATTTAATTAGAGCCCTGGTCTTATATACTCTACCCTTTTACTCGAGCGCTCCAGGCTCGTCATGATTTATTGGAAGCCACCCCGTTCATTGTATTCTTGATATGACCCAGGAGCAACAACATCATACCCTGGCTGCTAAGCGTGGGAAAAGTTAGTTTGTTCATCAGCGCGGTGGACAAACTTCTTTGCCTTGGATTAAAAAAAACCACGCTGCTCGGTGGCCGTTGGGATATGGGAGACGGCGGATATCTCCCGGTAGTGCTCCTGAGGCGCGCGGTCACGTTCATCTACCCGGTATCACCAGGCACGATCGACGGGTGTTGCCTAAGGTATCTATTGGATTGTACGGTAAAGTGAGCTTCCATAAGGCGATAAGCGTTGGCTGGAGACGATCATGGGGTTGAAAAAGTCCTCACGGCTAAGGATTTCGCTGAGCCATAAGGACTAGAGTGGGCGCGACCCCGCTCGCTTCGCTCGGGGGTGCTTCTAACTCTATTAAGTCATCCTCTAAAGAAAAAACCACTTCATCGGGAGCAGTGGTCGAACAGGTGGGCGCGAATGGACTCGCCTGTCCTGGTGCTTTCCCAGGGAACCCTGTTTGCATCCTTCGGATATGCTTCGCAAGGCCGACGCCCGCCGCACTCTTCGAGCATGCTTCGCGAGGGCGGACGGCCATCGACCTCACGGATGTGAACCCAGTGGTCCAAAAGCCCTACTGCGGTCTTCACGGATCCTTGATTTCGCGAGCCGTGTGGTCAACCAAAGGTGGGTAGCCGTGTAGACTTCGGTTCCCACCGGGCTCATATTTCACTCTCCGTTGTCGTATCATCCTCAAGTTCGAGGCTGTATATCTGACTTATCAAATTAATGCTATCTAAACGGCTCGGTAATGAGACGCCCGAGGTGGTTTGGACCGCTTTTTCAATCGGTGCCCAGCTTTTCGCTTCAGTTGGCAAATTCAAAATAAAAACCGCCAAATCCTCGCGAATTGGTGAAGGCAGCGGAACTCGAGCTGCTGGCGACATGGCAACCAAAAGACGGAAAACATCGTTACGATGTTTCTTGATATCAGCAGACTTTATTGTTTGATTCCCTGCATCCCGTCGCGCAGTTAAATCCAACCACGCTTTCGCTTTCAGCGGTATTAAGCATTCGCCTGGAATTATGGTAGCCCCTTGGATGGACATCCTACGCTCCAACACAAATTTGTAATAAATATCATCCATGAGAATGGCCGAAAGACTGGCAATGTCCTCTTTTATAGGTATTGGTGTGAGGTGGGCTGCCTCTGGCAACGCTAGGATGTTCCTGGTCAGCAACTCAATCATATAGGGAAAACCGTCGGTTTCTGGACGCTGGAAACGATAAAACTTTGGGCGTCCTCTACTTTCTTCCAGGCTCTTATATTTTCCTTCTTCGATGAAACGCCAAAAGCGCTCGTAGAATTCATCTGTGATCCCTTCAACAACGATTACAATGTCGAGGTCCCTTGTGCTTCTAAATGATAAACCTTGTTCTTCCAGCCAGATCGAGCAAGCGGCACCTCCAATAAGAACATAATGATCCTCATGCCCTCGGAAGTAATCTATAAAAGTATCAAGCCCAACTACTACTGCCATGGAAATCCATCCATCATTTCTTCCAGTGCCCCTTGGATGCGCTCATCAGGCTCATCCTGGAGCGAAAGGTAAAGTGACAATGCATCTACGCTCTCCTCGTCTGGGGAGAGGATTAAGGGATCATATCGCCAAGTTTCGATCATTACACCAGACTCATTCGCAATAGAGACCTTCTGCACATTCTTCTGCTGTAGAGCAGTCTTCCAAGCGGACAAAGTCATCGCATATATGGTCTTAGCTCCTCCGGAGATAAGAGTGCGCTCTGCAAGTGCGGTCAGGCCAGCTTTGCGCACTTGGAGGAGACCAGCATTTTCGATTATTGCTGACATGCGATGCCGGACTGGGTTGTGGAGATAGGGCAATGCCCGATTCCAAAGTTCTCGTTTCGAATCGAGGAAACGAAGAACCAAGAATCGGCCTCTTTTCTCTGCCTCACAAAGATTCATTGCAGCAAGTTCCTTCCATGCCCGACTGATACTCATGCGAGAATACTTAAGCATCTTTGACCATTGACTTAGTGGCCACTCTTCGACCTGCTTGCCATTTAGGATGTAATACAGAAGCATGACTTGAGTGGGAACCGAGGTTGTATTGTGCCACCTTTCGATCGATAACCCTCGGGAAGATTGTTCGCGAATATCGATTAGACCGTGGTGCAGGAATAGGTGCTGATATGGAACGATAAATGGCACTCCCTGCCTAATCATCCGATTCCGGACGAACGCATCTAGCCGGGGAAACACAAATACTGCTTGTGCTTGTAGATGGTCTCTCACCTTATCTGCATAGGTCATAGCCTGGGTAGGAGTGGGTTCATCTCCACGTTGATGAACTAGCAGCACATAGTCCTTACCTAAGATACTTGCCTTATATAGTGAATAATTCCGGGAAATAAAAACCGGTAATTTTTCCCGACTCTCCCGGGAGAGTTCCTCTGGAAAAATCCTGCTTCCCGTCAATTCAAAGGTATACTCTACAAGGTTATTAAGAAGCTTCATACAATCTCCGTAACATTTTATATGCACGATAACATAAAAATTGTTATCGTGCAACAAATTGTTACACAAATAATGGGGCTATTCTTCACGGCCATTGCCTAATTCTGTGGTTATGTACGCTTGGTTTGTCTGGCATTATCAGCTAAGATCAATCTATATTTTCCCATTGCTATCACTCAATTACCGCCTGGGCTAGCCTTCCGATGAGCAGCTTCGCAATCCACATTGGCGATACGTGCATAGCGTTTAACCATGGTCAGATCGGAATGGCCGAGCAGTGCCTGTAACGTGAAAATATCTCCATCGTTCCGTATGTATGTGATCGCAAAGGTGTGGCGGAAGCGGTGCTGGTAAACGTCCTTGACGCCAGCCCGTGCGGCAATGCGTTTGAGTAATCTTCCTAACGCATGCCGGCTCATAGGACGCCAATCTTCTTCCGTGCCAACTACAAATAGATGATCATCTTCCCGGATTTCACTCATTCTCGGCAGTAAGTTCTTCCAGATCGCCTTGCCAGTGGTCTTGCCAATATAAACGATCCGTTCCTTGGAATCTTTGCCTGCGCCCTTCCCACGCACTCGGATGCTGTTCGCCGACAGGCTGACATCCCCATGCCGCATTCCACATAGCTCCGAGGTGCGCACCCCTATATCGAGCAAGGTCAGGATGATGGCTTTATCGCGATCCGCAGTTGGACGTGCGTAGGAAACGCTCGAGCGTGTCTTCCAACTACGGGTTGTATCGCACGCTTTGAGCAAAGGGGCTACATCCTCTCTTGTAAATGGCTCGATGACAGGTGGTGATATAGGCGGCTTATCGATCTCTTGCATTACATTCTTCTTGACAAGCTCCTCGTCCACTGCCCACGCCCAAAGGGCTGAGAGGTTGGTGTGAATGTTGCGGATTGTTTTGGGAGCAAGCGGTTTCTTCTTGCGAGGCGCAATGCCATCTGGATTCGAGATGTAATCTTCCTGCAACCAAGCAAAGAATTGAACCATCTCCTTCCGGCCTATGTCCTTGAGAAGGGTTTCCTCCTCAAAGAATAAGAAGAGTTTCTTGAAGGTTGTCTTGTAATCTGAGATGGTATGGGGGCTTAGACCTACCGCGGTCTTGTAGTGGATCAGACCCTGGCAAGCTTGTTTAAGGGTGATTTTGTGAACCATGTGGTCGCCTCTCTGGGAACTAGTTCCGATAATTCCCGAATTTGGTTCCGGGTAATCAACGGATCGTTTTTTTTTTGAACCAGAGAGGATGGAACCGTGTGGTCTGTGGTTCGATCGGGGTTTGTGAAAAAAGCTTGCCGCGGACCTCACGGATACCCAAAACGGCTAGCCGTGTGAACTGAGGTGGGCGCGAATGGACTCGAACCATCGACCTCACGGATGTGAACCGTGCGCTCTAACCAGCTGAGCTACGCGCCCTTTATAGAGGCATTATAGCAGAGGCGTTTAAGGGCAGCAATATCTCACAACCTCCCCGCGATATTTATTACTTACCGTCATACAGTGCTATAATGCCTGCGCCCTGCGGCAATCGGGGGAATTGATCGCCATTGTTCAGGGTGCCAATGATGCTGGAATGTTGCGTCAGGCGGAAGTTGGTGTTTGGGTGCTCTAATAGGAAGGTCTTGCGGTCGAAGCCCTGACAGCGGCTATTGTCGTCGCCCCCGATATCTCTTCCGCCCTGACGATGCTCGAAAATCCTTTGTGCCTGGTCGCTAGTTTGCGTCGATGAGCCCACAAATGACTGAATCATTGAATGACCATGAGCGTCTCTCACGCGTCCGACGGAGACGCGCCCGTCGTATGCTTACACAACTCAGGGCCGACGAACGGGAGGTTTTTCTCGAAGGGCTGGCCCACCAGGTCTCCCCGACTATAGACCTGTTCCTCTACGCTCTCCTAGCTGGCTTGTTGATCGGTCTTGGATTCAGGTTCGACCAACGCGCGATTCTGGTGGCCGGCGCGCTGCTTGCACCACGCATGGCGCCGGTGGCTGGTCTGGCGCTGGCTGCAGTTTCCGGTTCGCCGCGCTTCTTCCTGCAGATGCTGGCTGCACTGACCGTCGCGGTTGCTTTTCTGACCCTGGCCGCCGGATTGAGCGGTGGTTTGTATGCCGAGTCCGAACCCAGCCTGATAATGACAGCTGGCCACACCAAGCTCAACCTGATCGATTTGGGGCTGCTGCTGGTCGGCGCCGTGCTCATGGCGGTCGGCTTGGCTCGCGAGGAGCATATCCCTACGCTTCCCAGCGCCGCGGTGGCATATGAGCTGGCGCTTCCCCTGGGTCTCGCCGGGATCGGTCTGGTCCTTGGGAATCCTGACCTCTGGCAGAGGGCGTTGCTGACTTTCGGCCTGCATCTAACCTGGGCCGTAGTTGCCGGTCTGGTGACGCTGACGATTCTCGGATTTCGGCCTCTGACCGGCAATAGCCACTCACTGGCTGCGGCGATGGTGCTGATGGGACTTGTAGCGCTGTTCAGCGCAGCGGGTATGGGGGCTTCGGTGATGGCTTCTATCCCCACACCCACGCCAACCCCAACGTTTACCCCTACACCCACCGCAACCGCTACTGCCACCATGACTCCCACCAATACAGCTACCGCCACAGCCACCCCAACTCCGACGTCTACTCACACGCCCACAGTGACTCCGACGCCTACCCCGCTGTCGGCTGTGGTGATCGGAACAGGAGATCAAGGGGCGATGCTGCGGGATGCGCCCGGAGGGGCTATCATTGGCTTCTTGGCCGAGGCTGACCTACTGCTGATTATCAGCGGTCCGGAAAAGGTTGATGGGGACACTTGGTGGCAAGTGCAAACCTCTGAAGGAAAGGAAGGTTGGATCATGGGGGACATACTGGCCACAGTCACGCCAACGTCGTCGGTCACGCCCACATTCTTGGTTACCTCCTCGCCAACACCTTAAACTTTTACACCCAACATCATTCTGGAGTGCGCAAGCAAAGCTTGCGCCCAGAAGCAGAGCTTCTGGATTCCACACGTTGCTTAGTTATCGGGATCTAGCAAACGACAAACCAACCTTGACGGAACCCCGAGTGAGTCGTAAGATTATTAATGAAAAAGATTTTCAATATGTCCAATCCGAAGGTTGAACGAGTCCTAGCTGATCTCAAGCGTTTGGGGTACCGCCTGACTCGCCCGCGGCGGTCAGTGCTGCAGGTGTTGATGGAGGCTGACGGTTGTCTGCGGCCGGAAGAGGTCCACGCGCGCGCTCGCCGTTACTGCTCGACGCTGGGTCTGGTGACCGTGTATAGAACCCTTTCCCTATTATCGGAGATGGATCATATCCGCCGGGTACACCGTGAGGATGGTTGCCACAGTTACGCCCGGACCGAGCTAGCCCACGGCCATCATCTTATATGCCGGGATTGCTATCAGGTAATTGAGTTCCCCGGATTGGATAATATGTCAACCTTGATCGACCCTATCGCTCGTGAAACCGGTTTCCTGGTTGAGGACCATATGTTGGAGTTGGTGGGCCTGTGTCCTGCGTGTAAGGAAAAGGTGGAGGCATAGATCAAATCCGCGGTTATGAAGTGCAATTCCAATTCAATATCCTCTATACCAATTAAGGCCGAAGTACCAAAGCCCATTGTAGCAAGAATGTCCCATATATGTTATTTTCTCTGTTTCCATCCTGTGCAGGGGCAGAATAAGCAGAGCTGGAGGGTGATGACAGTCCGAAGATACTCTAAGCTGGTCCAGGCAGTCGCGGTGATGAGCTCCCTAGTATTGGCTGCTTGTTCGTCTTCCGCCTTTCAGGTGATTAAGGCTCCTGCCAGGCAAAGCGAACTTGTGCGAACCGAAAAGAGCTTCCTGATCGACATCTACGACCTTTCACCGACCGATTTGGGAGAGGGCGAGAGTTTGCGTGTGGTGGCCACCACCAACATCGTTGCCGACGTAGTGGCCAACATCGGCGGGGATGCAATCGAGTTAGCCGGCCTGATACCTCTCGGCGCTGACCCTCACACCTATGAGCCTACTCCTGGTGATTATCAGACCACGATCAACGCCCACGTGATATTCCTCAACGGTGTTGGGCTGGAAGAGTTCATGTACCAGACTCTTAAACAAGTCGCAGTCGATGTTCCGGTCGTGTCGCTTTCTGAGGGGATCGAGCTGAGCTTGTTTAGTGGAGGCGAGAACAATGACCATCAGCAAGGTGGGGGGTGCGACGATGGAGAGGACCACGAACACGATGAGGGAGAAACCCATTATCAAGTTCAAGGTGGAGTCGATCCCCACGTTTGGTTTGACGCTTTCAACGTCATCGTCTGGGCCGAGAACGCCGCCCATGCCCTGGGCGCTCTCGACCCGGCTAACGCTGATCTCTATGAAACCAATGCGCATGAGTATGTGGAGAAGTTAAAAGAGCTGGATGCCTGGATTCAGGTGCAGGTGGCCCGGGTCGCGCCTGAGGATCGTATGTTGGTGACTGACCACCTAGCCTTCGGTTACTTCGTTCACCGCTATGGCCTTGAAATGGTTGGAGCTGTGATTCCTGCCTACAGCATGGCGGCGCAACCCTCGGCCCAGGAAATCGCCAAGCTGGTGGATACGATTCGTGAACTGGGGGCCAAAGCTATATTTGTTGGGACGACGGCGAATCCAAGGCTGGCTGAACGGGTCGCAGAGGACGCTGGCGTTGAGTTGGTCCCTTTATATATTGGCTCCCTGAGCGATCCCGATGGTCCGGCTGGCACCTACCTCGCCCTCATGCAATATGATGTGAACGAGATCGTACAGGCTCTATTAAAGTAGGTGACCTCATGGCTCAACTCCTGACTCGCCCTCCTAGCCACGACGTTTCTGCGCCGCCGATCCAGGTGGAAGGTGTCAGCCTGCGTTACAACGGTGTCTTTGCGTTGCGAGATATTACTTTCAGTCTTCCGACTGGGCAGCTCGTAGCCGTGGTCGGGCCTAACGGGGCCGGCAAGACCACGCTTTTTCGGATCATCGCCGGCATCCTGCGCCCCGACGCGGGGTTGGTGCATGTCTATGGTCATGGGCCCGGGGGGCACGTGTGTATCGCCTACTTGCCACAACGCCGCCAGGTCGATTGGAGCTTCCCGGTCACTGTCAAGGAAGTGGTGATGATGGGACGAATCCGTAAGATTGGGCTCTTCCACCGGCCAGATAGGCGGGACTGGGCATTCGTGCATCATGCGTTGGAGCGGGTGGGGGTTGATGATCTCGGCAATCAGCAAATCGGCGAATTGTCCGGGGGACAACAGCAGCGGGTGTTCCTTGCTCAGGCGCTTGCCCAGGAGGCGGAAGTCGTTTTACTCGACGAACCGCTAATCGGCCTCGACATGCCCAGCCAGAAAGCGATCTTCGCCACTCTGGACGAACTGAAGCGGGAAGCTGTTGCGATCATGGTCGCCACGCATGACCTCAACTTAGCCGCTGAGCGCTTCGATCAGGTGATGCTCCTTAACCGCCGGTTGATCGCCTTTGGTATTCCGGAGGAAGTGTTTACTCGCTCATCCTTACTTGAAGCTTATGGTGGGTATGTGCATCTGCTGCCCGAAGGTGATGGGGTATTGATCGCTGACACCTGCTGCGAGGGTGAAGAGGAGTATCTGTGGCATGAGTGAAATCCTGAACTGGCTCGCTCAACCCTTCAGCTACGCCTTTATGATCCGCGGATTTTGGGCCTCACTGATCGTCGGGGTGGTCTGTCCCGTCCTGGGGACCTACGTTGTGCTGCGGGGGATGGCCTTCATGGGCGATGCCCTGGCCCACATTATCTTGCCGGGGGTAGTGCTGGCATTCCTTTTGGGGTGGCCGCTAGCCGCAGGTGCATTGCTCGTCGGTGTGCTGGCGGCTTTGGCCATTGGCGCGGTCAGCAAGCGCTCGGAAATAAAGCAGGACGCAGCCATCGGTGTGGTCTTCGCTGGAGCTTTTGCCCTTGGTGTGGCGTTGATCTCGATGCAACGCAGTTATGCTGTTGATCTGGCCCATATCTTGTTTGGTGATCTGTTGGGCGTTTCGGATTCCGACCTGTGGCTGATGGCTGGCCTGGGGACACTAGTGCTTTTGACGGTCTTCGCGTTGTATAAGGAATTTCTAGTGATATCCTTTGACCCTGTGCTTGCGACGACCTTACGCCTGCCGGTGTCTTTACTGCAAAATATACTGCTGGTGCTGCTGGCTGTAGTGATTGTGATATCTATCCAGGCAGTTGGCGTCGCCTTGGTGCTGGCCATGTTGGTGACGCCGGCTTCCACTGCATATTTATTCACTCGACGGCTGCCGAGCATGATGTTATTATCGGCTGGGATTGGGTCTCTTTCGGCCGCCCTGGGTTTGTACCTCTCGTTCTACATTAATGTCGCCTCGGGACCGGCGATCGTTCTCGTTGAGACGGCTATCTTTATATTGGCTTTTGTGTTGGCGCCACATCGGGGAGCGCTGTGGGAATTGATACGCAGCAGGCAATGATAGTGAACTGCCTCCGGCGGTCAATTGGGCTTGGTTGCGTTTACCGCTGAAGCGAATATTATTGAATTCATGGATCGTTCTCGAATCTGGGTACCGCTGGTACCCTTAGATTGGATCAACCTCAGTACGCGTGCCCTCGTTCTGGTCGCCGTGCCGCTCGTTGCTGGTTTCTACGGGATACTCTCAACGAGCCTGGTTTACCTCCTGACCGGATGGGCGGTTTTCACCTTGTTCATCAGCCTCGCGCAAAGGGGTGGCTGGAACCCCACATGGCTGGAGGGAACCGCGGCCGTCATTGACATCGGCTTCTCAGTAACGACAATCGGTTTTTCCGGTCTTCTTGAAAGCCCACTTTGGTGGACCCTGTTAATCGGACCGATGAGAGCTGGTCTAAACTACGGGTTACCAAGCATGCTGGCAACGACTGGTCTGAGCTTAGCTTCCGCGGCGCTGGTGAGTGTGATCTTCAGTGGGGCCGGCATTTGGGCGCTGATTCCGGTTGGGATGTACACTGGCGCATTGATGCTAGCAGCGGCTAGCGTTGGGTTGCCCGAAGAACTGGTGCGCCGAAGGGCGTTGTTCGTCGAGAGGCGGCAAATAATAAGCTTGAGGTTGGCGGGTGAGCGAGAGCGACAGTGGGCGCACACCATCTTCTCCATAGCAGCTGAACTAAACACTACTTTAAACGTCGAACGGGTGTTGGACATGGCGCTCGATCTAAGCGCCCGTGCTCTAGCCGATTCGGGCTCGGTAGATACAAAGCTGGTGAGCGCGCTACTGCTCTTAGTCGAGGATCGGTTGCATGTTGCCTCTGCCCGGCGCTTGGATCACATCGACTGGCGGGTCTCCCCGATCGTCGGGAGTGGGTTACTTGGGGAGGCTCTGTCCACTGGTGTACCGTGCCTCTCTAACGACTTGGCGCACGACCCAGAATTGCAGCGCTTGAGTTCTCTGAGGGACTGCAATGTTGCGCTGTGTATCTCCCTTGCCTCCACCCTGGAGACATATGGGCTCCTCCTGTTCGCCCATCCGGATCGGCGCTATTTCAGCGTCGAGCGGGTGAAGCTCCTGGAAGCCTTCGCACAGCAAGTCACAATCGCTGTGCAGAACGCCCAGCTATATCAGAATTTGGAACAGGAGAAGGAGCGTATCACCGAGATCCAGGATGAAGCCCGCAAGAAGCTAGCGCGCGACCTGCACGATGGGCCGACTCAAACAATCGCGGCCATTACCATGACGATCAATTTCGCCCGGCGTTTGATCGAACGCGATCCGAAGGCGGCTGCTGACGAACTATTTAAGGTGGAGGATCTAGCGCGCCGCACAACGAGGGAGATCCGTCATATGCTCTTCACTCTGCGTCCTTTGATCTTGGAGTCAAAGGGTCTGGTGGCGGCCCTCAGTCAACTGGCCGAGAAAATGTATGAAACGCATCGGCAGAATGTGATCGTTAAAGCCGAACCGGATGTGGCCGATGGGTTAGAGATCGGCAAGCAGGGTGTGGTGTTCTACATCGCCGAGGAGGCGGTTAACAACGCCCGCAAACACGCTGAGGCCGAGCACGTTTGGGTGCGTCTTAACCGCCGTGGCGATCAGTTTGTGCTTGAAGTAGAGGATGATGGGGTTGGATTCAACGTCGGTGCAATTGATGCCAACTATGAACAACGGGGGAGTCTGGGGATGGTCAACATGCGTGAACGCACCGAGTTGGTTAATGGGGAATTGCACATCAAATCGGCCGAGGGTGAGGGGACGTGTATAACCGTAACCGTACCTCTGATGGAAGAGAGCGTTGAGAGGCTGCATCAGCCTGGATCGGTCAACTGAAGGTTAGGGATATATGCAGAAGGAGAAAGTGATTATCATAGGCTCAGGCCCAGCTGGTTTAACGGCCGCGCTTTATACCGCTCGCGCGGTCCTCAATCCGCTGGTGATATCGGGCAGCCAACTTGGTGGTCAGATCTCTATTACCAACCAGGTCGAAAATTATCCCGGTTTCCCTGATGGAATCACAGGTCCGGAGCTGGGCGAATTCATGCAGAAGCAGGCTGAGGCCTTTGGGGCGCGGATCATGATCGACGAAGTCACTGAGGTTGACTTCAATAAAGGGTCGCCTTTCACTGTGAAAACCCACGGTGAGACGTTTGAAGCGAAGGTGATCATCGTCTGTGCGGGTGCGTCGCCCAGGCGGTTGGAAGTCCCAGGTGAGGAGGAGATGATCGGGCGCGGTGTGTCATTCTGCGCCACCTGCGATGGCTTCTTCTTCCGCGAGAAGGACGTGGTGGTGGTCGGCGGTGGGGACAGCGCGATGGAAGAGACCCTCTTCCTCACCCGCTTTGTAAACCAGGCTAGAGTTATTTACCGACGTGATGAGTTGCGCGCCGGGGAGGCGCTTAAGAAACGCGCCTTTGCTAACGAGAAGATCAGCTTTATCTGGGACACGGTGGTTGAAGAAATTATGGGGGATAGCAAAGTGGAGGCTGTGCGCATCCGCAACGTCAAGACTGGTGAGACCAGTGAGTTGGCGACGGACGGTGTATTCATCTTCATTGGCTATTACCCCAACTCGTCTCTCTTCGAAGGGCAGTTGGAAATGGACGAGCGAGGCTATCTGATCACCGATGACCATATGGCCACCAGCGTGCCTGGCGTGTTCGCCGCTGGAGAGATACAGGACCCAACTTATCGTCAGATTGCCACCTCGGTTGGCCAGGGATGTGCGGCGGCGATTATGGCTGAGCGTTGGTTGGAGGAGCAAGAAAAGGGACGTGGCTAAAGCAGCCGGGTTATCCTACAGTGCTCACCGCGGCGGATGTTCCGGGCAGGAGCATCCGCCGTTGATCTTGGTCCATGGGGCCGGCGGCAGTCGACTCGATTGGCCACCTGAACTACGTCGATTAGAGGGCGAATGGGTCTACGGCCTCGATCTGCCCGGACATGGTCACTCGCCAGGTGAGGGGGAGCGGACGATTGATAGATACGTTGAGCATGTTTGTAACTGGATGGAGGCCGTGGGTCTTGAACGAGCAGTGCTGGTTGGCCATTCGATGGGCGGCGCCATCGCTCTTACCATGGCGTTAGATATACCTTCCCGGGTGGAAGGGTTAGTATTGGTGGCCACAGGCGGCCGTTTGCGTGTCCACCCGGCGATTCTGGAGTTGACCGCTAATCCTGAGGCATTTAATTTGGTACTGGACCAGGTCATAACCTCCTCTTTCAGCCCCCAGACACTTGCCCGATTAGTTAAATTGGCCCGTACCCGCATGGCAGAGATACATCCCCGGGTGTTGCACAGGGACTTTCAGGCCTGCGATCGCTTCGACGTGCTGGACCGGCTAGGGGAGATCAAAATTCCGGCGCAAGTGATCTGTGGTGTGGATGACAAGTTGACGCCACTGAAGTATAGCCGCTTCCTAGTTGAGGCCATTCCCGGGTCCCGCCTGGTGACGATTGATGGCGCCGGGCATATGGTGATGCTCGAGCAACCGGAGGAGGTAGCGGGGGCGGTAAAGAGCTTTTTGGACGAACTGTTATAGATAGAATGACCTTGGGGGCCATAGAACCGCCAAGGAGAGGGGCCAGGGATCAGAGGTATGGGATCTGGGACTAGGGATAAAGTTACATCCAACATTGGTTCCTAATCCCTAATCCCCATTCCCTGATCCCTAATTCCTCTCTACCAAACCCAATCTTTTCTTCAACGTCGGCAGAAGGGTCTTGATAGCCTTTGCTCGATGACTCAGCCGATTCTTCTCCTCCAGACTGAGTTCGGCCATGGTGTAGTGGGTGCCCTGAATGAGGAAGATTGGGTCATAGCCGAACCCAGCCGAGCCACGTTCGGTGGCGATAATTTCGCCTAGGCAGGTTCCATCTGCGAGATCCACCTCGCCTTCGGGGCTGGCCAGGGCAACGACGCATCGGAAGCGGGCTGTCCATGGTTGCGGGTGGGGACGAAGCTTTTCAAGCAGTAAGCGGCGGCGTACGGCGTCCGAGGTGCCCGGTCCGCCAAGTCGAGCCGAGCGTGGACCGGGAGCGCCGCCGAGGACATCTACTTCCAGACCGCTGTCATCAGCCAGGGTCCAAATCCCACTGGCGCGGGCGGAGATAGAGGCCTTGAGGTGGGCATTATCGGCGTATTGATCCCCGGTCTCATCCACTTGAGTTCGGATGCCGATCATAGTAGGGTCAACGGCGACCAGTCCTGGGATGTCGAGTAGGGCGCGAATCTCCCGTAGTTTGCCCGGGTTGCTGCTGGCAATTAGTAATTTCACCATTTTGTATTCCTATAGCTATGGCTACTCGAACAGTACTGACACCCTATTTATATGCATGACCAATGTACTATCCCCCATATATAGGGCTTTCAAGTCTAAATTTAGTAAATTATGTTTAGTACAAGCATAATGTCTTGACCTTCAATTCTAACTATGTTATAATGCGAACGATTTTTTGGAAACCCTATTGCCAGGCGGTGCGAACCTGAATAGCCGTCATCCGTTGCGGCTCAATGTCGGTTTCTTGCTCCACAAGAATGTCGGCGATGGCTGCAATTTTGATTTTAACTGCGATTCCGTCCGAGTAGGCGATGACCTAGACGTTAAAGGGCTGCAAGGTTCTATTCATCTAACCCGCACTGGCCAGGGGTTGTATGCACATGGTCGCTTGCAAGCCCAAACCAGCCTCGTATGTGTGCGTTGTCTGACATCCTTCGACCAGCAATTGACCGTCGAACTCGATGACCTGTTCACCTATCCACCTGATCGGGCAAGTGATCCGCTGCTTTCTATCCCTGAAGACGGAGTCCTTGATCTCAATCCGCTTCTACGTGAATATCTGTTGTTGGACATCCCAATTCAACCGCTCTGTCGGCAGGACTGTGAGGGCCTTTGCCCAGTATGTGGTAGTGATTTGAATAAGACCGAATGTGATCATCCTCATACCGAGGTTGATCCTAGGTTGGCGGCGCTGAAGGCGCTGCTGCCCAAGTCGTGAGCGTTAGGAGGGCGCTCCAGTTGATCCACCCCCTGTTTTCAGATAGTAGTTTGTGATGTCGTTAGGAGGGCATGGATGAGTGTTTCTAAGAAGAGGTGGAAGAAACGAGAAGCGTTTACTGCCCTGCTTGAAAAGGGTGATTACCAGGGCTATATCACCACCGAGGACATCGTAGTCGTTTTCCCTGAGGCGGAGGATATTGAGGAACGGATGGAACGGCTGCAGAACTTCTTCCGAGGTGTTGGCATTGAGGTCTACGAAGACCTTTCCCAGGTACCACCTCATCTGCGGGTGAGGAGCAAATTAGATGACCCTCAGAGGTTCGACCTCAGTGTCATATCGAGTGATGACACTGTGGGCCTCTATCTGAAGGAGATGGCCCGTGTCCCGCTACTGAACATCGAACAAGAGGTCGACCTCGCCAAGCGCATTGAACGCGGTAAGGACTCTGAAGAACTCCTCATTAAACTTGATGGTAATTGTTCGGCCGAGAAGCGGTCCGAACTCCAGGGCTACATCCAGGATGCACGATCAGCTCGGGACCATCTGATCAAAGCCAACACCCGCTTGGTGGTCAGCATCGCCAAGAGGTATATGGGTCGTGGCGTGCCGTTCCTTGACCTGATCCAAGAAGGCAACTTGGGACTGATGAAGACGGTTGAGAAATTCGACTACCACCGTGGGTACCGCTTCAGCACCTATGCCACATGGTGGATTCGCCAAACCATTACCCGCTCCATCGCCGATCAGGGGCGCACCATTCGTGTCCCGGTGCATATGTCTGATCGCATTCGCCGTCTGTATAAGATCGCCCACCGACTCGAACAGGATTTGGGGCGTAGACCAACCCCTGAGGAAATTGGCATGGCGATGGATGTCGATGCGCGTAAGGTGCAATGGATGATGCGTGTCTCCTGGCGCCCTCTGTCGCTTGAAAGCCCGGTTGGGGAGGAAGAAGACACTGAGTTAGGGGCTTTTGTCGAGGATGATACCACCCCTACCCCTACCCAAAGTGCTTATCAGAGCCTGCTACGCGATAAGATTGAAGAGGTGTTATCCACCCTAAACCCGCGTGAAGCCCGCATCCTGCGGCTTCGCTTCGGACTGCATAACGGTCGTCCCTATACCCTGGAGGAGGTGGGCCAGAAGTTTGGCTTGACGCGTGAGCGCATTCGCCAGATCGAGGGCAAGGCATTGCGCCGTCTGCGCCACCCACGCCGGGCGCGCCAGTTGAGGGATTATTTGAGTTAGACCTCTTCTTATCATATACAATTTACTGATAAAGGGCTTTCTATAACGGCCTGTCAAGCAAAGATTGTAGGGGCGGACCAGCGTGTCCGCCCCTTGTGATCCATATTTGGGCCGACACTTTGGTCAGTCCCTACACGACGCATTTGCTGATTGCGGCTGTCTTTTGGGGACAGCTCCTTGACTTCACCTTACCATTTGAAGATCGAGGTAGGAGTGTAGGTATTGTGTCTCTAAATAACCATCCTCTTTCTAGGAGGTTAAATTTACCCTATACCGCTCGTCTTGGCGGTTGGAAATCGAGCGGTCGCCGGCGCAGGCGCCAGCACTCCTCCTTCGGCAGGTAAGCCAACTCGTATACCTGCTCGTCAGTCGTCATCACCAAGAAGTGTCGCTCGCCAGCCTGCTCCCACTGACGACCAAGTGAGGCCACGCGATACCGTTTGCCACGCCAAGAAAATGCCAGCGGACGGATAGTGCCGTCAGCCTTAAAACGTACATCGACGACGATGGCCTCGTTCACATCCCCTGCTCCAAGATCCTCAGCAGCATGGTTAGCGCGGCATTGACCGCGTCCGCCTTGTTGGCCTGGCGATCGCCCTGCCAGATGTGACGCTCCCCCCACTCTCCTTCCCGAGTGCTAACCGCCACCCAGGTTAACCCCACCGGTTTGTCCGGTAGTCCACCACCCGGGCCGGCGATGCCGGTCGCCGACAATCCCACATCGGCGCTGAACGCATGGCGGGCGCCGCGCGCCATTTCAAGCGCTGTTTCCCGGCTTACTGCACCGTGCTTGTAGAGGGTGTCATGCCGCACGCCCAGCAGCTGCTCCTTGGCCTGGTAGGCGTAGGCCACGATCCCACCCAGGAAATACTCCGATGAACCAGGCACGTTGGTGATACAATGGCCGAGCAGACCGCCGGTGCAAGATTCACCCAATGCCAGGGTCCACCCCCGAGATCGTAATGCCTCACCGATCGCAACAACTAGAGCTTCAGTCATCTTCTACTCTCTTAATGGTCAATTCTGATGACAAGGCGGCCTCCTCGGCTGCGTCCTATTCCCTAATCCCCGATCCCTGTTCCCATCTTTATCATTGAACCGTTGACTGTATTGCACCGACAACAGGTTATGACCATTATACTGCCTAGTTGACAGCCGCTTGGCGGTTAGGTATGCTTCGATTTGTGAGCCAATTCTCCATCTTCGGATTAGAGCCGCAAGTTTGGTCGGTCTCCGGCCTGACGCGTTACGTGCGCCAGGTGCTTGATAGCGACTACCGACTGCAGGACATATGGATAACCGGTGAGGTTTTCAATGTCTCGCGCCCCTCTTCTGGCCACCTATATTTCACCCTCAAGGATTCGGAGGCTTCGCTGCGGTGCGTGATGTGGCGATCAGAGGTTGCACGACAGAAGGTTTTGCCGCGCGATGGTGAGGCGATCGAAGTACACGGTAACATCAGCGTCTACGAAGCTGGTGGTCAATATCAACTTTACGCCGACGCCATTCGTCCTGCTGGCGAGGGAGAGTTGTTCCAGGAGTTTTTGCGTCTGAGAGCCCGCCTGGAGGCAGAGGGGTTGTTCGATCCTGAGCGTAAACGGCCGTTGCCCATCTGGCCGAATCGAATTGGGGTGGTGACCTCACCCACGGGGGCGGCTCTACGAGACGTACTCAATGTACTCCGTCGACGCTTTCCATTGGTGGAGGTGATCCTGGCTCCAACACCGGTGCAAGGGGACCAGGCGCCGGCGGGGATCGTATCCGCTCTGGAGGCGCTCAACAGCTACAGCCAACCCGATCTGATCTTGCTGGTTCGTGGTGGCGGCTCGATTGAAGATCTGTGGGCTTTCAATGACGAGGGTGTGGCACGAGCGATCGCTGTCTCGCAGGCTCCTGTGGTCGTTGGTGTAGGTCACGAGACTGATGTCATCATCGCTGATTTCGTCGCCGATGTGCGTGCCCCCACACCCTCGGCGGCGGCCGAGGTTGCCACCCCTGATCGGGAGAACTTAGCCGAAGAGTTGGCGGAGGTGCGGAACACCCTGGAGCGTAAATATCGTGACTATCTCAGGGAACTGCGCCGGGAGTACAAGGATCAGCAGGCTGCTCTGCGCATAGCCTCCCCGAGGGCGCAAGTCGCTAACGCCCGCCAGCGGGTGGATGAGGCGCTGTACCGGGCCACCGCCGTTGTACGCCACAGCTTGGCCCTACGCCGGGCAGCCGTTGTCGGGTTGGTACAGACACTGCGTGCCGTTGGCCCATCGGCCGTCCTTGCCCGAGGCTATGCTGTGGTGACACGGGTTGACGACGGCGCAGTCGTGCGATCGATCGATCAGGTTGAGCCTGGCGATGAATTGAATGTCCGGGTGAGCGACGGAACCTTCGGGGCCGAAGCGAGGCCTCCATTCGACAGTTTAGGATCAGATCAAATGTCGTAACGCCCTATCCGTTTTGGTATGATTTTCGTACTGAATCGATAGGTTAGAAATATGTTTTTACTCTGAATGGTGTTCTTTGAAAAGAACTTGGTCAAGAACCCCCTGATAAAAACAGATGTCTGGATTAAATGATTTCGTATTCAAGCATGGACGGGGCAAAAGTCACCTGTGGGTGATTCTCTTTTTTCTACTGCTTACTTTGACGGTGACTTGGCCGTTGGTCCTACATCTGACAGATCGGGTTCCTGGATGGTTTATTGCCGACAATTACGAATACATTTGGAAGATGTGGTGGTTTAAGCATGCAATAATCGACATGCACCAATCCCCGCTTTTTGCGCCCGATATTTTTTATCCGCAAGGATTCCACCTCGCCCATGCTGAGCTTTCCCCACTTCATACGGTCGTAGGTTTGCCTCTGACTTGGTTATGGGGTGAGGTTCCGACCTATAATGTATTTTCCATGCTCTCCTTTGTGCTTACTGGGTGGGCTACCTATGCGCTTCTCTACCGCATGACCGGGAACCATTGGGCAGGTTTGCTTGCGGGTACAGTCCTTACACTTACACCATACCATACTGTCCGTTACGGCGGCATATTGCCTCCGACGTCCATGCAAGGGCTGCCAATATTCTTCCTTGGCCTAGAACTCTGGATTGACGAACGCCGGCATCGCTGGGCTATTTTTACTGGGGTTGGCTTTCTGCTTTCGGCATGGGCTTATCTGTATTATGCCGCTGGTATACTCTTGCTCGCTCCTGTGTACGTACTGGCCCGTATGCGACCGCTTAGTAACTACCTCAAGGACAAAAAAATTTGGATCGGGTTTGGCATGATAGCGATCATGATATTGGCCGTGCTGGTGCCGCTCGTTCTCCCTTACTTAGAGCTTCGCCAGCAGGTGGAATTGCAAATACCACTTGATGATGTGGATTTCTGGTCAGCGAGTTTGAGCGATTATCTGTTGCCGCCCGGACTGCATCCAATATGGGGTAAGTTGGTTCGAGAGAAACTACTCACCGTTCCCGAAGAGTACCCGCAGATATCACTCGAGTTCGTTCTCGGTATGGGTTGGGTTGGCCTGCTCTTCGCAATTTATGGATGGCGCGAAAGCAAGCATCCCGCACGAATGGCTTCAGTATGGCTCCTGGCTGCTGCTCTTGTGCTCAGCTTTGGGCCACGGTTACATCTGGGCCGACATCCCCTGGTGATTCCTGCGCCTAAGCAAATTGTTGATACATTTCACCACGTTCTAAACATCATTGGTGCTTGGCTGCCGTCTAACGAGGGGTACCTACTCCTTCAGGCGGAGGGGATTACAGTTCCGCTCCCAGCGTTGTTTCTGCGATGGATCATCCCGCATCTGGGTGGTATGCGGGCTTGGAATCGCTTTGCGGTTTTTGTCAGCTTGGC
>Ga0209986_10001017_pt1 | contig 27319 bp, 29 predicted proteins | sample BlataG_FD_183168 | JGI IMG/M metagenome (GOLD analysis project Ga0209986, IMG submission 183168) | Deep subsurface microbial communities from Black Sea to uncover new lineages of life (NeLLi) - Black_00105 metaG (SPAdes) (version 2) | ecosystem: Environmental > Aquatic > Marine > Oceanic >... | reverse complement strand
GTTTATCATGCTTTTGTGCATTCCTTATAACCTTTTTTCCTTGCCTTATGGATTTATATTCCGCCAGGTATACGCGATTGCCTCGCTTGTGTCTTTTGATTGCCACGTAGGTATTATAACGCCTACATCTATATAAACTTCACCGTTGAAAAATACCTCAAATAATGAGCCTGATAGCACCAATATTGCATAAGAAGGGAATTTTAACACACATTTGACGTGGTGTAGGTGGCACATCTAATTCTGTTCAGGTTATTACTTTCACCATCAAGCTTTTTAAGTTTTTTGGTTTTAAACGCATCGGTGCTAAATCTGTATCCCTCCTTTCGGTTGATCATATGATACATCGCCACTGCGATTTCTCTTGCTATTGCCACTATTGCCTTTCCATCGCCTCTTCGTTCCCTGATTCTTTGATACTTCGTTCTGTAATGATCGTCCCACTGAACCGCAGATCGAGCTGCTTGTACCAGAGCCCACCTCACCCTCGGTGACCCTTCTTTTGTTATTCTGCCGTTGTAGATCGTATTTGCACTCTGATGAACCCTTGGTGCCAAACCTAACCAACTGACAAGCTTGTTTGCGCTTGAAAACCTGCTGAAATCTCCTATCTCACTCGTGAGTAGCAGTGCCGTGTAGTAATTCACTCCAGGAATACCCATGAGTAGTTTTACGTCTTCACTCTCTGCCGATTCTTTTGCTATTCTCGCTTCTACTTCTTTTATCAAACCCTTCAAGGTCTCAATATGCCGTAGTTCCGCATCAAAGATGAACTGATCCAATTCGGTTAGCTTACTGGTTATGCTCCACAACCATTTCATTCCTGCCTTTCCAAACATGTCCGTACCCTTGAATTCTAATTCGTACTTGTCTAGAATCGCGTGTATCCTGTTCTTTACTCTCGTCATGTCTCGCGTGAGGCTTATTCTGTGTCTTACCAGACCCCTCAATTCCCTTACTGACTCCGGCGGGACATAACAGTGAGCTATCAGTTTCGCTCTCAGCAGGTCCGCCAGTGTGCGGGCGTCTACTTTATCATTTTTCAGCCTTGCCTCTGCTATCGCCTTTGTCTTCTTCGGATTGGCTAATACTACATCCACACCTGCTTCTTCAAGACCCAGGTAAAGCCTCAGCCACATGTTTCCTGTGCTCTCTATTACCGCCTTTGCTTCTCTTCCTTCGATCGCTTCAAGTAGCTTGTCTGTTCCTGTGCTCTTGTTTGGGAATTTAAGCTCTCTCAGAATATTCCCGTCCCGGTCTTTTATGCACGCATTACACGTCTTTTTATGTACGTCTATTCCTATATACCTCATGGTGGTTACCTCCTGTGCATTGGCTCTACGCGGCAAGCATCCATCCGCTCTCATTGGAGCATTTTGATAGCCGCTTGGTCCAGCCCAGTCAAATACTCGACCTCTTTCGGGTCATGTTTAGCACGGGCCAGCCGATGCACATTCTCCACCTATGGTAAATAATCCAAAAAAAGGTTTTTCATATCGTCAAATACAATTGGAGAAGCGTATTTAGAACTATTTTAGACGATGATAGAAATAGACGGCTCATTTGGTGAAGGTGGCGGGCAGATAATAAGGACTGCAATAGCACTCGCTGCGATAACCGGAAAGGAAGTGGAGATAAAGAACATAAGGGCGAACAGACCAAAGCCCGGGCTTGCCGCGCAGCATTTGCATGCTGTTAAAGCGGTAGAAAAACTATCTGGTGGTAGAACAGAAGGGCTGGCGTTGCGTTCTACGCGGTTAAAATTCGCACCTGGTGCGCTAAAAGGATTTGAAGGTGAAATAGACATAGGCACTGCCGGAAGCATAACGTTACTATTGCAATGTCTTATTCCCGTTGCACTTTTTGCGGATGAACCAACGCAAGTGCGTATAAAAGGTGGGACAGACGTGAAATGGTCTCCGCCGATAGATTTTTACACTGACGTGTTTCTCAAAGCCATTCGCGAGATGGGCTGTGAAGTGCAAATAAGCTTGAAAAGGAGAGGTTATTATCCAAAGGGTGATGGGTTAGTAGAAACGAGAATAGCTCCTTCGCATTGTGGGGCTCTGCCCCACGACCCCGCAAGCCCTGTAAGGGCTTACTTGAACGGATTTGTTTTTATGGATAAAGAAGGAGAAGGCATCGTAAAAGGCGTTTCTCATTCCTGTGGTCTTCCCGCGCATGTGGTAGAGAGGCAAGCGAAAGCAGCGGAAAGGATATTGAATGCGGCTCGGTATGATGCCAAGATAAAAATAGAGATAGAGAATGACGGTAACCGGACGACGGGTAGTGGCATAACGCTCTGGCGTGGATACAAGAGCGGTAGCGCATTGGGCGAGCGAGGAAAAAGGGCGGAGTTCGTTGGTGAAGAAGCAGCGAGAAACGTCACAGAAGAATTGGAATCTGCTTCGACTGTTGACGTCCATCTTGCCGATCATCTTATTCCTTATATTGCGCTTGCAGATGGAAAATCTGAGCTAAAGGTTCGCGAAGTGACAAAGCATCTCGAAACGAACGTGTACGTGACGAAGAAGTTTTTGGACGTTGAATTTGGGATAGAGAAAGAGGAAACAAAGGAAGGAGAGGTTTTTGTGGTTAGAAAGGAGTAGATTTTAGGAACGTCTATTATCTTGAACTCTTGTTAACATTTTTGCATTACAAAAAACACTGAACCAAACCTTTTCGGGTTTCTTTTGAACATGTCCACCTCCCTTTGTTCTTGGTCAAGTACAGCAATAGCCTCGGGATCATCATTATATTTTATAAGAAGCTCCAGAATCCGTTTTTCTAAAGGAACGTAATATTCACGCCACCACGTGTCTTCGGTCACTGTGAAATGTCCAAGCAGCTCATAACCGCAGCGAGGTATCTGTTTCAGTTTCTTTGTCATGTTAGCTATCTCATCATGGACTACGAGGAATCCCTTGGGTTTAAGTAACCGCCTCCATTCGTTAAGGCCTCGTTCAAACCCAATTACAAATATTGAGCCCTCGGTCCAGATGAGGTCGAAGCTTTCATCAGGGAAATCCATCTCAAACAGTGAGCATTTCACCGCCTTAACTCGGTCTGAAAGGCTTGCTGCTTCTATCTTTCTCTTTAGTTCATCTAAGAGCGGCTGGCTGATGTCCAATCCTGTTATCTGCCCATTGCTCAATCGTGCAAGTTCCATAGTCGGGACCCCAGTACCGCAGCCGATATCCAAAATTTTGGGATTATACAGTTCAGGGAGCATCCGAAACGCCTTTATCGTGTATTTATTGAGAGCTTCTCTCAGACGGTCTTTTTGGAGTTCATTTATTATGTTCGTGGTCATTAGTCCGAGGCTCCCTTCCACACCAAAAATAAGTACTGGTAAATATTAGATTTAGCAGGATAGTATATAGGATTTGTGTGTTTAAATCACTTTTTCATATCCTTGGTGGATTTTCGTATAACGGGTAAGGTGCATACGAAGTCACGAAAGTTAACATCATAGGAAAATCAGAGTTGTTTATATACTCTAAGATATAACTTATCAACAAACATGAGCGAAGAAGAAATTAATGCGGATAGGGCTACCTTGATAGTAAAAGACTACTTTGAAAAAGTCAAGGGCGCTAAAATAAAAATTGCGGAGAGACCCTTAATAGATTGGATGAACTTCACTGTTAATTCCGTTAAAGAAGAAAATGGGTTATTCGAGGTCAGGTGTGAATTTTATGAAAATTTATTTTCTCAAACAAGTGTTAAATACCTGGTAAAAGTAAGTAAAAAAGGTGAAATAAAAGAGGTTAGTAAAGAATAAAATGAATGATTTCTTCAAGTTCAAAGAGGTTATTATTGATGCAAACGTGTTGCTACCTCTCCTGATAGGATTGTACAATAAAAGAGAACTCGTTAAATTTAATTATAAGGAAGAAGATTTTGCACTTTTAGTTGAATTTATTAGGAACTTCGACAGAAAAGTGGTTACTCCACAAGTATTAGCTGAAATTTCAAATTTAGCAGAGAACAAATTAAAAGGGACGTTTTCGGATTTTATCAAGAATTCAATAAGAACTTTGATGAACTTGGAAGAAAAATACGTGAACAAAAACGATATTTTACAAAAAGAGAAAGAACTTCAAGATTTTGGAATAACGGATACGAGCCTTATAGAAGCTGTTAATAGAGATAGATTGCTTTTGACCGCGGATGGACCACTTTTTTGGTATTGTAGTAACAACAAAATACCTGTAATTCACATAGATACGATACCTTCTTTGCTTTTTAAATAGCCGCCCCATCACGGTCTAAAAATCTAGTGATTTATCGCCGCCGAGAGCGCGGAAATCACAGAGTTTTTAGACGTTTCCAATCATTGCTTATGCTTTCTGATGCCTCTGCGTGCTCTGCGGTAAAACTCAGGTAACTATCCAAAATTTTAGTGATTTCACTAGAAAATTAGACAGTGCCAACCGCCCTTATTCAGAACTTTTCTCCGCGCCCTTCGCTATCGCTTCCTCCACCGATGCCAAATCCTTCATTACAAATACCCGCTCCTTCTCTCCTTCTGTAGAATCAATCGAATTCTTCAGTATTGGCGCATACTTCTTAAACCGGTCTATCTTCACGGTATATTCAGAGGTATCCTCAATTGTGACCGTTTCAAAGCCCTTCTCCTCAAGATATTTCATCACTTTATTCCGCTCGCCAACGTTTTTCAGCTCGAATCGGTATTTCTCTCGATTGTAGTATTCGGATAAACCCATAAAGAGTTCCCGGTCACCGAAGAAATATTTGAAGCACCACATACTTCCTATTTTGAAAATATTGATTTCGTCCCCTTTCGCATCAGATGCTTGCCCGCTCATTTTATTTTGTTCCCCCTACCTTTTTATTCACCATTTCTCAAAAGCTACCAATGTATTATACTATGATAAAGTCAGGTATGTATATATATATCCTCCCTTTCTGAAATTCTTTACTTTATGTAAAAACTAAAAAGTTAAAATAAAGAGGCGCTAAAAAACCTTTTCTTAGAAAGAAAAGCTTTACCAAAAGAAATAAAACAAAAGGTAGCTATACATTATATACAATGAAATTCCAAACTGCTCTTTTTGATATGGATGGCACTTTGATTGATTCGTCAAAAGCGATTTTGAATTCGATTAAGGAAGCAGCAAGGCTAACCGGCTTGAGAATTCCCGGAGAGGAAGAGATAAAGGGAATAATCCATTTGCCAAGTCACCTTTCTTTTAAGATTTTATACCCGGATAAAGAACCAGAGGAATTCGATTCGGTCTTCCTCAGTCTTATGAGAAGTAAATTTAAAAATATGATAAAAGAACTTCCGAAAGCGAAATTGACGCTTGAATTAATAAAAAGAGAGAAGGGGATAAAAATAGGGATAGTGACGACAAAGGATAAAATATCAGCGGAAGAGACGATAATGAATTTTAGTATTCCTTGTGACGTTTTGCTCACCGCGGAGGATACAGAAAGAACACGACCTGACCCTGAACCGTTACTTAAAGCGATAAAACTGCTCAATTCCACGGCTTCGCAAACTTTCTATTGTGGCGACACACCGCAAGATATAATCCAGGGAAGAAGGGCAGGGGTAAAAACAATTGGCGTAACTACTGGATTGCACACAAAGGAGGAATTGGAGAAGGAAAAACCTGATTTTATTTTTGATGAAATTGAAGCGGTCTTGACTATACTATAAGCTTTTATTTTTTCGCACTATCCACCAGATATTTGACCGTGCATGCGTGTTCAATCGAGCTGAGAATTACAAATGCTTCATCTACCGTTGCGCCACGAGCAAACGTGCCGTGACCCTGAACCACGATTCCCTTATGGTCACGAAGCGCATTGGCTGCATTTCTTGCCAGTTCTTCCGAGCCGACACCACCGGTCACCACGGGTATTTCATGCAGAAAATAAACGCTTTCCGAATCTTCAGGCACTATCTGCTCACCCGGCTCGTAAAGCATTGACGTCACCACTGCATATTCTGAATGCCCATGTAAAATAGCAAGAGCGGACGTTTCCTTATAAATCGCTCGATGGACGTTTAGCTCCGTTGACGCAATAACGTCAAGTTCATCCGGAGTGGCGGCGTCTATCGGAACCGTAACAATCTGTCCTTCAAGTTCGTCAAGCATACTTCCCGTCGTGCTGATGAGCATCTGGTCACCAACACGCTTGCTGACGTTCCCAAAATGCGAATGCGCAAGCCCTGCCTCTACTATCTTCTTACCGTATTTTATTAATTCTTGCATTTCACTAAAAACATTGAAACTACGGTATAAAGTTTACTATAAACAAATCCTTTTTATCCTTTACTTACTTACTTACTTACTTATTTACGATATTAAAAAACGGAAGTTGTCAAATGCGAATATCCGAACTCCCTGAAATAGGCACGAAGTATGAGATAGAAAGTCCAAAAGGTGATAAAGTAGCGGTCATATTTTTGACGACCGGAGAGATAGCGCTCTATGTGTTAGAAGCCGGTGCTGAGAAGCCTTCGGTTACAAGGCTGACCGCGGAAGAAGCACGACGTGTCGGAAGCGTTCTGACCGGAGCGATGCTCACAATAGAGCACGAGGACGTTGAGGTCTCGTTTTCCGAAATCTCTGACCTCAGAATAAACATCCATATATGTCCGGTAACGAAGTATGTGATAGGAAAGAGTATCGAGGATTTGGCGATCAGGAAAAAAACAGGCGTCACGATAATAGCAGTATCGAGAAGGGGACAGAGCATCATCAGCCCACCGCCGGAAATGGTCCTCGAAGAGGGAGACCTGATAGTGGTGATAGGTGAGCATGAGCAAATAAGGGCATGTGCGAGGGAGATTCTTGGTATTAAATGACTTTTCTGCTGGATTTAGCTATTGTAACGGTCTCTTGCTTAGCCCTTGGACTGGCATCGAAATATCTGAGGCAAGCCGCAATCCCTGCATACATAATCGCAGGAATAATCCTCGGAAAGAGTGGCTTCGACTTTATAACCTCATACGAGTTCGTCGAGTGGCTGGGTAAGATCGGTGTAATCCTCCTGATGTTCTACATAGGACATGAGTTCAACTTCAAAGGCATAAAAGAGCCCGGAAGGGTATTTGCGGGTTGCACGGACTTCTTCGTGAATTTTATCGCTGGTTTTTCGCTGGGGCTCGTTATTGGCTTGAGCCTGTTAGAGGCTTTCATACTCGCATCAGCAGTTTACATCAGCAGTTCGGCAATAGTCATATCCTCGCTGATAGAGAACAAGAGGCTGATCTACCCGGAAGCAGAGACCGTTGTGTGGCTGATGGTCTTCGAGGACATAATACTGGCAATCCTGCTCGTGGTGCTAACGTCCATTATGTCAGGCAGCCTCGCCATGATTCCCGTGTCCTTAGCAACGACTTTGCTGTTCATCGTATTCATTTTAGTTCTCATCGGAAGGCTAAGCAACTTCATCTCGCCTCTCTTTGAGCGGGATGATGAAATACCCATACTGCTTATTTTCGCACTAATATTCGGATTTTCGGCACTCGCACCACGCCTCCTGGATATTTCGCTGCAAGCACTCGCACCCCTCCTGGGTATCTCGCTGCAATTTCATATCTCTGAAGTGATTGTTGCATTTTTCCTCGGCTCTGCACTCTCGGGGGTCAAATCCTTCAGGAAGCTCTTCGGAGCCACCATTTCATTTAAGAACTTATTCCTCACCATATTCTTCTTCTCTTTCGGTATGCTGTTCCAATTCCAATTTGAAACGTTGTCCTCGACATATTTTATCCTCGCACTCACCGCACTCATAACCATCTCCATCTTAGGAAAGTTCGTCAGTGGTGCGCTTATCGGGAAGAGACTGCACGGCTCGCTTGAAACCGGGTTGAGGGTCGGGGCATACACGACGCCAAGAGGCGAGTTTTCTGTTGTGCTGCTGGCTGTTGTAATCGAAATGGGAACGGGCAATTATGAGCCGTTATTATCGCTTGTCGTTGCTTACGTAATCATTCTTTCGCTCATTGGCTCTTTCTTCGCCAAACACGGCGATATGATTGGCAAAGCAATAATGGCGGGCATTAACAAATTGTTATAAAAAGTGGTTACGGCTGCACCGACATAACCTTCCGAGCTTGCTCAGGATATTTTGCAATGAACTTCATCTCGTCCTCGGTCACGGGCTTCTGTGTGTGAACGTTCGCATACCTCACGAGCTCCAATATCTCCCGGGCTTCTTCCTCATCTCGAAATTCCAGCTCATATTTCCCCGCTACGTTCTTGAACCCCTTTATTCCCGAATATTCTCCCGCCGTTATAAGTCTGCCCGTCTCAATATGCTCGATATGCCCCCTGCCGACTTCAGTGTAGTGATACAGCTCATAATTTCTGCTGTCCTTCAGTGCACCATCGGCGTGTATTCCGGATTCATGAGCAAAGGCGTTATCGCCTACCGCAGGCTGATTGATGGGAATAGGGACTCGGAAAGAAAGAGAAGCGTATTTGCATATCCGCCACGCATAGCTTAAATCCATATCCTGTAAATGGTATTTGTGTTCAAAACCACTTGATTTCTTTATCGCAAGGATTGTTGAGACCAGGTCTGCGTTCCCGGCTCGCTCGCCCAGTCCGTTCACTGTCGTGTTGACGTATGCATCAACACCTGCGTCTATTGCTGCTCTGGCTCCTGCAACTGAGCAAGCAACCGCCATGCCCAAATCGTTATGGCAGTGCAGTTCGATGGGCACATTCACCGCCTCTGCAAGCGCTTTTACTCGCTCATATATGGTGAACGGGTCGTCATATCCGAGTGTGTCGCAGTATCTTATCCGGTCTGCACCATGCCGTTTTGCAGCTTCGGCAAATTCAATCAGCCTTTCGAGTTCTGTCCTTGATGCGTCTTCTGCATTTGCTCCAATGCTCTCTGCACCGTGTTCTCTGGCTGCGTCAACTGCCTCGCACGTCATATTTATTATATCCGCCCAACTGAATTTGCCACCGAATTTGCCTTTTAGCATCTGCCTGGATGTTGATATGCTCAAATTAACGTGCTTCAGCTTCGGCAGCAGTCGAAAAGATTCCTCAACATCCACCTTCATCGCTCTCAACCACCCGCCGAGCCGAATGTGCTTCAGTGCCCCTATCTCTGCCAACTCCAGATTTGCGTTCAAATAATTCGTCTCGTGTTTCGTGACCGGAAAACCGAACTCACTCTGGAAGACGCCCATCGCATTCAGGTAAAGGTTAAGTATGGTCTTCTCTAACTTCGCTAACCCCAATTCCGACGTCTGCACACCATCCCTGTTCGTGACGTCAATGATATATATCGTGTTCTTCACCATTTTTCACCACCATTTTATCTTTTTATCTGTAAAATATAAAGATGTTTGAAAAGTAACATTCATATATCCACCCTATTTTTACGTTGCAGCCTCTTAAAAATGGTAGGACAGCTAATACTTGTTATTATCGCAAGTAAAATAATTGCCGATTCCATTGCCGTATCCATCAACCCGAGTTCCAAACCAACCGCAGCCACCGCAATTATCAAGCTCAACCTTGACGAAAGTAAAACACCCGCAGAAATACTATCCTTTAACGAATGGCGAACGAGAAGAAGCAGCGATGGCACTATCTTCACCACAAATGCGATTAAAAGAAGCGTTGGGATTAGAACCAAAAAAATCCTTCCCGCCCACAATGCTGCAAAGTCAAAGTGCATTCCTACGTTTATGAAGAATATGGGTATGAGGAATCCGTATCCTATCCCGGAGAGTTTCTGTTCGAGAACCGTGCCTCCACGGAACAAAAGGGAAAGCATCACCCCTGCAAGAAACGCACCTAATATGGCTTCTACACCTACTATCTCTGCTAAAACAACGAATACAAGCAGCAATGCGAAAGAAGCCCTTACCCCTATCTCTGATGGTTGGTCTGATTTAAACCACTTTGACAGTCGCTCTGGATAGTGCCAGATTGCAAGCTTACCCACGTAATATATCGCGAAAAACAGAATGAATACGAGTGCGATTAAAAACAGCTCCCATGTTATTCCCTCTTCGTGGTGGAGGGTGTGTACCGTAAGGAGCAACATGGTGGTAAAATCCGCAATGAACGCTGATATGAGGATTGTCTGTCCAAATTCTGTCTTTAACAGACCCTGTTCCCTTATCGTTGGCACGATCAATCCTACTGAGGAGGTTGAAAGAACGAGTGCCATGAAGAACCCATAGCCCAGTTGATGCGTCAGGAATATCGAAATGCCGAGCGTGAGGAGAAAGATAAAAGTTCCGAGCACGAACAACTTCGCTCCGTGAACCTCAACCTGCGAGAAATCTATCTCCATACCCACCAAGAACATCAGAAATATAAATCCAAAGCTCGCGAGGAATGCTATACCCTCTTCTTCACCGGTAAAAAGCCCCAGCACACTTCTCCCGATAACAATCCCACAGATAATCTCCCCGACCACTGCCGGGACGCCTATTCTATTAGAAATAAGGGGGATTAAGAACGCAAAGACCGCTATCGCAAATAGAGGGAAATAAGGGCTTATTATCATGGGCATCACACAACGGTTAGAACAGAGCAAGGAGCGTCGTTTACTATTTTCCTTATCATATCTGACCGTATAACACCCGTTCCTCTCCTGGGAACCACTACCAGTTCGTAATCCCCACTTTTCACTTCTTTTACCACTTCTATCATTGGATTCCCTTCTATCCACTTTTCAGTAATCCGTACGTTTCCTTTTTCTGCCAATTTTTTTATCCCGTCAATCAACTCACCAGGAACAACCTCCAGAATGAGTAAATACATATCTGCACCGCATAAATGGGCTATCTGAACCGCATGCTTTCCAACACTCTCTGATGTGTCAGATGAATCCAGAAGGGCGAGAACACGCTCGTAATACCCGTATGTTCGTGCTACAAGAACCGGGCAGGAAGCGCATTTTATTAACTTTAAAACAACACTTCGTTTAAACAATTTATCCAGAATACCGCGTTCATTTATTTTTCATTTATTCCGCTTTCGACTGAACTAATTAGAAATTACCCCCTCATTGTTTAAAAATCTATCTGATTTGAGCGTTACAAAGATTTATTTACTGCACGCACGAATGAATAAAAGGGAGTACTCGTTTACCGCTGAGCCCGCAGAGAGTCAGGAAACTCATTTATCTCATCTCAGCGCGCTCCATGCGTGATCTCGGCGGTAAACAAATACAAAAAGGAAAATGGAGAAAGAGGGTTTTCTGCTGGATATTGATTACATAACGGAAAAAGACGTAAATGGTAAAGAAAAGCCCGTGATAAGATTATGGTGCAAGAGCAAAGAAGGTGCGGATTTTATTGTGTTGGACAAAAATTTCGAGCCTTATTTTTACGCTTTTCCTCATTCTTACCTTCATTCTTACGGTCACGAGTGGGACGTAGAAGAAAAAAAAGGGCAGATAGAGAATATTTGTGTGGATAGAGAAGGAGAAGAAAAAGGAGTTAAGCGGGTGGAATTTTGCCAGAAGAAATTACTTGGTGTTAATCGAAGGGGGTTAAAAATTTTCGCCGAGCACCCGAGACACGTTCCGCTGCTGCGCGAGAAAGTGAGAAACGCGGGTATTACCGTGTTGGAAGCAGACATTCTATTTGCCATTCGATACTTGATAGACAAGCAACTGAGACCTTTCGACGGTGTAAAAGCGGAAGGAGAAGAAATAGAGTTGGGCTATGCAAATACGAAAGGGGCTATTCTTGCTTCAAAAGTATCATACAAACGGATGAACGGGAGCGAGTTGCCAGAGCTTAAAATTATCGCTTTTGATTGCGAGATGGCTACGCCGGGAGGGTATGGGATGCCATCGCCAAAAAAAGACCCTATAATAATCATTGTCGTGGCATACCACGAAGAGAACGAAGTAAAAACAAAGTTATTTGTGGTGGATGAGGAAGAATATGAGGGTGGGAACGATGAGAAGGTATTAAGAGCTTTTTTGAAGTTTGTGGCTCAATTCCAGCCGGACATTATCGTGGGCTATAATTCTGACGGTTTTGACTGGCAATACATAAGGGAGAGAGCGAGATTGCAGGGGATTCGTTTGCGTGTGGGTGCCGATGGCAGCACGGTGCAATATGAAAAAGGAGGGGCATTGCCGGCTGTAAATATCGCAGGCAGGCTGAACGTTGACCTTTTCAAGCTCGCAAAGCGCGACCTGGACAGCGTGAAGGTGAAGAAACTGGAAAACGTAGCGGAATATCTCGGCGTGCTGAAGAAAAGCGAAAGGGTGAATTTATCGCCGAGAGAGATTACCGACTGCTGGATTGACTCTTCTTCTTCCGCGCGACAGCAGTTATACGAATACGCAAAGGCGGATGCGGTTAGCACGTTGGGCATTGCGGAAAAGATGCTACCACTGCAAATCGAGCTTTCCCGGATGGTTGGCTATCCATTGGACGAGCTAACAAAGATGGGTAGAGGTAGGCAGGTGGAATCGTTTTTAACCGCGGAAGCATTTAAAAAGGGCGAGCTGGTGCCACCGAAGAAAGGGGCGGAAAAGACATTCGAAGGCGGATTCGTGCTACCACCGGAAAAGGGCGTGCATGAGGACGTCATCGCACTCGACTTCTCTTCCATGTATCCTACCATCATGATTTCCTTTAATGTCTCACCCGATACTTTTGTAGAACCGAATGAAGCCGAAGAAGAATCGGATTTATATGTCGCACCTGAGGTGGGGCATGCATTCAAGAAGGCGCCGGATGGATTCTTTAAAAGTATAATGAGCGATTTGATTACGAGAAGAAAGGCGATAAAGGCGGAAATGAAGAAATATGACAAAACGAGTAATGAATATCGGTTGTTAGACATACAGCAGCAGAGTGTCAAAATCCTCACGAATAGCTTTTATGGATATACCGGCTGGAGTGCGGCGAAGTTTTACAAACGAGAATGCGCTGAGGCGACGACGGCATGGGGGCGGCATTTTATAAAGCGCGCGGTGACCGTGGCTGAGGAGCACGGATTTAAGGTTATCTATGGCGACAGTGTGATGAAAGATACTCCTGTCTTAATAAGAAGGCAGGGTGGCGTTGAGATAATACCCGTAGAGGATCTGGACATCGCACCACGGACTATGAGCGGAGGCAGAAGAGAGGTTAAAGGCGTTGAAGTCTTAACTGAAAACGGATGGAGCAGGGCAGAATACGTGCATAAACGAAAGACCCGGAAGAAAACATACCGTATTCTCACAAGAGTGGGTTTTGTGGAGGCGACAGAAGACCACAGCTTTGTCGTAAATGGTAAAGAGATAACGCCAAAAGATTTTAAACTCGGCGACAGGATAGATCGGGTTCATTATACATTGGAGACGAAATATGAAGTGGATGATGATTTAGCGTGGCTTATTGGATTTTACATCGCCGAGGGTGGTTGTGGCAGGTATGAAACGAAATCAGGCTTAAAATATCAGTGGAAGATAGATAATTCGGATATCGACCTGCTTGAGAAGTGCAGGTTCATTTTGAAAAAATACGGGCTTAACACGAGCATATTGGATGTTAGAGAGAGTTCTGCGACTTACAGACTTGTTCCTTCTGGGAACATAAAGCTTTTTTACGAACTTTTCAAGGAGTGGTGTCATACAAAGAGGGGCGATAAGAAGATACCGGGATTTATTTTGGAAGCGAAGAGAGCCCCGAAAGAATCTTTTTTACGAGGGTTATGGGCAGGTGACGGGGGCAAAGATAAGCGGACAAAAATACTTAAAATCTCGCTCACTGATAAATCCGTGGTTGCGGGGCTTTGTGCAATGCTGAACAGCCTAGGATTCGAATATTCCCTGGGTGTCCGGAGGGATAAAGAGAACGTTATACGAGTGCGCATAGTGAGGAATAAAGCGGGCAAGCGACTGGCCAGCGGGGATATCATAAAGAGAATGGATGTGAAAGAGGCGAATGACCATGTATACGATGTAGAAACAGAGAACCACCACTTCTGCGCTGGTGTTGGAAACATGCTTCTCCACAATACCGATAGCATATTCGCGAAACTCCCGCTTGCTGTTGAGGGGGAAGGGGATAGAAAAACGGCGATATTGAAAAAGGCGCGGGAAGTTTCAGAGCGAATTTCCGAAGAGCTTCCGCTGGAACTTGAGATACAGGACTTTTTCAAGTCTATTTTCTTTACGGGGAAGAAGAAAAGGTATGCCGCACTCACCGATAAAGGCGAAATCGTGGTTCGGGGGTTGGAAGTGCGCCGGGGGGACTGGTGCGAGCTGGCGAAGGAAGTGCAGACGAAGGTGATAGACCTCATTTTAAGGGAAAAAGACCCTGCTGCCGCTGTGAAATATACAAGAAGCGTAATACAGGGATTAAAAGAGGGGAAAATACCCTTAGATAAGCTAATAATCTACAAGACGCTTACCAGAAAGATAAGTGGGTATGAAACGAAGCAAGCGCACGTTATAGCGGCTGAAAGGGCTTTAGCCTCTCGTATCGTATATGAAGTGGGCTCGAAAATACCTTACGTGATACTAAAAGGAGTGGGGAAGACGAGTGACCGTGCTTTTCCCGTAGATCTTATAGAGAGAAGCGAGGGGAATGAAATGACCGCAGAGGGGAGAAGATACCAAATTGACACCGCTTATTACGTCCAGCATCAGGTAATACCCGTTGCCCATAGGGTATTGCAACTTTTTGGTTACGACATCTCCTCTTTTGAAGATGTGAGGCAGAAGACATTAGGGCATTGGTTTTGATGAAGTTCCAGAGGTCATAGAACCGAAAAGCTTATATATACCCTCCCATTATTTAATCATGGTGATAGAAATGGCTGAACTACCAATAGCACCTATAACCAGGTTAGTGAGAAACGCAGGAGCCGATAGAGTAAGCGAAGATGCAAGTCAGGCATTGGTGAGGGAATTAGAAAGATACGGCGAAAAGGTGGCAAGAAAAGCCGTAAGCCTCGCTAAGCATGCCGGAAGGAAGACAGTGAAAGAAGAAGACATTCGGGAAGCGATAGAATAAAAAAAAAAGTTGAATATAGGGGAAATATAGAATATACAAAATTCACCCCTTTTTTTATTTTTTCCCCAAACAAAATTTGATTAAAGAAATATTTTAGAGGTTTTTTTTCTTTTCCGTAAACGCTTTTTGTGGGGCTCTGCCCCACGACCCCGCAAGCCCTTGTAAAGGGCTTATTTCTAAAAGAAAAAGGTTTATTTATGTGTCACTTCTACTCAAATTCTCCATCCTTCTTATCCCGTCTATCTCTTTTACAACCTCGACAACCGCTTTTGGCACTAAATCAGCCCATTGTTCGTGGTTAAGCATTCGTCGCCTTATTTCCGTCCCCGCATATTCTTTCCGGTTGAATAGCGAAGGAGCGCGCACTTCATAGCCTTTTTCGTCAAATAAACGCCCTATCAAAGGATTATTTGTAAGTACTACATCCACGGGGGGTATCAATGACTGCACGTGTGAAACCCAGACTGCGTTCCAGTTAACGTCCAGAATAGGGACGATGTAAAAATTGAAAACGCCGTCATCTCTTAATGACTTTGAAATCATCAGATACCGTTCCCCCGCAGTAAAGGGGTTCTCCAACTCGTGGCTTCTTTGCGCAGACCCTATGCAGATAATGACTTCATCCGCTTCTGAAGCTATCTCCTCTATTACCGCATGATGCCCGAGATGGTAGGGCTGAAACCGCCCTATGTATAACGCTCTCATTTCTCTTTTATTATTCTTTCTACCTTTAAAATATTTATAATCGTGTTTCCCTTCATAAGATGAAACTAAAAATTATATTTGTATATTCTATTATTAGAAAGCGGGGAGGTTAGAAAAAATGGCTGATCTGAGTGAGAAGAAAGTTTTAATGGTCGTAGCACCGGAAAATTTCCGTGATGAGGAGTTAAAGGAACCAATGGCGATTTTTACACGCTCGGGAGCTGAGGTAACGATAGCTTCAAAAGGCGTTAATCGAGTGACGGGAATGTTTGGCGCGGAAGTAAAAGTGGATAAAGATTTGGCGGAGGTTCGTGCCGGGGATTATGATGCGGTGATTTTCGTTGGTGGGTCTGGAGCTGACGTGTACTTTAACGATTCAAGAGCCCTTGCATTAGCTACCAATGCCTTTAAAGAGGGGAAGATTGTAGGTGCGATTTGCATAGCGCCTTCCATTTTGGCAAACGCGGGATTACTAAAAGGAAAGAAGGCAACTGCTTTTAGCTCGGAAAAGAAAAATTTGGTGAAAAAAGGAGCGAATTATACCGGAGCGGCGGTTGAGCGCGATGGGCGGATAATTACGGGAAGAGGACCGGAAGCAGCCGAAGAATTTGGCAATGAAGTGGCATCTGCTCTTGAATGAAAATCGCTTCGACAAATACCAATTCCCCTATCCCAACATCTTACTCATGCACCCTGCTATCAGTCCACCAATGGCATCGTCCATGAACACGTCCAATCGGCTCAATATCCCCGGCTTCCTCGTATCATAATAAAAGAAATTAAAAAGCGCTTTTTTACCGCCTATATACTCTGCTATGTCAATCCCTATTAACTCGTCAGCAACGATACAGGCTGCGTCTTCTTCTCCCGCTTCCCCAGCTCTTCCCTTTCTTATCTCTTCCTCATCCATGCGAAATGCCGCTGCCAGCAGTAATGCCACGTTCACATCCGAACATTCCTTCTTTATCGTTTCTTCCAACCTCTTTTTTAGCTCTTCCTTTCCGGCTTCTCCTTCCACAGGCACGTAGAGTTCCAGAGCCGTTGATACCATGTCCTCTAAATGTATCCCTCGCTCCTCCAGCCTCGTAAGTATCGGTCTGTCTGCTTTTAACTTATCGTGCCGAAAAAGGGCTTCCTTTACTCCTTCTCTTACGACTTCGTAAATCACTTTTCCTAATTTTGTCGCTTTACCTGCGAATATCTCCTCTTTTCCTCCTTCCCCTTTCCCTTCTCCATACCCATAACAGGCAACAGCCACGGAATCCGTAGAGTCGCCAGTGAATAAATCCCCTTTTTCATCGTGCACGTCAAGGTCAAAGAAAGCGGCTGTTTTCGCTTCCGTCGCTACTATCACTGCATTCGCCATTGCCGATTGCGACAGGTTATTATTTATCAACAGGATTATGTTTACTGTTGATTTGCTACGCTTTGATATGCCCGCGGTTATAATAGCAGTTACGTCCTCTTTCTCTATGATTCTTGCATTATTCATCGCGACCGCGGTCATCATTCCAACTACTCCATCCTTTTCTAAACCTTGCTCATCCAGAAAAGAATCGAACAGTTCAAATGCGTTTACTTTGAAATCGCTGCTCACGTTCAAGTTTAATATCGTTTTCGCACTAACGAAACCTCCGTTATAGACCGCGGAACTCAGCACTTTGAAATCGCCGTGCACCGCAATGTATCCTTCCTCGCTTTCTATTTTCATACAATGCTCCTTTTATAACCACAGATTACACAGAATTCCACAAGATTTTTTATTTTTACTTTTCGCTAATATCATTCCCTCTGTGCTAATCTTGTGAAATCTCGTGGTTTTTTACCTTAGCTATACAAAATATGTCCTTTTTAGTAATTTATAAGTCCACAGGAAACACCGCCAAGGCATCCATTAACCGCTCATTCTCCTCCTCCGTTCGCACGGAAAACCGTATATGAGATGGCAAGCCAAAAGAAGTGCAATCTCGCACCAGTAGCCCATGCGTCAAAAGCTCTCTTTTCACTTCCTTTGCTTTTCCCACGTCCAGAATATAAAAATTCGCATCCGAATGTATATGCAGATTAAGCGCTCTAAGCCGTGTTTCCATTCTTCCCTTACTCTTTTCTATCTTCTTCATCGTCTCCGCTAAAAAAGCAGCATCCTCTATCGCCGCCTCTCCTATCTTCTGTGCAAGCACGTCAACACTCCAGGGTGCTTTTACTTTCCTCATCGCACTTATAATCTCCGTTGACGAAATCGCATATCCTATTCTCACGCCCGGTATAGCGAACGATTTCGTTAAAGACCGCAAAATAATCATATTTTGAGTAGAAAAATCATGCGATGGAAAAGCATTCCTTACAAAATCCACATACGCTTCATCAACCACTACCAGTGCATCCGCTCTCTCAGCTTCTTCCATTATCCGCTCCAGTTCCTTTTTACCGAGATACTGCCCCGTTGGATTGTTTGGATTGCAAATAAATACCACGTCATCCTTCTCCATTTCCTCTTCAATTAGCTCTGGATAGACCCGCAGACCCGGCATTTCTACACGTTTGATTTTCGCACCCATCATCTTCGCTGCAACCTCATATTCGCCATAAGTGTGTTTCGGCAATAGCACCCTATTTTTTACAAAGGAAGTTGCTACAAGCTGTATAAGCTCTGAAACACCCGCCCCTACTAACACTTCCTCCTCCTTGCATCCGAATTTTTTTGATATTTTTTCTCTTAACTCGCGGGATTCGGTGTCCGGATATAAACTTATTTCTGCCATTGCTTCTTTTATCGCATCGTAAACAAAATCCGGCGGTCCATAAGGGTTTAAATTCGCACTGAAGTCTATTACTCCCCCCTTCTTATCACTTTCCACTTTTCCGCCATGCTCACAAATTTCTAGCCCATGTAGCGAAGTTCTTGGTTTTATCATTTTCAGCTCCTATTTTAAATCTGTTATAAATGACATTTTAGAGGAAAGAGATTTTTATATCCCACTACTTCCCTATCTCTCTTCGTTTTTGTTATGATTCTTTCCAATGCTCCAACTTCAACAAGCTCTTTTAATCGGGTAGATATTGTATTTGGTGAAAATACTTTCCCTGTTCGAGAATTGACTAACTCTTTGAAGTCCGTAAAATGTTTGGGCTCTTCATCCTTTGCAATTTCAAGTATTTCTAGCGATCCTTCGCTTAGTATCATATTCAGCAGCTCGAATCCTTTTCTACCACTCACCATGAACATCCCTCAGACGTTAGTTGGGTGGCTTTAGTATAAAGGATTATAGTTCATTATTATATACTTAAGTATAAAAAGATGAACTATGATGGGGAAGAAAGGTAATCTAAGGGAGCATGGATGGGGCTTAAAAATCGTGACTGCGTTGATTGGTTTGTTATTTCTCGTAGTCATAGTAGCAATGGCAGCAGTTTTACCCGTAGATAGCAGTAGTAGCCGTTATGCTGTAGCAAATCAGCCTTTAATGGGCGAGTGGGTTGAGAAAGCGGATACTCCAGCAGCAGGTGGTTACGGAGAAGCAATGATTGGCACTGGAAAGAAAATTTATATTGCTAGATGCCTTTATGCCACTTCTGTTCCAACATTTTGGCATTATAATCCAAAAACTGATAATTGGGATTCGGTGAGCATTTCAGGTCTTCCAACTGGAGCATTTAGAAACGGTGCGGCTCTTGCGTGGGATAGTGACGATTATATCTATGCTTTGCTTGGTGCAAGATACAAAGCGGAGGATGACGAGCGTAGCCTCTTCTATCGGTACAGTATAACAAATGAGAGCTGGGAGCGGCGGACGGATTCCCCTCACGCTCAAGGTGCTGGTGATGCCATTACGTGGTCGGGCTACGATGGTTATATTTATTCATATTCCTACAAAGACCTGGGAAGATTTGAGACCCATACCTAAAAGCGAAGGTGTGGGAGATGGTGCCTCTTTACTCTGGATTGGAAATTGGTTAAGTGAATACAGCGATTACATCTTTGCCCTTGGCGGGGGTAGTTGTTTAGAAGACCCATGATATAATTTCTACTGTTACAGTATTTCATCCAACAGCTGGGAACAGTTAGGGACTATTCCCTGTCCAATAGGTTATTACGTTGGGAATAGATTAGGATTTGCTAATGGACATATCTACTACTGGCAAGGTGCTCTGTCATCATGGGATTGTAGTGGAAAAGCGTTTTATATGTTTGAAATATCCTTCCCGATTTTTGATACAGGCCCGGGGACTTATCCAAGCATCTTCGGCGTGCATAATGGAACAATCACGTCAAATCAAACAATGAACGTGTCAAAGCTTTACACTTATCCCTGCGTAGGAACCGGTGGGCATACCGAATACGCAAGGATATGGAACTCGACTTTGGATGAAATAGCAAAATGGGATGGTTACAAGGGAGATTGGCACAACATTTTCTTTAATGAAACTTTCACGCTTGTAGCCAACGAAACTTACAACTACACCATAAAAACAGGCTCTTATCCCCAGATAATCCATAGACATACAACGAATGCTACTGTGGGAACAATCACATGCGAAGAGTTTATAGATGCCAATGGAAAAATATACAACAATTGGATACCTGCTATAAAGTTCTTTTGGTAAAGCTTCTTTTCAAGAAAAAGGTTCTAACCAACTCCATCCTGCAAAATAAAGGATAACCATCACCACGACACAAACAAAAGCGAAAAGAATCGTGCTTCCTTTTGCAATTCTTATCGCACCCGCTATATGCTCGCTTCTCGCATCCTCAAAACTTTCTCCCACGGTATAGTGCCCAACCTTCTCCAGCTTCACTTTTAACGCACGGCTCATCGCCACTATTGTCAAAGGAACTTTTTCGTTCTCATAACTTCCCAAATCGCCCCATTTTGAACCGCTCAGCAACAGAATCAACCACGCTGCAATCCTCTCCGGTATGTAATTCATCACGTCATCAGCTTTCGCGGAAAACCAACCGAAATGCTCGTATCGCTTGTTTTTATACCCGACAACCGCATCTAACGTATTCACCACTCGATAGCACATGGCACCAAAGACGCCGAATAATGCGAAATAAAAGAAAGGGGCAATGACACTATCCGTCGTGTTCTCAGCCACGGATTCTATGGTTGCCGAGTCGAGCTGTGACGTATCCAAACCCGCGACGTCTCTACTTACTATCTTCCCTACTGCTTCTCGCTTCTCTTCCAAATTCCCCGCTTCCATCGCATCTCTTCCATACCTTTCCAATCCTTTTACCGTAAAAGTCATCTTGAAAATAAGCGACCCTAAAACGATATATACGAGTTCAGAATGTATGCGGAGGAGCATTAAACAGGGTAATGCGAAAATAGCAAGTATCACTATTGGATATATCACGCCAAGGAGTTTCTCTTTTCTCTCGTTCCCCCGCCTCGTTCTTCTATCAAAAAAATACATCAGCCGGCTTATCCACACGATAGGGTAATATTTTTCTCTTTTCTCCGGCGGGTCTCCTATTGTTACGTCTATAAGTATTGCGATTAGAAAAATAATCAAGTGTTCCAGGAGCAAATTCATTTTTATCCGCTTTTATCCGGCTCTATTTCAATCGCAGCCTCCAGCTCAACCTTTTTTTTTCCTCTTATTATCGTGCTCCTCATATACCACGAAATCTTCACGCCTATAAACGATATGATAATCGCACCAAGTATGGAGAAGAAGAGGTATAGATAGCCCATCGGATAATTACCCCTGCTTAACAAAATTATACATTCACTCCCTCCCCATAGCATTAGCCCAGAGGCAAATATAGAAAATAATATCGCCCACTGCCTCACTATTTTTTCCCGTTCTATGAGCATATTCATCATCTTCCCAATAACCGGTGCGAGTGCTGCCCCCACATACCACCATATCGCCCCCTTGACATAGTACACCAGGCCCGTTAATAATATACGCTCACCTGCTTCAGGCAAGTCTTCTATATATTTCGTATATTCCACGATACCTTGAGAGGTACCTGCCAGGAGTAACACGAGTGCACAGATGTAAGTGACAAAAGAGATTTTACCGCTGTATAAGGACTGCTTCACGGTCTCAAAGAACTCCGTCATAACATTCTCACGCCCCATTCCCTTAAGCAGCATGTAAATTCCTGCGAATCCCAAAGTCAGCCCGACTGCCCACCTTAACTGCCCAACAAGCAAAAAAATGGAAAAAGCGAGCAGAATAAGGCCTATGGGCGGCAAGAAAGTGCGAGAAAACCGCGGGTCCTCGAACAATCTCTTTATTACATAAAAAGTGCTTTCCAATGGCTCACTCTGCCTCACTATCACTCTCCGCACGGAATCTATCTTCATCCTTGACTGTATAATGGGTACAATCCATTCGTCCTCCGCACCGTCACTCACGAGAATCGCGGAATCCGCTCCGGATTTTGACAGAACGTCATCCAGTTCTTTTCCAATCTTTATGTCCGCCGTTATTCCAACCTCTTTATCGCCTGCGACCAAAACGACTTCTGCCTCAACGCCTTCTTCACTTGAGTTCACCCTTTCGTATATTCTTATCGCTTCAAATATCGCATTTATGTCCGAATCTTCGGAATCGGCAAGTGCCAATTTTGTCGCTGCCGATAAACTCGCCTCTCTACCTATAACCGGCGTCTCTAACCCCGCTTTCTCTCCTATGTCATTATCCCGGTCTACGCAAATAACAAGCGTCTTAACCTTTTTAATCATCTGTTATTTTTATTCCCCGCTTCAATATATAAACGTTTCTCAGAATTGCGTCAGTTTCAACTGTCTCGCTATGCACACTTCACCCGGTATTTCTACCGGATATTTTCCAGTCAGACAGCCCAGGCAAAGATTGTTCGCATCTATTCCCACGGAATCTATCAGCCCTTCCATGCTGAGATACCCTATCGAATCGGCATTTAAAAACTTACTGATCTCTTCCGTGCTCCTCTTTGAAGCCACTAACTCATCCCTCGTTGGCGTATTAATGCCGAGGTAGCAGGGTGCTATTATCGGTGGGCTTCCTATTCGCAGATGCACCTCTTTCGCACCTTTTTTCTTCAAATACTCCACGATTCGCCTCGAAGTGGTCCCTCTCACTATGCTATCATCCACCAGAACTATTCTTTTTCCCTCCACGTTGGCTCGCACGACGTTTAATTTCAGCCTCACCGCAGTATCTCGTGACGTTTTCTCCGGCATGATAAAAGTCCTTCCCACATACCTGTTTTTTATGAATCCTTCCATATAATCGAGCCCTGCTCGTTTCGCATAGCCTATTGCAAACGTGATACCGGAATCAGGCACCGGTGAGACCATATCTGCTTCTACACCCTGCTCCTCTGCCAATCGCGCTCCTATCTTCATCCTCACGTCGTACACCAACCGCTCATCTAATACCGAATCCGCTCTCGCAAAATAGACGTATTCAAATACGCAATGAGCGGTGTTCACCCCCCTATATAACTGATAACTTTCTAAATCGTTTTCTCTTTGGAACTCTGCCCCACTACTCCGCAAGCCATGTGATGGTTTAATCATCAACACCTCGCCAGGTCTTACGTCTCTTACTAAATCCCCGCCTAACATGTCTATCGCAGGACTTTCCGATGCTATTACATACCCTTTACTATTTCCCTCGTCCCCGTCTCTTATTTCACCGAAACACAAAGGTTTAATGCCCAAAGGGTCTCTAACCGCTATTAACGTGTTATCCATCAAGATAGCCAACGAATAAGACCCGACAACACGTTTCATCAGTTCCTTGATTGCCTCTACCGGGTCATGTCGCACCAGCTCCTTCGCAAGTAACTGTGCCATCACCTCCGTGTCGGTATCAGAATGAAAAATCCTGCCTTCTCTTTCCAACTCGCTTCTTAACTCCGCAGTATTGACGAGGTTGCCGTTATGTGCAATAGCAAATTTCCCTTTCCGGTAGTTCACGAGCAAAGGTTCTGCATTTTCTACCTTCGACGACCCCGTCGTAGAATACCTGACATGACCTATGCCAATGTTCTCTTTTAGCGATTCTAATTGTTGTGTATCAAAAACTTCATAAACAAACCCCATCCCCTTTATCAGTGGTATATCCCCCGCATTCTCACTTATTTCGCTTTCTCTACCTTCTTTCGCACCACTACACACTGCTATACCCGCGGATTCCTGCCCCCGGTGTTGTAAAGCATAGAGCGCATAAAAGATGGGCAAAGCTGCATTCCCATGCGTTAACGCTATGCCTGCTATTCCGCATGCTTCTTTTTTACTCACTAATCCTCCATAGTTTATCATTTCTTAAAAGCATTAAATTTTATATATCCTATTTCATAAGTAAAAGATGCATAACTGATATTTGTATATTGAAAATGAGGTTGAAGGAGACGAAGGTTAGCAGTCTGCTAAAGAGGGGGGGTATATACGAAGTAAGTTTCGGATATCATTCCGAAATGGGAGGATATACGACATTGATGTCGGATATACCGATGTTATATGAAATCATAGACGAAACGAATAAAGCATTTGGCATAAATAACTATAAATAAACATAAATGGATTACAAACTATAAACGAAGTGGGAATATGACAATCATGAAGAGAACATTCAAATCTGAACTCTTAAGAATCGAAGATAAACTTAAGAAGGAACTTGATTCCGGTGAATGGAAAGAAGATAGAAGAGTTCGATACAACAGATTCAAAGAATTACTTTCACTAGAAAAGATGGATGTGCTAACAGAAGAAGAATTTGGTGGAATTATTAAAAGCCTATGGGCGTCAGGGATGTGGTCTGATAAAGATTATTTAGTAAATTCAATCCTTGAACGGAATGGCATTGAATTAATTCGTTCATCCTTGAAGGAATTGCTTTATGGGGAAGATATGATACAAACTCGATTTGATCAATTTTCTGTAAAAATTTCAGGAATAGGCCCTTCTTCCATTACTGAGATACTTGTATTTTTTAAACCAAATGAGTACTGTCTCTGGAATAATAAGCCAAAAGAGGTTATTCCAAAACTCAATTTAAAACAAGAATTACCAGATAGAGTCTTTAAATATCAAATTAAAGGGAAAGATTATGAAATTATACAGCAAGTTATGGGAAATTTACTATATGAAATGCGGGATTCTGGTTTTCCAAATGCTGATTTTCTTGACCTTGATATAGTAATGTGGCTGCTATTTTCAGAATATCAAAAAGAAGAACCATTAGTGATAGAAGAAAGTGTGAAAGAATTAGAGAAAAAGACATTAAAAGTCCAAGCTGTGGAAACGAGCGTATTTGATGAAAATAGTTTTTCGCATGAAGATGCTGAGGGGCTTCTAATCGAGCTTGGAAACATTTTGGGATATGCAACATACACACCAGATAAATCTAAGCATTCAGATTATTTAGGTAAAAACATTGGGGAAATATCAAAATTAACAGAGATACCACCATTCACTCTTGAGAGGCATCTAGACACTGTTAGATATATTGATGTAATCTGGTTCCGTGAAGAGTTTCCAGCTCATTGTTTCGAGGTAGAACCCACAACGGGAGTTTCTCCCGGTTTACTTAGATTATATCAAATACGCAACTTCACGAATGCAAAATTCTTTATTGTTGCACCGTCGGGAGTGATAACTAAATTTAAAAAAGAGACTTCTAAAGATCCATTTCATCAAATTAAGGAAAGATATCAATTTCGCTCTTATCTTGATTTAAAAGAGATTTATGAGAAAGCTAAAACTTATAATGACGTGAAAATTAAGTTCTTTGGTAAGGAATAGGTGTGCCCAATGCTCAACAGAACGGATAATCCGCCTATGACTCTGCAGAAACCTCAGGTTTCCTTGCCTCGCCCTATCGGGCTCGGTCATATAACACGGTGTATGCGGTTCGCTCTGCTCACCAAAACCCTCCGCTACGCTCAGGGCTTCGCATACACCGAAACCGTTATATTCAATCGTCGTGACGGATGATAAATAGGGGGTTTGCTACCGAAGATATTAGACGTATTCATCATAAATATAATTCCTCTATCTTCACAATCAACGTTTTACCATTGCCTGCGATATTTTGAGTCAGCATTATACTTTCCTTCAACCTTCTGAAAGGTTGGTCACTACAACAAGTAGTAGCATTGGAAACACCACAGAATGTATTAGGAATTTAGGTAATAGGGTAATTAGTTCTTTAAGACAACAGTTTTACTCATTAATCTTAAGAACTATTGATAATATTTTAATCGGGATAAGATACAATAGAGTTGTTGCGGAATAATTTGGCAAAGCCATAAGAATGGAGATCCATAAAAAGAAGCAATATGCGAGGTGAAATGGACGCCTTAGAAGGCGGCATTTTATATGATTTTATATCGCAACAACTCTAATATATACTATACTGAAATATGATTACGAGATCGCTTAAAACTGTTGAAAAAAAGAAATCTCTGAACTTTAAGCTGAATAGTGAAGAGATTAATTTTGAGGATAATGAAACGCTTTTTATTGGGCGCTCTAAGTATAGAGTTGATAAAACTACTGATGAAAAGAAAATTAGCGCTCCCTACCAAAAGCTCTTTTTTGCTAATGCAGCTTTAGACAACTGTGTTGGTTATAATTGGCTAATTGAAGGGGATAATACTCCTATCTCCACCAAGCAACTGTTTTATTGCACTAAGAATTTTTATAAGGTGTTAAATCCTGAAGAGATTCTGGATTTGGTCATTAATCACTGGGACGAGGATTGGTATGTAAGTTATCATCGGGTTGGTCAAGAACCTGAGAGTCCTCATCCTGAGGTTAGTACTGACATTTTTATAACGCCTTTATCCGAAGTAGCTAAACAGGAAGAGATAAGAAATAAAAATCAAGAACACCTGAATTATTTTCAAGAGGAATTAAAACAACACGATGATAAGCCATTGTTTCTAGATAAAGATGTTAAAGATGGTTCGATAATCCAAGGTCTTTGCGTTATCGAAGAGTCTGGAGAAGCATTTCGTGATGATGAAGACAAAATAATGTACTCTTACTATAATTTTATTGATAGATATACTGTGGTGCCTGCTGCTTTAGAAGAAACAAAGAAACAAAGATTAGCCATTGGAATATACCAAGTTAAATGCAAATTTATTGATGCACAAAAACATACCAAAAGCAGCTTTATTTTTCAGCCATACTATCTTAAAATAATCGAAGCACACTTGGTTAAAAACCTTCAAGGAGATAAACCAACCAATAAATTTTTAACCGATAATTTTTTAACCGTTGAAGATTACAAGTTTGATTTGATAAGCAAAATGAATATTTTGGTAGAAAAAATTAAATTAATGCAGCTTAATCTAATCTATTCAATCAAAATTTTCATTAATGGATTGATTAGAACAGTAATATATCTTCTTGTAATCCTTGGACTCATAGTGAGTATAACCAAAATACCTGCTCTCTGGGGTCTAATAACTAGCTTCTTTAAGTAATTCGTATCTATTCACCTTTTTTAACTTAATTTGCTGAGGATATATTCATTTCCATGGGTGAAGAAATCTTTTTCCTGGATTTTCATCGTTCCTATCGCACTCATCATGATATCCCTGTTTTCAGCACCCTTTGTTGTCCTGAAGCACCCCCATATTTTCCTTTGTCGCACACCCGGTCTTAAAGC
>Ga0209986_10001016_pt1 | contig 27338 bp, 26 predicted proteins | sample BlataG_FD_183168 | JGI IMG/M metagenome (GOLD analysis project Ga0209986, IMG submission 183168) | Deep subsurface microbial communities from Black Sea to uncover new lineages of life (NeLLi) - Black_00105 metaG (SPAdes) (version 2) | ecosystem: Environmental > Aquatic > Marine > Oceanic >... | reverse complement strand
CTAAGAAAGGAGGATCAAGTAGTCATTGTTCTATTCATATTCACTTCCTTACTGGCAGGGCTACTTGCCCAATCGCTTTCGCTTATGGGTGCTATCCCATGCGAGACATCCTTCACCCTGCCAGTTTTGCCTTCGCCTACTACATTTCCCTCCAACTTCTGACACTCGTATTTGAGTGCAGCACCGCACTAGATTTCCTCAGCGAAGGCCTAGAGCCTGTCCACTTTCGCCTTTCGGCTATCTTCGCGTATCACTGGCTCTAGTGTGCTGGCTCTTTTTCACCACAGGTCGCTTCCTCCGCATCTCTAAGTCCGCAGGAATTTCGGGGGGTAAACTTAATTACCTCTGCCTATGTAACCAGCACTATTCAGTTTTTAATGTTCTACTTTGGCTATCTGCCGTTTCCAGTATTGGCTTACGACTTTATATTGTTCCTTCATTTCATCCGGCAGATCATAAGAGGTCTTGTCCACCAGCTTCCCGGTGATAAACCAGTTGCCGATTAGCAGCTTGTCTCTCCCGTTCAAGAGCTTCTTGAGTTCGCCGTCCACCTGGTCAAACTCTTTGGCCCCGGGCTTCAATTCGTCATACTTGGTCAGGAGTTCAAGCAGTCTGTCATCGTCAATGACTTCAACCTCTTTGCCGATCCTGTCTGGCATACAGATATGGGCAAAGGCACACTCTGGACAGATATTCTCATTGAAGTCCATTGGGTCAGGTAGTGTCCCCTCTGCCACATGCTTGTTGATTGTCTCGGCCTTCTTGATAAGGCTCTCCCCAAAGTCGTAGTCCATGTCCATCCAAATCTCTTTGAGTTCCCCAGTAGATTTGTTCTTGAAGAGGAATAGGCCCCGGTCCTTGCCGTCCATGAGTAGATAGAGCATGAGTTGTGCCGGGTATTTCCTCATATAGTGATACTTGTGCCTCTTCATGTCCTCAATAGAGTTAATGGACTCGAAGGAGTAAGGCGCTGCCGACTTGATTTCGCATGGGAATACATCTCCATCAATAGCCAGCTTCATATCTATACTGCCGGTGATTTGATACTTCGCCCAGGAGAAGGGGCGTTGCTGCTCTACGATGGTAAAGCCCGCCTCCCTTAAATCCTGCTGCACTGCATCCTCTACCATCCTTCCCATGTCGAAAATCATCTGCAACCTAGCATCATGCAATCCCTTTTCCTGCCACCGGGTCCGGTTCAATACTAGGTAGCGTAGGCACTCATGCCCGAGCTCACTTGCTCGATTCGCGTTGACCGGCCACTGCTTTATCTTTGCCTGCTTTGCCTCTAATATCTTCTCGATTATCATTGCTTTTGCCCCCTTTGCTTATGTTCAGGGCATGTCCATTCCATTTCTCGGACAGCCTGTGTTTCCATTAAGCGATAAGTTTCTCCGTGGTTTTGTGCATATCTTTGGGCTTTCGCAAGTTCGCCAAACCTCTCAGGCACATTCACAACGGCACACGCAAGGCATCCACAAGGCTTCAAAAATACATGAGTTTTGGGTTCTTCATCTGCCATTACTCACCCCCTTCAGCTTCCTTATAAAGTGCTGCAATCACTGTGCTAGCCTGGCTCTTGGTGAGCTTTGTCGCAGATGTTGGGACTTCCTTGAGACCCAGGATTTCAGCTACCTTCTGCATCTTCCCCAGCTCATCCTCAATGTTTCTATCTTTTAAGATGGCATGAATAGCCTTGACCTGTGCCTCAGTTGCCGGGGCATCAGGATCGCTTATTGTCGGCTTGCCGTTACCGGTTGATGGCTTTCCCTGGGATGCTGGCTTGCCACCCTTCCTATAGGAGACTGAGGTTATCTGTTCCTTTGTTATGCCAGCGAACTCCCTCAAGTCCTCATAAGTCAGGTTGCGGATTCCCAAAAGCCGGGTAATGCCATTGCCTAGAAGATTGGTATATGCAGCCTTCTTGACATCGCCCTTGTCAATCTCCGAGGGTGGCAGTTCGATCCTTTCGTCCCCTGCATATTTATACTTCTTAAAAAACCCATCCTTGCTTGACCGCGTGCCGATTGCCGTGATGATAGCCCCGCCTAGAGCAAATTCGCCTTTGTAGGTAATGATATAGTGCCCTTGCCCAATATCCTCTTCGGCAGGCTCAAAGATTCGCCAGGAGACACCGAAAAGCCGGGCTACCTTCTCCGCCCCAGATCCCTGAAGATACGGCTTCCCGTTCTCGTCTACCCAATCGTTAGGGTTCGTGAGCTTTAGAGCCACCTTCTTGATTTTGTCCAGTGCCGCTAGGCGTTCCTCAGCGTGTGCTGCTATGTCAACAATGTTCTCGTCAACTATGGCTGGCAAGGCTGATTCAAGGGTAGTAACTTCAGCCTCTTCTTGAGTGGTCTTAACCACCGCAGTATCTTTATTATTAGCCATGTTAAACCTCCTTCTTGTTCTTTGATTCTTTCAGACAGGCAGCCCGGGCATTGCCCGAACTTCTGTTCCGATAAGTTCTGGTCAGTTTCGTCAAACCTTAACCTGCAATTCTCGCAGATCATCGTTCCCCCCAAATCCAGTCGCCTTGCCATAATCGGCACTGGCAGGTTCGGCACCAGTTAATCGCATAACTGAGCAAAGGCAAGCGATAAACTTTGGCTATCGAACCGCACTCTCGACATATTCTCGGTCTCCATCTTTTAGTCGCCACTTCATTTCTCCTCCCTCAGCTCTTCAATCCTTATATTGCCTCTTTGCTCACAGAAAGCCGTGAAGAGCGGAAGTTGACTTACTGTGCCACTAAACCTTATAATTAACTGATTCAACTTATCCCCCCGGCAGAGAGGGAAAGGTCTCCCCCTCTGCCATTTTGTTTATTACCTCTCCCCCCAAGATGACCAATCTTGGAGTAAAAGGCTCGGCCGTGTTTCCTAAAGGTCGCCTCACCCCCTCTTGAGCCATTCTCCTTGTAGAACTGGCTCTTAATTGGACTTCCACACAAAGGACACAAACTAATATGATTATCCCTTGTGGTAATCCCGCCTTTTCGGCCCGATTCTTCAGGTGTCATTTTTCTTAATGCTCAGCCTCAAAAATTGCCTTGCCCAACTTGACCATAAATTCATCAAGGGGAAGGCACAGGCCCACAGTATCATCCGCTTTAGCACCTAAATTAAATGTAATCCCTATAGTAGTTTGTTTATCTTCATCCCTAAAGCAATTCACCCGCACTATTCGATCACCTCCGCCAAATTTCTCGGTATCCTTATCGTAATTAAAATCTACCGCAGCTACTATTTCATAAACTTGTTTCATTTCTCTCTCCTTTCAATTCCTTCTCAGCCAGCCCACTATCTTCCACTCGTCCAAGTCTCTCTCGAAAATGACATAGTGTTCGCCTTCAGTCCCTAGTAACATCACCAGGCCAGTTAAGATTGTGTCAACAAGATTCATTTCCTTAACCCTTTTAATCCAATGTGCCCGGAATGTGTTCCCTTATTGGCAAATTAAAACTTACCCATTCATTACGATAGTCAGGATGGGAAGCCTCTTCTAATTTATTTAGTTTGCCTAGTGTGTATTTGCCGACTGGTTTTAATCCCCAAGGCATAGCCACATATTTATCGTGGGGATAAGTGTTTGGGTCATCATGCCGGTAGAGATACCGCACAGTATAGGTATCTGGAGTAGCCCTTGTTCCACCCCAAGCCCTGTGGTCAAGAACTTCAACTAATTTAGCCCCTCGTAGTCCTTTTTTGTCTGTCGCCCAAGCTACATGATGTATCATTTTCTCAAAGACAACCTTTCTCTGGCACTCCCCAGTAATCCCACGAAAAACCTTTTTAACCCCCTTCCCTGAGGCTGTGAGGTGGCTCTGAGGGGATTGTTGGCATAGTTTGACAACTTCTTGTCATTGTTAGATAAAAAATATATGACATCTCGGTGAAGCTCCGGGAAGGCAGAGGAAATACCGGCGACAACCTTCTTACCGGGTAGTATCTTATTTGTCCGTGTCATTTGCCATAGCTGCCTAGAGCAACCCAAACGCTTCGCCATCCCTATATCGCTAAGCCCCCTCATAACCTGAATATCCCTCAATTTCTTGACAAGTATTGGTTCGCCCATGCCAACATTTTAGCATACCCTAAAATCCTGTCAAGCCCCCCTTAGCTTTGAGAAAGAAATTAGAACAAAATTTCTTTTTTGTATTTGGGTTGTATTGAATGAGAACATTTGTCCTAGAACTATGTTCCTTGACAAATTATCAAGAGGTGCTAAAATTTTTGCAGTGGTGGGGTATGGCATTATCTCAAAAGTTAAAGGAATTAAGGGTAGAGAGAAATTGGACTCAGCAGGAACTTGCCAGGCGAGCAGGTGTAAGCAGGCAGTCAATATCCTATTACGAGCAACAGGATAGGGAAAGACCGACGGCAGATATTTTGCTAAGTGTTGCTCGGGCTTTCAACATTAAGCCCGAAGAACTCTATCAGGCTGCCGGATATATCAAGGGAGACAAGGGAACATCTCTGCGCTCAGAGACTCCGGAGGAAATCCTTGACCGGTTAAAGCTCGCTACCCCGGTATCAATTCCTGTTTACACTGATTACCCTTTCCATGCCGGCGATCCTGTAGAGCCAGTTGACTTCGTTTATCGCGCTAGACCGAAACTTGCCAACAAAAATATCGAAGGCTACATCGTTCACGGCAAATGTCTGGAGCCAGACATCAATAATGGAGACATCATCATTGTTGACCGAGAAGGCGAGATAAACAATGGCGACATCATCGCCTGTCTTTTGGATAATGAGATACATATAGCTCGTCTCAGGAAGATAGCAGATGAGCTATGGCTTGAGAGCAACGATGGGCGGAGAAAGTTTGAAGAGTGCCAGGTAGCAGCCCCGGTGATTGAGTGCATCAGGAGATTGAAGTGAAGGCTAAGTGGTATTTAATTCTGCTTGTTGGATTAGTTTTTCTATTAGTTATAATACCTCTCGGTTGCGAGCCTGACCATATTGATAATGCAGAGTTTTTTCTAAGGCGGGCATTAGACCAGATTGGCGACATAAGGCAGAGCGCCTGGTATGGAGGACATGTTGAAGATTTAGACTCCAAGTTGGAGGATATTGAAAGCAATATTGAGGACGCCTTACAAGAACTTTATGATATGCGACCGGATTATTAAAATGGATTAGAACACCCTTGCTACTTTTTACGAGCAAGGACTGGCAGTCAGAAGGTAGTGGGTTCGAATCCCATCAGCTCCACCATGAAGCTAGATTGGACAAAAAAGTGGGAAAGTGGGAATATCCCACCATCTGATTTCTTTAGGGTGTTAGCTATGCTTAGCTATGACAAATCGAAGCTTTTAGATAATCTGATTTCCAAATCTATAGCTGATTCTTTACAGGAATTTCTGATAGACCTCAAGATTGAGGAGAGAAGCCCCAAGACAATTTTGTTTTACCGGGACCGCCTGAAGTGGTTTGTCGGCTTCATTGGGCCAGATACTTTATTAAAAGTCATTGCCAGCAATGACATCAAACAGTATTTCAGCGCTCAGAACAGCCAGCATATCTACGCCTACCATGCCAAGTATCGAGCCTTGCGATCCTTTCTAAACTGGTGTGTCAGGCAGAATTATATCCTTGAAAGCCCTCTTACCTTCAGCCCTCCCAAGCTCCCTGATATTATCAAGCCGGCTTTTAGCGATGATGAATTGAGGGCAATAATCAATTCCTGCACAGGCTCGTTAGGGATGAGAAATAGGGCGATGATATTAGTTTTAATTGACACTGGGATTCGTCGCGAGGAACTAGCCAATCTTAAAATAACGGATATTAACCTGGATGCCCGCCTTATATCTGTAATAGGCAAGGGTAGAAAGCAAAGACTAATACCTGTCTCTCCAACAACATTGAAGGCCACTTGGCAGTATTTGAAAGTGAGAAAGAGCCCCAGCGAGTCCCTGTGGCTTACCGAAGAAGGCAAGCCCATCACTGGGAACGGCATTGGTCAGATGCTTCAAGGTGTAATAAGCCGTGCCGGGATAAAACACAAAGGTGCTCATATCTTTCGCCACACCTTCGCCAATAATTTCTTAGATCATGGTGGAGACCCGCTAGACCTTCAATATCTATTGGGCCATACTTCCCTCAAGATGGTGGAGAATTATTCCCGGGCTCACAAACAGCGCCGGGCTTTGAAGGCTCTTGAAAAACAGAGACCGGTTGACAGGCTTATAAAATAGAAAAATACCCCACTTCTAAGTGGGGTATAAAATCTCTTTCGAGTATCAAAACATTGACCACAGCGTTCAATGCCCTTTCCTGAGCCTCTCAGTGCGTGTTCAGGCTATTTCCCTTTATCCTTATTACCATTATCAGACAGCCTATTGAGCATATCTGCTTCACCATTTTGGTGCTCAGCTATTCTTACTAGTTCTTTCATCCGTGCCTGTAATTGTTGTTGCAGAGTTGCATTTTGATTGATTTCCTTTGCCACTGCCTCTTGCCTTTTTTTCAGGTCTGCCTTCGCTTCTTTTATTTCCATGTGCCTCCTTACCTTGACAAAATTTTGGAGAAGGGATATTTTTGAAATATGGCGGAATTGTTGTGTAAGGTAAAACGCCTAGAGCATATAAAGCTGGCTATTATCTTTGTTGCCCTAAATGTTTTTGATGCTATTCTCACCAATATAATCCTTAAAGGTGGTGGCAGAGAGCTAAACCCACTTATGACTCACCTTTTTGAACAACCCAAGTGGGTATCGTGGGCTTTTGAGATAGGTGGAACAATGGTCATAACATTTGGTCTTTTACTATTGGCAGTTTTCTCGCCTCGCTTGATAAAGGGTGTATTTATTGCCTTAATAGTCATTATGGCTCTTGTCTGTTTATACAATGGTATAGGCTTATTCAGTTAATACGGATTATCCTGAAGAACTCGCCATCCTACTCCGCTTCGGTAATAAACGAAAAGGTTTTTGGAGTTATCGTAATAAAGCCTGCCACCTTGGGTTCCTGATGGGTGACTACCGCGTATTGGCATATCTACATAGTCAGCATATTTGAGGCTAATAACTCCCTGGGAACTAAGCCCACCTGTGAGAATTACTGCTTCGTTGGCATAAAGTTTAGAACTGGCGCGAAGTGATTTTACCCTTACCTCATGCCAAGAGGTGGCATCTAAACGAACATGTCCATTGCTATCTATGTAAAAAGTTCCACTATTGCCCCCGCCAGAATCCTTAAGGACGAGTTTCCCACCCCTTATTTCTATACCACTCGCTGCATCAATAATAATCCCTGATTCGTTATACCATTGACCATCCTTGTAAGTATTGGCATTAAGCTTAAGATAACCCTGAGCCGTAATCTGATCTTTCTTGGGCTTGCCCCAAGTTACACCCATGTCTATCTCATCCATATCCTCTGGCTTGTTGTTCCATGCAGATATTTCGCTACTGCTTACACTTTTATGAGACGAATCTTCTATGAGAGCCGACATCTTGATATGGCTTCCTGAGTAATCGGCTGCTAGGGTTTTCTTATAAGTGCCGTCAACTGTTTGGTCTAATACAACCAACCCAGCAGCAGTTAAAGCTGCCTTTTGAACCAATCCATAATCATCCCCAATTTGAACTTCATCTAATAAAACCAGCCCGTCAACTGATAAACTAGCCAGTTTAGTATGTGTTGTCAGAAGCCCCTTATTTAAGGCATCTATCTCAGCCTGCTCAATCGTAAACCAGCTTGAACCCGTCCAGCGTTTAATTATTGGCTCAGCCCCAGAGGTATCAATCCAGTATTCTCCTGTTTCTACCCCAGATGGAGCAGTATCTTGTCGGCGTATCCCTGCCTCATCGCTATCAGGAGAGAATCTTATGTAGTATTTCATTCCCTCCCACAATGTCAGTCCAGTCTCACCATCAAGGTGCATTTTCCTTGCACGATAGTAGTGTTCCCCTTCAGGTAAGTTATCAAAGGTATCCCCGATCTTAGAAAGGTCAATCGTGTTATCGGGGTCAATCCAGACAAAATCAACATTGTCAGCCAAGATGTTCTCAACATACAGGTCCCCGACACTGAGCCGGGAAAAGTAGTTTTCTACATCATCGGCAGTGATATTGAGATTCGCCAGAACTTTACGGACATTCTGCCAGTTGCCAAAATTAAAAGCGATTCGCCACTCGTTCCTGCGAACATCGTAGTGGCGAACATATTTTCCTATATTACCTACCCGGTAGTCTGCTTCCCTGCTATCAGTAACCTTCACATAGTCGAATACTTCAGTCCCGACATTCATCGGGACATTAGCGGCGCCGGCCTCGCACCACATCTGGGCCTTAGCCAGTATAGCTTCCGCTATTGCCGTTGCTTGGTCATCGCTTTCAAGATATGTCTGCTTGTAGTGATGCTTTTTAAGTTCATCAGGCAGAGTAGCATAGCTGTCATCTTGTGCAGTTCCGCTATATTTAGGGTCATCATCGTCCCGCGATTCAACCTTGATATAGTTCGGGGTTACATATCGGTTCCTCAGTGCCTTAGAAAAGAAAGGATGCCCACTGTCCAAGCTATATTCAGAATCGTAAGTCGAGCCTGAAGTCGTGGGCTTAAATATATGTATCTTACCATCTGCCTTGACTACCTTAACATTCTTGGTGTATGCCAGCAGCCGGTCTATGGCAGAGTTTCTGTTATTTCCAACATAGATGCGGAAGTTGTCTTTGGGCTTGTAGGTATCAGCCAGGGTGTCATAGCCATCATCCCAAACTACATCGTAAGCCTTGCATAGACTAAAGCAATCTAATGTCGCCCCGGCAATCTGATTTACCAGCGTTTTAACTGCCTTGGTATCGGTATCATCTGGCTGGTAAGCCTCACTTGCTTCGTCTTGGGACATGAGGTTGCAGATGCCAATAAGCGAAAGAGTGCAGGTTAGTTTGTTTGGATCCGAATCAAACTCCTGCGCCAGCACCCACATAGGAGCACAGGCTGAGTATTCTTCCCCCGCACTCGTATTCGCACCATTCGACAAAACTCCCTTATATCCCTTGAGGTCAATATCTGTCAGAACCTTATCGCTATTGTCCAGCACTATGACAATGGACTGAAGGCTGCCATCGCCGGTCTCTTTAATATCAAGTAGCCGGTCCTTGGTATATGTGTAGGTCGTGGAGTTATGTGTAAGGACGAGCTTCGCCAGGGCATTTATAGCCCCTGCCTGCTGTGCCTTTTTTAGCGTGTCTGTGAGTGTCCTCATTTTACTTTAACACTGTAATGCCCTATGCTTGTCCTGGCAGTATCCCCGGTGCCGTCAATAACTTCTACCAAGCCTTGCCAGTAGCCTTTAATAGAGTCCACAGTTGTATTGTAGAAATGCTCGTAGTTGCCATCTGCGATCTTACCATCCACAACGATCTCCTCGCCATAAACAGCATAAATCTCATAGCTCTCGCCCTCAGCCATAATGTCTGTGTCAAGGGTAACATCAGATGTGCTATTGAACCCGGTTATCGTGGCAGTGGTCTTATCGGTGACATTGTAGATAATCTTGCCGACATCACTAGCAGCAAACTGCTTCTTAACAGTATCAATAAGATGGTCTGCACTGAGGGCAGTCGCCACGCCACTTCTCGGGCCGTTAGGTTCAGCCCAAGTAATCAAAACCGAAGTGGGCTCAACTAAAGCATCAGCGTCATTGTAAACATATACTAGCGTTCTTATGCTCGCTTTTGCCGTGAATTCTGTAATAACTTCTATCATTTTTACACTCCTGTTAGAATCCTTATCTTTCGGTATAGACTGTTAATTACATTCAACTTGCGATATTGAGTGGTAATGATTACCAATCTTAGCTTCCTGCCTATAATACCCCAACTACTAATTGCGATAGCTTTTAGTCCTAATAAAGCTGTCTGCATCCTTGTTAAAGAGAGTGTCCTAATGGCCGTAGTTTTTAACCCTAGATAGACAATACCGCTCCTGATGTAATGCTCTACTATGGACATCGCGCCAGTAGCTTTCAGTCCAAGCAAAGCAGCCTCAGTTCTGCCAAGAGCTATAGCCCTCGAAGCTGTGGGTAATAATCCGAGTAAGGCAGTGTATAAGCGGTCATAATGAATTCCTCGTTTCCCGTCAAAATATATCTGGTCGAAATATGCTTTGTCGAACATAAGCTACCCACTTCACATTTTATATCTCCTGCCACATAGCAGCGTTCATCATATTAAGGTAACAATCCGTCCCCCCACTAGCACCATTTTTAATGGCTAGTTTGATTTTTGCCATATTACCCGACCCGCTTGGTATGTAGTCAGTATCGCTTTGTGTAGCCTTCAATACATCATCCACATACCATTTAATGCTCACGCCTGGGTCTAGAACGATTGCTATACGGTGTCCATAATTCACAGTAAATGCTACACTGGGGTCAATTTCCGCTCTACCAGAGCCATTATAAGAGACACACTTCAATGCTAGATTATCAAATTTAATGCCAAGACCCATTTCATCTATATCTTCTGCTACTGAATCGCCTGATTCGTAACGCAACTGCAACCACGCTTCAACTTCAGCATCGGTGTCATATCTTCCAACAGTGAATACTAAATAAAGTTTCTTATCCCAGTCGAACTTCATATATTCACCACCCAAATTAAAACCAGACAGAGCAGCAGATATAGATGCCCAACTATTAGCTGTTGCACCAGTGTTTACCCATATCCTAGTGGGGTTCATATCCGATGCCCCACTTTCAGCTTGTTTTTGAGTCCACCCTGCATTCGTTGGAATCATCACCGCACTAGACACTTTATAGAGTGAACCTAACAAGTCCTCCTCACAGAGGTCGGCAGTAAGAAGAGTCTCAACTGGTGCAACACCAGCACCACCACCCTTAAGCAATTTATCTGCTGTCCATGTAGTTCTGCCATCAAGCACTCCTGCCGTAATCCTCAACTCCACTGCCTTCCCAGATGTATGAGCAGCAGCACCCGTTCCCTCCTGTGCTCTGGTAACTGTGAGGACATCACTGCTTCGTGATGTGCATTTAACTATTTCGTCTTCGCAGGTAACATGAAAGTCGCCTGAAGATGGAAACCTCGCACCTTCGCCTGTGGCGACAGTCCATGAAGTATCCGAGTCTGAAACGCCACTAGCCAATGTTGAGGCTGCACGATTTTTAAGTTTTAAGAAAGCCATTATTCACTCCTTGCTCACTCTGTTAAAACCTTTATCTTGCGGTATAAGCTGGTGATTACGTTCAACTTGCGGTTCTGGGTGGTAACGATTATCAATTTTAATGCTCTGCCTGGAGCACCTAAAATACCAATAACTTTGAGGCCTAATAGAGCGGTTTTGGCTCTGGATAATACTAAACTTCTTGTTGCAACAGCTTTCAGTCCCAGTAGTGCGGTATTTAATCTGGTAAGGGCAATACTCCGACTGGCGGTAATTTGCAATCCTAAATAAACTGTGCCAGTGCGAATATATGGTAGGATTAGAATACCCGTTGTTTTCAGTCCCAATAATGCCGTGTCTAATCTTGTTAAAGTTATTGCCTTTGTCGCTGTCGCCTTCAAGCCCAATAAAGCCGTATTCGCTCTAGCTAGAACGATTGACCTTGTGCCTGTAACTGCTAACCCTAGATAGACAACACCTTCCTTAACGTAATGTCCTAAAGTGGACATTGTGCCAATAGCTTTTAGTCCCAGTAATACCGTCTTAGCACGGCCCAAGGCTATTGTTCTTGAACCCGTAGCTTTTAGTCCCAGTAATGCCGTTCCTGTTTTAGCCGCATAATCAACAGCTTGTGATGCTGTCGCTTTCAATCCGAGTAGAGCCGTTTGTGCTCTGACAGGAGTTATTATTCTACTAGCCGTTGCTTTTAATCCTAGGAGTCCAGTATCCTCTCTGCTCGAAGCCCAACTTCTAGTAGCTGTAGCAAGCAAACCTAGTAAACCTGTATTGCTTCTTACACAGCTTACAGGTCGTGTGCCAGCTCCTACTAAACCCAGTGAGGCTGTGCCTGAGCGGTCATAGTGTTGCCCCCATGCTAAATCAGCACTGGCATAGTATTTCAGAGTAGTATCATCTACAAAGATGAAGGCAAAGCCTGTCTTAGTTCTACCCCTGTCGCTTGGATGCCGCGCACAAAGTAAATTGGGATAATACTTGACAGTATCTCCTGAAGTTAAGTCCTCTACGCTTCCCCAGGAATCAGTGTATTTAATATGCCTTACTTGCCAGTAGCCGAGCGGGTTCTCGGGAGTTTCCCCATACCAGACGACATGAAGGTAATTATTAGAATCAACCGCTATTGATGGCTCGTATTGGTCATAAACTCCTGAAGTCAGGTTCTCTATGGTCTGCCAAGAATCGGTGTATTTCCTATACCTGATTTGAGAGTAGCTGGTAGAGCCTGAATGATAGCCATACCAGACGACATGAACATAATCATTGCCGTCAACCGCAATGCAGGGGCAATCTCCACCCAATTCTGAATCATCCAGTTTAACGATATCCTGCCAGGAGGTAGTAAACTTCCTGTATTCGGTGCTGTCGCCCTTCCATACCACATGAACATAATTGTTGCCGTCTATGGCAATGGACGGTTCATAGTTATCGTAACTCGCAGAGGTTAGATTAGTTATTGAGCCCCAAGAAGTCGTGTATTTGATGTATCTGATTTGGTCATAAGTCGTGGAGTCAGAGTGCTTGCCATGCCAAACAATGTGAAGATTATCATTGCTGTCAATAGCGATGGCTGGATACCTCTGGTGCCGTTGATAGCTTTCAGATGTCAGGTTAGATATACTACCCCAAGAGCCATCGTATTTTCTGTATCTGACTTGGAGACAGCTAGTAGATCCAGAGTGTTGCCCAGTCCAAACTACATGAAGGTTATCCTCGCTATCTATTGCGATGGACGGCTCAACCTGGGCGTAAATCCCAGAGGTTAATGCTTCCTCTGTCCAGGTTTCACCACCATCAGATGAATAGGCGTGGTATATCTGAGATTTGTAAGATTCATCATCCCTATGATAAACGGCGTGTAAGACCCCAGTGGTTCTAACTAACTTTCTGGCGTTGAGATATGAAGTGCTAAGTTCATGGGCTTCAGTCGTTATCGTGTAGTAGGGCATTAGCTCCCTTGCTTAGATTGAACTTTGATGGTCTGGGTTACAGTGTCGCCAGCCTCAAATGTAATCGAGGTAGCCCACTCATGGAAAGCCTGTAGCGTAGCATCGGCCGCGCCTGTAAATATGCCAGCACCATAGATGGTGTCAGCCCCAGGCTCCCAAGCCGATTTTGACATTACTATCGTGTCATCAGTCTTGGTGACGGTCTCCAGTGTCGGCGTAACTGCCTGTCGGGTCAGCTCGTCAGCAAAGTCAGTGGTGTCCACATCGAATGAACCCATAGCCTCACCGCACAAGCTCAGATGAGTAAATTTAGCTGGGTCATCACCTTTGAGTAGTTTGCTCACACTTTGGAATAGTTTTGCTGTAGGGATTGCTCTTTCTGCCATTTTTACCTCCTTAATAGATTTCTTACGGCTAACCAAATAGCCGTTCTTTTTAGATGGGCAGGGTGCTTCCCTGTCCTGAGATATTCGGGTATTGTTTTTCCGCGATTTCGCATCGCAAAACGGATCCGCTCAGCTTCGTATAACTGTCCCCAGAGACCCTCGTTATCTTCGGAGCTAAAGCGAACTAATAAATTCCCGCTCTTATCCTTGATTTCGGTTTCTCCGATAACCTTTTGTTCCTGTCTGCCTATTGCCTTTGCCATTCCTTAACCTCTCGGGTAAAATTTCCACGCTTTTGATGGGGTTATCCCCCGGAGACTGTTTTGATAAATAATGTATTGATTGTTTGCCCAGTTCTGATACCACCTGCTAGAAGCTGGCACTATCTGAGAGCGCATCCGGTTACACCACGCCAGGGCAGACTTAGCCACAACGCCTTCTACCAAGACTTTCTCCAATGCCGAGTTCAATGTAGATGCGGATTCGGTCAACTGGTGGACTTTGTGGCAAATTAAATAAACATCATCACCTGAAGTCGGTGCGGTAGTAATATCAATTCTCAGAGTATTGCCCATGACACTGACATTTCGGTAATCTGGAGGGTCGTTCCCTGTGGGATATTCCGCCTTTTCCACCTCTAGCAAGTCAGTTATCTCACTTATGTCCAGTTTCCTTGTGCCATCGCTCTCTAAAGTCTCTTCGACTATGTAAGGGTTCGCCTGGGAGATTTCTACTAGGACTTCATTGATATGCAAATCTAGCTCATCATTGGCAAAGTCGGTTTCGGTAGCCTTGAACTCATCTCGTAAAAATTGCCTTACTGTGTGTCGAATTGCAGAAAATGTTTTAGCCATTGTTTATTCCTTTTCGATTGGTCCCTTGCACCACTCCCTTAACTTCTCTTCGGTCATTGAATCTGCCATCTTCGCTGCTTGGGCCGAATATGACCTGGGCGTTTCGCCTCGCTTCATAGCAAGGGCTATACATGCGAGTGTTCGTTGATTCTCACTTGTAGGCATATTTAGCCTCCATCTTTCTCTCGGCTTCTTAGTTCAAACTCGACCATTATTTGAACTAGCTCGTTAAATGATGTTTTTGCTTCCCATCCCAGAACCTTCTTCGCTTTGCTGGCATCAGCCAACAGGTAATTAACTTCTGCTGGCCTAAAGAAATCGGGGTTTATCTCAACATACTCCTGCCATTTCAAACCAACATAACTAAAAGCAAAATCAAGAAAATCTCTTACTGAATAAGCCTTGCCAGTGCCAATGACAAAATCGTTGGGTGTATCCTGCTGCATCATCAGCCACATTGCCTCGCAGTAATCAGGTGCGTATCCCCAATCCCTCTTGGCATCCAGGTTTCCCAAATAAAGAATCTCCTGTTCCCCAGCTAAGATTCGTGGCAACGCCTCAGTGATCTTGCGGGTCACAAAGTTTTTGCCCCTTCTTTCCGATTCGTGATTAAATAAGATGCCGTTGCAACAAAAGAGGTTGTAACTATTGCGGTAAATTCTGGTTATGTTATAGCCGTAAAGTTTGGCTGCCCCATAAGGGCTTCGGGGGTGCATCGGTGTATCTTCGTTCTGGGGCGGTGAGCCATTACCAAACATCTCACTGGAGCTGGCCTGATAAAACTTGCTTTTGGGACTAAACTTCCTTATGGCTTCAACAAGCCTCAACACGCCAAGCCCGGTTATGTCCCCAGTGTATTCAGGAATATCAAAGCTGATTCTGACATCTGATTGTGATGCTAGGTTATAAACTTCCTCTGGCTGAAGTTCTGATAGCAGAGCCGATAAATGGTTTTCAGTAGCCAAATCCCCGTAATGTAAGTTCAGTTTATCTTGGGCATGCTCTATGTTCTTCAGGCTCTCAGGATATAAAGCTGTTCTCCTGATAAGCCCATGAACCTCGTATCCCTTACTGAGCAAAAGTTCTGATAGATAAGAGCCGTCCTGCCCAGATATGCCAGTTATTAAAGCCTTTTTCTTCACCATGAAATTAGCCCATCTCCTGCTGCGATAGTCACATAATCAATGTCCTTAACTTCCCTGTGTTCAGGGTCAGCATCAAAACATTCGGGACCAGCCGATGTGCTGAATAGACAGATGCCATGAACACCAACTCGCTTTGCCTCTGCAATAACTTGCTTGGGATTATCAACGTGCTCTAGTAGCTCGCTCATCCAGACAAAGCCAAACTCCTTATCCTTGAAAGTTAAATGGTGAGCGTCCATGTGCTTAACTTTGGGGCCGTTCTTAATATCAATCCCCACATATTCACCCAAAGGCTCTAGGGCATCCCGGTATGGCTGGTTTACACCGCAACCAATATCCAGCACCTTTGCCGGGGAACATTCCCTGGGTATAAAATACAGCTTCCAAGGCACTTGCCCCTCGCAGTTCTTAGGCTCCTTAATTCGTTTCTCAATGTCTTTCAGTACGGGAGGCCACATTGCTAATACTTTGTCCTCAGAGTAATCCAGTGCCTTTGCCCTTGCCTTAGACTGTATCTCCTCAATAGAGCCGTTCTTCTTGGCTTTGTAGGCTTGCTCAAGGTATTCCACTATTTCATCAATGGAGCAGTTAAAATTCCACGACTCCTGCCCCGTCCATTCCAATCTTTTTTCTTTGAGAAGCCAGCCACCACCCAAAAGTTCAGGCATTGAGGTATTGTCGCTAACTATCACCGGAACACCACAGGCTTGTGCTTCCACTATCGGTAAGCCGAAACCTTCACCTTTACTCGGCAGTAGAAACACATCCAGGCTGTTATACATCTGAACCATAATCTCGCGGGGAATCCCTACCTCCATCTCCGTAGGTGGTGGGAAGAGAGTAATATCCTTAATACCCAGCGCTATCCGCTCAGCATTTAGATTAAAACCCCCAGCGTCTCCCGGCTTGGTGTGCATGTAGTAGATAACATCCTTATGATTAGCAGCGAATTTCTTGACTGCCATCATTGATGCCTCAAAGTTTTTGCGAGGGCAGTTCACAGCAACAGTGCCGATAACAAATTTATCAGTCCATCCAGCCACTTCCCTTGATGCCTTTCTCAAGTCTGCTCTTGGGCTGAATAGCTGAGTGTTCACACTTAACGGGATGTAATAACAGGGTATCCCATGCTTTGTAAGCTCAGCCTGTCCGAATTTTGACATTGCAATAGCCTTAACAAAAGCTATCTGCCCGAGACTCCCAAGAACTGCCGGTGGTATTGGGTCATGGTCAATCGGAATCCAGGGAACCCACTTTACCCTCGGGTCCATTCCTCGTAGAACCCATATATCGGTTAAGCTAATCAATAGGTCAGGCTTAAAGTCCTCGTAATACAAAAAGTGCTGTGTCAACCCGTAGTCATGGTCATTATTGGGATAAATGGGAATATCCCCCCACTCCATCTTGGCACCCGCTACTCCATAATAAGCGTAGATACCTATTTCGTGTCCCATTTTTTTAAGGTGCGGGACCCAAACGCCAGTCATTGTCCCGTAACCAGAAGGGGCAAATGGACTGACCGATTGCCAGAGTATTTTCATAAACCTCCGTTTCCCCCTAAAGGGGAAGGGGGAGAGTTCAAACCCTCCCCCCTTAGACTTATCTTGCGTCGCACAGGCGACAGGCAAGCTCCCTATCAAGGGTCTTGAGACCATACAGGATGTCAATAGATATGTCGTTTTCCTTGTGAAGCTGATCATACCCATAGACCACCCGGCAGGATATACCCTTGTAGTTCACTACATCGCCCCTAGCTCCACCCATAGGCGGTTCCAGTGGTGCTGTCACCAGTGCAAAGGCGTTCTTGTGGAAGGCAATGTTAGCCTTGTGGCTTAACTGCCATGTGAAAACGGCTGCACTAGCAACGCCACCTGTTTGAATCGCCGGGGCAAAGTTGACAACCAATGTGCCATTGCTGGCTGCGGATGATGCGGTAGTAATAAGATGACCCTTGTCCTTCAGTTCACCAGCAATCTTGAATACATCGCCGACTTTCGCCGTGATTGAGCCTGCGGTTGCAATACCTTTGCAGGCACTACCTTGGACTGATCCCTGAGTAGCCCCTGCTGTGCAGGCAGCAGCCATTGAGCCGGCAGCGGTAGCTGCATCGCAAGAGTGTGTGCGAATGTTCTGGTCCATATACCAGTCCATACCAAACACACGACCCATGCTGGCTTCCTTCAATGCCCTTGTATCTCCGCGCTTTTCAGCGTGCAGGAAGGCATCGAGGACGATGTAGGCTTGCTCAGACTCGGGGTGCATCACTACAGAGCGGTCCGCAAACGGAACCTTGTTCAGATTCAGTTGTGTCCTCACACCAGCGACATCCCCTACTACCGGAGTAGCACTGACCGGGTAGTGAGCAGCAATATCCACCATCATGTTTGCAAGCTGGTAGTCTATTTCTTGTGCGTGTGCCCTCATTGCTGGTGCGATACACTGCTCGGAAAAGCTCTTAACATCCAACGATAGTTCCTTTGAGGTAATAGGGAAGGTTATGTCGTTGAGCTTGTCCATTACTACCGGAACACTGGACTCAACAACGGTTTGTGCAGTTACCGTGCCGGAACTTGCACTAGCAAAGTCGTGAACAGTGCTGAACTCATGCGGTTTCCGAATGAGGATAGTGTCGCCAACCTTCTTGAACTCATTGGAGTATGCCCGGTGAACAAGTCCACCAAATACCATGTTGTTTTCCAGAGCCATAATAGCTTCCTTCGCTACAATGGTTGGAGTAATAAAAGTTGTTGCCATTTTGTCCTCCTTGGATTCTGTTTTAAGGTAATGGCAAAGTGACCTTTACTTTTTCGCGTCTCGTTTCGCTACATAAGCAGCATATTGGCCCATAGTCATCTTCTCTAGCTGCTCTGGTGTAGGTTCACCTTGCCCGCCAGATGTCACATTAGAATCAGGAGTGGGTGGTTCAGTGGGTTCACCTTCACCTTTCGGTGGTAGTTTCGGCATCACTTTTGCCACTTCCTCTATTTGCTCAACAGTCGGCAGATTAAGGTTCTTTAGAGCTACGGGGTCCACCTTGTATTTCGTTGCGATTTCAAAGATTTTAATTTCCATCATAGTGTCCCGCGCTGCCCTAATCTCTGCCTCATGTTCAGCCTTTGAGCGGTCAATCTCTGCCTGCTGCCTCTTAATATCGGCTTTTTGAGCCTCTATGCCGGCTGATTCCCTCTTTTGAGATTGTTTGTCCTGATACACTTTCATCAGGTTGGGATCACCCCTAGCTGCCTCAAATTCGGCTGCGTCTCTTTGTCTTTCCTGTTCGTCTATCTTAGTTTCTTTTGCATTGATAGCTTCCTGTCTGGCATTAAGATCAGCTTCCTTGTCGGCTAGTGTCTTGGCTTCCCTGCCGGCAGCAGCGAGGACATCGCTCTCCCGCTGTTTAACCTCTGACTCTGTGTAAGTCTTGGCTTCTTTTTTTGAAGTTTCCTTTGTCTCGCGAGAAGTCTCTCCAAGCGCAGTCTTCGATGCGTCCTCGCGTTCCTCTGGTCCGTCCATTTTGTTACCTCCTTAAATAAAAATATCCCGATTAAATCGGGACTCGTGTTTCGCTACTTTTAATGGCAAGTAGCCAGCCCTTCGACCCTTATTTAATGCTTGACAAATTTCCTCTCAGTGATAAACTGAAATTATGAAGTCTCAAATATCTGGGAAGTGGTTACTTATTATCTTTATAGTCTGGATATTGGTTACGCTCTATTTCGTTTTCTACGGGCCACTTCCAGAGCCAGGATTCGGAGACTTCTATGATGGTCATTAGCCGAAAAGTTCTTGGAATTGCTCCACTTTCGCTAACTCTTCCCAGGGAGTAGGTTCTGCACCCGCGCTCCCTCTACCCTCAATAGGTTTATAACCAAACTTCAAAACTAGCCACGCATCCAGCTCGGGATGCTTGGCCCTGAAGTCCAATCTTGGCCCACCAGATGGTAAGCTCTGATATGCCTGGTAGAGATTCCAAACCTCTCTTGTCGGCACTTTATAGAAGTCCTTTGGCTGATTTTCTAGCACTCCCAGCCAGACATCACGGTAGTAATCTACATGGTCCATAAAGAACCACTCTTGCTCATACCCAGCAGTAGGTAGTTCGTAATACTCCACATAGAGGTTAATATATTTCTCAGGCACACCCACATCGTAGGCTTGAACTCTATATCGGGCTTCCATGAAGGTCATGCCTCCCCTTTCAATATCGTCAAGCTCCGCCCTCATATTCTCGATTGTTTTCGGGGCCATGCCACCTGTCTCATCCCAAGCCTGAAACTCATCGTGAAATTGCAGGTAAACCTTGTCCCTGGCCAGAGGTTTAATCTTTGAGGTATCTATAAGCGGATGATTCCCAATCTCCTCATTTGTATATTCTTTGTAGAAACTGAGGTTATCCAGAAGGAATCTCTCTCGCCAACTCCCCCATATCGGAAGATTTGAATACTCAACAAAGGCAGGCCAGTTACTTTCAGAATAACCCCGGCTTGATGCTTCCCGGGTATAATATGCCTTGCCGAAGCTGGTCATGTTCTCGTTTTCGTCAAACAATAACCTGTGCCTAGCATCTGCCCTCTGATCATCATCTTCAATATAGCTATCAGAGCTTATGTCTCCATAAGCCTCATGTAAGTCAAAATCATCCCTATACTGCACCAGAAGCCTCAGAATAGGCTCTTTCCAGTCCGTGCCATCATCGGTTAGTAAAGCCTCGCCCAATGCCCACTGGTGAGCCTCTTTATTATCAAGTAGCCAAAGTTTAGCCTCTGCACTACTCGCTCCATACTCGTCAACGATTACGCCTCTTTCAACCCATGCCTCCACAATATCTTCGGGTGTTGGTTCATCCTCCGTTCCCTGGCTCAAAGCCTCAATTCTTCTCTGGTCATCCCTGAAACCGGGATTATCTTCGTATAATTCCTGAATAGCCCTGTCCCTGGCTGTCAAGCCTTCATTGTCTTTTATTTCGTCATCTAGCCCACTATAAGCATCTAGCAGGTCAAACAACCCCTTGTGCTGTAACCTTAGTTGTGCCACAACATCTAGGTCTCGCTCTATCATGGCATTTTCAGGGATGCCTAGAGACTTGGCCAGGGATGATACTTTACTCAACGCATCCTCACTGTAAATCTTTGACTTGCCCCACAAGGCTAGTAATGCGTTTTCTTCAGGATGAGTTCTTAGCCATTCATCGCGAGGATCAGCATAAATCTCAGGATGCTCACCTAAGAACTCAGCCTGCTCCGACTGTGGTAATGAGTGATATTCCATTAGCAAGGCATATTGAGCCTGTGATATGTTCCCCAGATAAGCGTTCCGCGTCCTCTCGTCTGCATCAAAGGCTTCGAGTGCCTCTTCATCGCCGGAAGCGACAATCTTCTGCCGGTCCTGCCACATCTGGTAATAATCCTTGAAAGTTGCACCTTCCTCTGGATCGGCGTTGATAGAAGTCAGGCGCTTATTCGGTAATAGCCCTACCTCCTCAATAACCTGTAATGCCTGAGCGATTGACCTCACATATTCGGGATAGCCTTTAGATTCTGTAAGTGTTGCAGGATCAACGCCTCTTAATCTTGATGATGTGTCTGCCCAGAAGTCAGCTAAATCGTAAACTGGTTCGTCAATACCATACCCGGTGTTTTCAGGATACTTGGGAAGTCCTAGCTTTGCCCAGTCCTCTACCCAGTCTCCTGTGTATGTTTGCACACCCTCACCCACTATAGCTGGTATAATTGAAATCAACCCATTCAGCCAGTCATCCCGAAACGCCTCCCACACATCTTGTATAGCAAAAGGCGCTATCCTATCCATCCATTGCTCAGGATCGGCTATATCAAGCTCTTCTCCCAAGAAATTCTTACCAGTCCAGAAATCTAATATGATGCTTGAAAGCGGAGACAGTGAGCTTCTAAAAAAGGTGGTTAGAGTCCCTATTGGGTTTATCTCGTATTCCTGCCCGGTGACTGAAGATACACCCGTTCCTGAAATCAGGCGTGTGTATAGAACTAGGAACTGCCGATACCCAGCCCAGGGGTCTATCCTCATATTGCCGATTCTAATGCTCATAAACTCGGCATTGCGAGGGTCCCGCTCAACGTCCCATAATCCCAGCCAGTAGCCTAGCATGACTAGACTGCTCATTCCACCAATAAATCCCACGAAGTTTCGCCATGCCTCTTTCCTTACCCTGGGATTAGAGGATACAAGATGGCGAGGAGCTAGTAACCTACCCAATTTTGAACGAGGGGCAAAGAACATAGAGCTTAATGCTGGCGCTAACGGAGCAGCCTTGCCTAGACTGGCTCTTTGCGCCAAGTCGCCTATTTCTTTTGTGTATAAAATAACATCATCCATCAGGCTAAAGCCTTCGCCCTCTGGTAAGATGATTTCTCCAGATGCTATTTTGTCGCCATACCTTTGTGAATCCTTCACTAAATCCACAAAAACATTCCAGGTTATATCATTACACCCAACAACAAAAGAACGGGATGATACTTTAATCCAGGGGATTTTAGCCGTAAATCTCGGTATAGCCCTCTCCCCTGTCAAATAACCAAATTCCTCAACACCTTTCCATTGAGATGTGCCTTTTGGTAGGTCTAGTGGCCTGAGAAAGTCTGTTCCACCCTTAGCAACTGCATCCAAATAGTATTGATAGAACGGATGCTTTGTTATTCTAACCCAATTAGCCTCGGCAGATGCCTGACTCCATAAAGCCTTCCATGCTTCAATGTTTGCATGATAAAACTTAATGGGATGACCACCTGCCAATACCTTAGCCTGTCTCCAGAAGGAGAAGTCGAATGACGCTTTATTAGCTCTGACAAAATTACCAATATCAATAATTGACATTCCAATACTTTTGAGAGTTCTAATAATCGCTCCCTTCTCCCTCAAGGTAAGTAGAGGCACCTGATCAAAGGTTTCAGTCTCGTAAGAAGCAATAACCGGTTGGAATGGCACTCCGGCTTGTTTAGCTTTGGCTTCTGCCAATCTTGCCTCAGCCTCCATAGCCTCTCGCCTAAGTTTAAGCTCCTCTTTTGTCCTTGCCTCTGGTAAGACTGCCGGTGGGACATACTCCTCACCTAGTCTTGGTTCGCCAAATGCTTTTGCTGGATAAGCGGCCGCAGGCTCGATTGGTCTATACGGAAACACCTTATCTTTAGCAATCGCCAGCTCAATTTTATACTCCTGCTCTGTGATAACATTATCTTTCAGGAGTGTTTGAAGCTCCTGCCTTCGCTGGTAAAACCAGCTTTGGGCAACACGCCGGACATCACTTTCGGTAATCTCCGACAACGGCTTCTCCAGCATCACCCTGTCATCTTCGCTAATCTCAGAAAGGCTTTTTAGCCAGTTGACCGTATCTTGGTTAAGTGGGACGCTCCCACGCCCAGCTTGAAGATATACTCCCTCGATTATGCTTGACAGCGTTTTGCCCTGGTCAAGTGTCTCTAACAGCTCCATATCCCCGACAAATACCCTTGTCAACCTATCCCATGCCGAACCGCCCTCCGGGAAGTATTTAGTTCCTATACCCTTCACCCTTGGTATAGACCTTCCGGCAAGGGCATTGGTAAGAGCCTCAAAGGTAGATATAAGCTCAGTCCAGCTCTTATCCCTCCAATAGTTATAGACTTTGGCAAAGAGGACATTCCGCATCTCCTGAGTCAAGTCGTTGAAGTAATCGGTGGTAACATCGGGTAGCTTACCGGTCATAAATTGCTGCTCGGCCATCTTGATAGCCTCTTCGGGATTCATCCCTTCCGCTATCATAGCCTCAGCACTTTCACTGGCTGCCCTTGCTCTTTGTGCAAAGACGTGTTTTCTGAGTTCGAGTGCTGCTGCCCTCTGTTGATCGGTACCAGGGGCTATAACAGACTCTTTGAAAAGGTCTATCGTTTTCTCTATCTGCTTTGCGGTAAGCTGAGTGCTGGTTAAAGCGGGTATATCAGTCGGTATATCCCCGGCTTTAATAACAGAAGTCGCAGGAATCTCAGGAGACATAGTTTGCCTGGCCTCTTGATAAACCTTCAGCATTTCCTCAAGCTGCCTGCTGGTATAGCCTTTGAATAAGCGATGGGTAGGACTTCTGAGAAGGTCTATGTGTGCCTTGCCACCATAACCTTGATACGGCATTTCACGAAGCCCAAGTTCCTCACCTACTTGCTTTATTAAGTGGTCAAGCTCCTCGACAGTCTCTACCACTTCAAGCTCCCTTAATGCCTCAAGCCTCGCAAGTTCTAACCTTAGATTACCTTTGGAAGCTTCCCCCTTCGGTGTTCTCCCCTTAACTTCTAGTATCTTTTTAATCTCGCTGATTCTGTCCGTAGCAGCCTTAGCGTTATATTCCCTGAGCCTCAGATAATCGTCCATACGAGACTGGACAAGTTTGCCTCTGGCTTCAGGTCTTACTTCCCTTGCTGGCACTTCTTCTAGCATGGAAGGCTGAAGCCCAGCTTCGGGCATACCTACCTCAGTTTTGGGGATTCTAGTAACTTGCTCAGGATATATGTAATTTACCGATTCCGCTCCCGCCTCTGGTCCCTTTTGTAACCTTAAAGTGCCGGCAAACTTTGCCTTATTCACAAAGCCTACTTCCCACTCTTCACCCTTGTAAATTACTCTATCCCCCATTTTGAACGGAGCAATAACTTCAGGCACAGCTTCGGCTTTGGGGATTGCCCGTTGTTCTATCTTATAATATCTCTCTATCTCTCCTAGAGGTCTTGTTCTAGTCAAATCTATGGCTTCACCTTTTATTGTATATGCCCACTTTGCAGGAACACCCTCTTTTTTGATGCCAGTAATTAACCACCTGTCACCTGCTTCGTCAATGAGAACTTGACCCTCAGCCAAATTCTCATAAGTAGGAGATACCCTTGTAACTTCAGGTAAGCCCTTCTTGGCAAGCTCGTTAGTTACTTCTATATCCTGAAGAATGGCCTCGGATAACTCAGGTATGACAGGCTGTGGCGCTGGCCCATGCTCTGCCCAGTATTCATCTTGTGCTGCCTCAATAGCCTTAGAGAGTTCCGCTTCACCTTCGGGAGTCCTAGCTAGTTCATTGGCAGCCTGGACTTGAGCTTGTTGCTCAGTGAGTCCAGCATCCTTAAAATCCTCTATCAACCCATCATATTTCGCACCTGTTTCCCTTGATAAGTTGGCCCTGAATGTTCTGTAGGAAGCGCCACCACCAATAGCACCGAATGGTGTTGAAGCTATTACGCCTTGAATATAGGCATGGCTCACACCCTCTAAAATAGATTGTGTTTCGTCATAATGCTTTAGAATAGCGTTGTGGACTACTTGAGTAAACGACTCCTCAACCCCCTCGATTTGCGTTACGATAACTCCTGTCAATACACTCTTGGCTAGTCGGCTTGCCACTCCCTTAAAGATTGTATTCCACATCGGCTTCGTTACTTGAGCGATTGGCTTGAATAGAAGCCCGATAAATGGCAAGTCTGAGACTGTTTCAATGCCGCCGACAGCAAGCCCATAAAGAGTAGCAGGTGTGCGAACTTGCTCGATTGGCACACCCATATCCACCAGCTCATCAATCATATTGCCCGCTTCAGGCATACCAGCGACTAACAATCCCGCAGGAATCCCAACCCAAGGAGTAGCTACAGCCGATACTCCTACAATAGTCCCCATAACAGCGAGTGTATAAGCTAGACTGTTAGTGATGGTGTAAGCCCAATAGCCAGGGTCTTTAAGTAGGCTAGGATTATCAAAGGGGCTTTCCAGATACTTAGGATTCGGTATTAGCTCAGGATGACTAGCCCAATACGCATCGTTTTCTGCCCTTCTTCGCAAGTATCCCTTTATCGTATTTTGTAGCCCATACTCATATAGCGATTGTGCAACCTCGTACTCCTGTCCTGGTTCTATTGCAGTTGTTTTTGTAGCCCAAGGGAAGGGAACTTCTTTTGAGGGTGGAGACGGAGGATGAGTAAATAAGAGTGTTTCAATGCCTTGCCAAATGCCCACTCCACCAGCAATAAATGGGTCCCAAAGATAATCCTTTGCCCAGCTTTCAGGAACATACTCCGGCACCGGAGCGCCAAATAACCCCTCTATCTCTTCATCGGTTAGATGTATTGTATTCCCTTGCTCATCCTCAAACTCAAGAGACTTGAGAAATGCCACCATGTCCTCAGTCGGTCCAATCTCTCGTATATCAGCAACGAAGCCTTCAGGATCCTCCCGCATATAATCCAAAACCTCTTGTATATCCTGCTCGGGAAAGACGGCGCCAAATACCTCTTCAGTTTCAAGCTGCTGTCTTTCTCTTAAATTTATCCAGTCTGCAACACCAAGCTCTCCACCGCCAACTTGATACTCCTGATACAAAGACTTCCCCTCTTCAGTCAAGTCCTCTACCGTTAATGGTCGCATAGTAGTTTCCAAGCCCCCCATTGGCACACTTAAAAGAGCCTCTAGGTCGGCCTGGCTATACTCAGCACCTTCAGGTGAGATGTAAGCTCCACCCTCCGTGATCTCCCACTTCTGAGGGGTAATAAAGCTGATGCCATAGCCTGTCTCACTCGGAGTAAACTTCAGCATCCAGCCTTCTTGAAGTGATAATCCCATCTGAGCTACTTCAGTTGAAGTAAAGAAAAGCTCTTGGGTAGGGAAGGTAGTCGCCAGCCTTCTTTGCTCTATAGCACCTAGAAGCTGGGGATACATTTCCCGCGTCTCTTTGAGAGAAGTCCCGTATTGAGACAAAAGACGTTCAATCTCTAGCTGCTTGGTCTGCCCGTATTGCTGAAGTAAGCTCTTAGCGTTTAGGTCAATGGCCATTACGTCTTACCTTGCTCCTTCTTTGCCCGTATCATTTTAAGTAAATTAGGCCCTCCTTGCGGTTTAGCCTGTGCTGGCTGTTCTTCTAGAGCCTCCCTATACTCCTCAATAAATTCTTTAATGCCATATTTGGTTGTCATATCTCAGTCTCCTCGGCTGGCTCTCTCGGTGTTCCCTTAGCCCCACCTCCACCTTTATCTAAAAGTGGCAATAACTCTTCTGCTTCTACCTTTTCCCTCTTACCCTCGATTGGGCTTAACTGCCCTAGAGCCTGTCTTTGCCTCAGAATAGTCTTTATTCGTTGCATTAGAGTCTTAGCTTTTAGCTGCCCTATTTCCTTCTCAATACCAGTCTTCTCTTCTGCTTGACGCAAAAAGCTAAGCCCCCTATCAAAGAGGAACAAAACCTCATCTGTATCTTCTGCCTGTTGAGATTTAAGGTCGAAAAGCATACCATCGGGGTTTTGCACTTTGATTATTTCTCGCAGAATGTAATCATCAGGTACTACCCCACGCAGAGATTTAGCCAAAGTTGCATCGGCAGCCGTTTGTTCCTTCGTTATCAGGAAGAAGTGATAGTTGATTGAATACTCACCGGCAAAATCGCTTGGACTGTATGTGTTGTAGTTCCCCGGCCGTCCTAGCTTTATCGTCTGGTTTAACTGCACGCACTGGTCAATAATCATTCTGGAAAGAGCCTGATAGTATGAGGCAATCATGGACAGTATCGGTGCGAAGATGTCATTTCTGGCACCTATAAGGTTCAAAATTGCCACTGAGGACAAGGGAAAGGTCAGAGTCCCATAGTCTAAGGGAGTTAGTTCCCCTCTTTGTAAACAGGTTTCCACTATCGAGTAGAGTAATCTTGTAGCACTTTTAATATCGCTAACTGGTAATTGCTTGAAACCTCCGCCTATCTCTGTTTCTAGTACCACCTCTTCTTGGAAGGGTGATTTCGGTGGCTTCTTACCTCTATCGGGACTGTTTGGACCTCTCTGAAGCTCTAAGCCACCCTTTAATGCCTTTCTGGTAAGTGTTTTTAGAATAGTA
>Ga0209986_10001014_pt1 | contig 27376 bp, 32 predicted proteins | sample BlataG_FD_183168 | JGI IMG/M metagenome (GOLD analysis project Ga0209986, IMG submission 183168) | Deep subsurface microbial communities from Black Sea to uncover new lineages of life (NeLLi) - Black_00105 metaG (SPAdes) (version 2) | ecosystem: Environmental > Aquatic > Marine > Oceanic >... | reverse complement strand
CTTGCTTCGTTTCTTACGACTTCCAGAACCTGGTGAATCTTGGTTCGCTTTGGATGAGTCAGATTCAATGAAACCTGTACCATACCCTTGTCAGGCAAGTCCAGTCCTATGCCCTGCACGTTTACGAAACCACCTGTGGTGCCTCGTACTGCATTTGCGCAGGCCTTTGCAACGTTCACATTCGTTGTGTTCAAGTTGAAGTTGATTGCAATCAGGAAGTTCCGAGCTCCTGTCGCGGTGGCTCCTGCGGTTTTGTGAATCTTGCTGGGGCCGTAGTCTGGGTCCTTCGCGGAATCTTTGCCAATGAGCTCACGGAGGCCTTCAAACTCGCCCTCCCGGATATTTGGCAGATCGACCCGATCGGGTCGTGTTGCCGCCTTGGCATAGAGATACACAGGTACACCATGCTTCCTTGAGTACTCTTCAGCAAACTCCTTGGAGAGCTCGATGCATTCCCCAATAGTCGTACCGTGGAGGGGAATGAACGGGACTACATCTACTGCCCCCATTCTGGGATGTGCACCCTCGTGCTTTGTGAGGTCTATCTTCTCCACTGCAATGTCAGCGGCCTTCAGGGCTGCCTCCTTGACTTTCTGAGGTTCGCCGATGAAAGTGAAGACTGACCTATTGTGATCGGGATCGAACTCTATGTCCAAAAGTCTGACGCCTTCAATGCTTCGTATTGCCCCTTCAAGGGCATCTATCACATCTTTGCGCCGGCCTTCAGAGAAGTTGGGCACGCATTCGACAATCTTCATATGAGTCACCGCGGCCCGCACGGAGCGGCCTTATACAAAAGCGTTTGGGAGTGTGATTTCTATCTCTCCGATTGAGAGGCCTATGAAATCTGAGCTGTGTAGGCCTCGAGTACATTCTTCAGAAGCATTGCGATTGTCATTGGGCCAACTCCACCAGGAACAGGCGTCACCCAGAGAGCCTTCTCCTTCACATTCTCGAAATCAACATCGCCATGCGGGGTTGCCACATCAATGATTACTGCACCTTCCTTGATCATGTCCGAAGTGATGTAGAAGGGGTCCTCCGCTGATTTCCGTCGACCAATGGCCGTCACTAACACGTCAGCCTGTCGCGTGAATGAAGCAAGATCTGCGGTTCGCGAGTGGCAGACCGTCACAGTAGCATTGCGATTTAGAAGAAGCATAATCAATGGTTTCCCGACAATGTTGGATCTGTTGATGATGACCGCGTGCTTTCCTGAGAGGTCATCCATCCCAAGGTAGTCCAACATCGTCACGATTCCTTGGGGAGTGGCTGAGCTCAATTCCTCATCTCCATAGAACAGTCGATAGATATTTGCGGGAGAGAACCCGTCGACATCCTTGCTCGCGTCTATGGCACTGATTATGGCCTTCTCGTCAATGTGCTTTGGCAGAGGAAGCTGCACAAGAATTCCGTGAACCTTACGATCTGCATTCAATTCCTGAATCAGAGACAGTAGTTCCTCTTGAGTGGTTCTTTCGGGAAGGTCATGATTCTCTGAGAGAATCCCAGCTTTGTTCGAGGCTTCGTGTTTCATCCGAACATACATCTGCGAGCCCGGGTCCGCTCCCACCAGGATTGTAACAAGCTTTGGCGGGATTCCGTACTGTTCAGTTAGGCGCGCTACTTCCACCTTGATCTCGTGTCTGATGTGTTTGGAGAGCTTCCTGCCACTAATTACATGGTCCTTGAAGACCTCGTCCTTTGTGAATTCCTTTGAAGACATGACTTGTCACCGCCTATGAAACGCCGGAGATATCCCCGTCATCATCGATATTCATTCGAATGGCCGCAGGTTCCTCGGGCAATCCCGGCATCAACTGCACGTCACCCATGTAGACTACCACAAAACCAGCCCCAGCACTGACATCCGCACCTACCACCTCCACCTCAAAACCAGTTGGTCTGCCCAACAATGCCTTATGATGGGATAGGCTGAATTGCGTCTTAGCAACACAGATAGGAAGATTTCCATATCCTCGCTTCTCAAGTGAACGGATACGTCCACTACCCCCGGTAGTGTAATCAACACCATCAGCGCCGTACACCTGCTTCGCCAGCTTCAGAATCTTGGTCTTCAGATCATCCTCAAGATCGTACGTATACTTGATTTCGCTTCTTTCATTGTCCAATAACTCCATGATGGCAGAGGCTAGTGCTTTTCCACCTTCGCCGCCCTTGGCAAAGACCTCGGAAACCTCCATCTTCCAACCGCGCTTCTTGCATAGCTTCCTCAGGAGGGAGATTTCCTTGTCAGTATCGTCTGGAAAACGATTGAGAGCAACGATGGCTGGCACACCGAAATTCTGGATGTTCTCCATGTGTTTCTCAAGATTCGGGAATCCCGCGGCGAGGTCTCCCTTTCCATGATGCTTGAGTGCACGAATTGTCGTCAATAGGACTGTGGCATCAACACCAAATTCGCCGGCTCTGGTGACGATGTTGAAGAACTTCTCAGCACCAAGGTCCGCGCCGAACCCGGCCTCTATCACGACATAGTCAAACAGCCTTAGAGCAATATCTGTCGCGATTATGGAGCTCGTGCCATGAGCAATGTTTGCGAATGGTCCTATGTGGATGATTGCTGGTGTTTCCTCGCACGTCTGCACAAGATTAGGTTTGAGTGCATCACGAAGCAGTACTGCCATTGCGCCTTCGGCCTGAAGGTCTCGGGCGAACATCTCCTTCAGTCGCTCACTTCTTCCAATGAGAATGTTGCCCAATCGCTCTTTCAAGTCAGGGTAGTCTTTGGCGAGGGCCATAATTGCCATTATTTCGGAAGCTGCAGTGATGATGAAGCTCTCCTCTCGTGGCAATCCGTCAAACCGCCCGCCAAGCCCAATGATGATTCTCCTGAGAGCTCTATCATTCATGTCTACAGTACGGGGCCAATAGATCCTCCTAATATCCAGTTCCGGCTGGTGATCATAATGTGCGTAATTATCAATCATGGCTGAGAGAAGGTTGTGCGCAGCAGATATCGCAGGGAAGTCAGAGGTGAATAGGAGGTTTATTCGCTCGAATGGAAGAACTCGAGACATCCCGCCACCAGCAGCGCCTCCTTTCACACCAAAAACTGGACCAAGAGAAGGCTCTCTCAGCGCCACAACTGCATTGTGCCCCATCGCGTTGAGGGCCATCGATAGACCAATCGAGTTTGTAGTCTTACCCTCACCTGCAGGGGTTGGATTGGTTGCAGTCACAAGGATGAGTTTTCCTTTTCGCTCACCCAGATTCTTCCTAATATTAAGATCAATCTTGGCTATGTACTTGCCATAGTGCTCCAAGAATTCAGCTGGTATACCAGCTCGTTCTGCTACTTCTGCTATGGGAATCATCCACCTACACCTACGACTCTGTAAGAAGAGTACATCATAACGATTGTGTATGCTCAGATAAAACAAGCTCTAGAGGAACCATGACTTGGATGATGATTCTGCAGTAAACCAACCTGTCCGGGTTGCCCGATACAACTCGAAATCGTAGTCACAGATAGTAGAAACTTAACTCCATTCTGGCTCTCTCGCCGCGTCTAATTGCAATCCTGGCTAAGAAGATAAACACGATAAGCTCGATGACCAGATAAGTACAGTGTCAGGAAAAGCAGTGAGTGTCAGAGAACTCCGTAAGTTCAATCCTATCAAACATGGAGGGTTCATAGAACTTCTAATAGATGCTTTTGACAAGGATGTCTCAAGGCTGTCATGCTGCGCAGGCCAGCAGGTTAAGGACAATATCGGAAGATTACTCGGTGCGACAGCTTCACTCACAGGTCTGGCTGCTATTGCCCGTATCTACCGGATAAAGAAGAGATGATTTCATTGTTGCTGTGCTTATGCTAGGTTTCGTGGTATTCCATAGAAAAAGATGCTTTCCGGCCTTTTCACACCCCTAAGGAGTTATATCCCGGACATACTCCAGAATCCTATTCGAGGTGATTCAAATGGCGAAATGCAATATATGCGGACATGGCAAGCCTCGTTTTGGTGCACTTATGATATGCAAGAAATGTGGGTTCATCGCATGCACCAGACACAAGAAAGAACTTCAGATGGCGGGAACGTTTTCTCACTCGATGATGTGTCCACAATGTAGGAAGAAGAGACCTATTCGCAAGCTTGAGTAGCAAGATTCATAGTGAGAAGTCGGAGAAGACAGTTTCGCTCGCAGGTTTCGCTATCATTGCCATTATCTACTGGATAAGGAAGAGATGCAATCCTTCCAAAGTGAAATAAGCAGGGTATCACAACGAAGAATGGGACTGATTGAGATGGACAGACTGCCACTTGAAGCAATGCCGGACGCGTTGCCTGATGCAATCGAGATGGAAAAATACGTCATAACCACTTACTACGTTGGTCTGCCGCCGATGATTGACGTGAGAGAGGTGGCTTATGCTGCCGCTGTTGAGCAGAGCACGGGAACTTGGACTTTGGTTCCAGGCGAAACTGTGGCTGTGCGCAAAAGGCATGTTGCCAAGGTCATCGGAATCTATGAAGTCCCTGCATACGAATACAGCATTCCCAAGGATGCCGAGCGCCGGCAGTACATCATTCAGGTTGCATATCCATGGGAGAACTTCGGACAGCAGATACCAATGCTCCTCTCCACTGTTGTCGGGAACATTTCACTGGGTGGTAGAATCAAATGCCTTGATATGCGGTTCCCGAAGAGCTGGCTTAAGGGTTTCAAGGGGCCCAAGTTTGGAATAAAGGGTCTCAGGAAATTGCTTGGTGTGAAGAAGAGACCGCTTCTGAACAACATGATTAAACCATGTGTATACACGAGCGCCAAGATGGGAGCGGATCTGTGCTACAAAGCCGCTGTTGGAGGCGCAGATATCATCAAGGATGATGAGCTACTGGCGGATCCCCACTTCAACACAATCGAGGAGAGAGTTCCACTCTTCATGGAGGCCCTTGACCGAGCTGATTCGGAGAAGGGAGAGAAGACTCTCTTTACTGTGAATATCACCGATTCCGTTCCAAAACTGTTTGAGAACGCAGAGAGAGCAATCGATCTTGGTGCGAACGCTCTGATGATCAATTTCATGGCTGTAGGGTATTCGGCGTTTCGCCACGTCTGTGAAGATCCCTCAATTAAAGTCCCAGTCCTGGGACACATGGACATAGCAGGTGCAATATCGTACTCGCCAATCACAGGAATCGCAACCAACCTCGTTATTGGGAAGCTTCCGCGCATTTGTGGCTCTGATATCACAGTATTCCCAGCACCCTATGGCAAAGCGCCTATCCTGAAAGAGCGATTCCTCGCTATGGCACATGACATGATTATGCCACTACATAATATTGAGCAGACGGCCCCAATGCCTAGCGGAGGTATCTCTCAAGGAATGGTGGAAGAGGTGGTTGACGATCTCGGTCCAGACATCGTGATAGGGGCTGGTGGCGCAATTCACGCTCATCCTGACGGTTCAACAGCAGGTGCTGTCGCATTCAGGCAGGCAATCGAAGCAAAGATGCAGGGGATTCCTGTCAGCAGATATGCCAAAGAACATGAAGAACTCAAGCGAGCAATGGAATCCTGGGGCAGCGGCAGAACAGGCTTTGACCTATGACACCAGTATCTTGAACGAGCACGCTTAATAGTTCTAAGGCCCCTCATATCGGAGCATGAAGTGGGTAGAGTTCGTTGGAGAGGGAGTCATCGATTGGCTCTTGGAATCTTCTAACCCAAGCATCCGTTTCTGGGCTTTGCAGCATCTCAAGGATATGGATATGGACCATCCAGACGTAGTTGCGGCTCAGAAGGCCATTATGAAGTCGCCCTGCGTGAAGACAATTCTCGGTGCACAGAAATCAGAAGGCCACTGGGATAATCCAGACGATATGTACTTGCCCAAGTACACTGCCAGCACTCACACCCTTTTGATTCTGGCTGAATTGGGAGCCAAGAGAACCGCAGCCATTGAGCGTGGCCTTGAGTCCATCTTTAGGTTTCAAAGGGATTCTGGACACTTCCTGACGGAGACGCCAAAGACTGAACGGGGTCGAGCTAGTACTGTGAAAGATGGATGCTGTCTTGATGGCAACATTCTCTACTTCATGAACCACTTTGACTACCATGAAGACCCTAGAGTGAAACAGTTGATAGAGTTCCAGATCGAATACCATTCTGATGATGTTGGAGGCTGGAAGTGTCGAGCGTATCCCATTGACAAATCAAGAGTGTTCCCAGAGAATTGCTACATGGGCGGAATCAAGCTGCTCAGGGGACTTGCTTCCATCCCCGTGAAGAAACGGTCAAAGAGGATTAGAGGGATTATCGACCAAGAGGTAGAGATAGTCTTGGAGAATAGGATATACAAGTACCTGCGTGCACCGGATGGGAGCCGCAAGGACAAAGCAGGATGGATGAGATTCGGATTTCCCATGTTCTACCAGTCGGATGCTCTTGAAGTTCTTGATTTACTGACTGGCCTTGGAGTTCATAACGCGAGAATGCAGGACGCAATCGACCTAGTGATTGCGAATCGTCCAGTGGATGGCAAGTGGCTTCTCAAGGACAGCTTCAATGGCAAAATGCTGTGTGATATCGAGGTTAAGCATAAGCCATCGAAGTGGATCACTCTGCGTGCGCTAAGGGTTCTACGAAGATACTACGGCGGGTAAATCATCATCGGCCCGCTCTGCAGCTACTCGTTCAGTCGCTTGTAGATCTGTTCATTGCTCTTGTATAGCTGCAGGAACTCAGCAAAGAGCTTGTCATAGAGCGCCCTGTTATCGGGATTCGGATGGAACTCATTCGAGAACTGGACCAAATGACAGATTTCGTCGAAAGTGCAGTACCCCAAGCCTACCGATGCAATGAGTGCGGCCCCTCTCGCATTTGCGTATATCGGATCCTTGACCTGTCGGATGGTCCTGTTCAAGACATCTGCATATATCTGGCACCAGATGTCGGACTGTGCTCCACCCCCAATGATATTCAGCGGATCCATCTTCCTCTTAATGAACTTCTCAACAAGCTGCAGCAGCCAACGACTGTTGTATGCAACTCCCTCAAACACCGCTCTTATCATGTTCGGGCGATCCACAGGCAGAGAGAGATTATGGAATCCTCCTCGCACTGTGTGATTCTCCACAGGAGTTCGCTCGCCATACAGCCATGGAGTAAAGATTAGCTTGTTACTTCCTGGAGGCACATTCTCCACTATCCTATCGAACTCCCTGTAGACATCCGGATTGCCATAGCGTGTCTTATCGTCGGGGTGGAAGATGTTGTCTCTCAGGAATGTCAGGCAGGCTCCAGCAGACTCCTGCTCATTGACAACGAAATATCTGCCGGGAATCGCAGAGGGAATTGAGGCCATGTTGTGAGAGATGTCCGTCTTCTTGAAAGGTACATGGCAGATTATCCAGCTACTAGTGCCGATGTAGATGTGGCCCTCGTAATCCCTAACTGCGCCCGAGCCGATCATAGCAGACTGAAGGTCAGGAGACCCCATGACGACCTGCACGTCCCGATTGATTCCAATCAGGTCCGCAACTTCCTCAGACACAACTCCAAGCACATCAATGGAACTCTGTAATGGGGGCAGTTTGTTTCTATCTACACGTAGTTTCTTGATGAGCGCTTCATCGTAATGGACATTCCAGATGTCTCTGGTGTTTACCAGCCAATGAAGCATGATGGAGTCATAGGAGGCTGCGAATTTCCCAGTGAACTTCAGGTTCAAGAAATCCTTTGGCTCCAAGAACATGTATGTTCTCTCATAGATCTCCGGGCGCTCGTGCTTCAGGAACAAGATGTGCGCGATTGGATCCTTGCCGGCGTTAGTTGGAATCCCACCTGTCTTGCGAATCCATCTGAGAATGTTCAAGATGCCGTATCCCTGGATGTTCACAATCCCTCGCAGGTACTTGCTGATGTATGGAGCTCCTCGAGAGTCCATCCAGATTATTGCATTCATGAGGTGATTGCCTTTTGCGTCAACAGCCACTGTGCCGGACCATTGACTCGAATTGCAGACTGCAATAATGTCATCGACAGGAACTAGATTCTTGCCAACAATTCGTTTGGCACAGGCGATAAGAGCCGCCCACCACTCATCTGGATCCTGTTCTGCACCACCACCTTCCAAGAGGTACAAAGGCGTCTTTTCCGTTTCAAAGGCGAGAATATCGCCACTCATGTTTGCAAGGGCTACCTTCATGGCTGAAGTGCCATGATCCACCGCGAGGACATACTTCCTCTCTCGTATGTTGGCTGTCATTGCCTATCCGTTGCCCGAAACTTACCCAACTAGGACATCCTCCTAATGGTGTTCGGTTCCTGATTCATCGAGGCTGCTTCGCAAATCTTTGATTTGCAAAGTCTTACATCCTCTCCACAGGCGTTTAGAGTCTCCGTCTAACTGGCGGCGACACCTTTTTGTCCACATTTGCGCATAAAAGCTCCACTGTTGATTACTGTTCAGTGGGTCCTGGGTATTTACCAGAACGAAATAGACGATAGGCTGTTTCATAATCAATTCTGTTTTTTCATCCCCAATTGGCTAATTTAATGATGGTTCGCCTGCCAATGTATGGTATTGAGTGGGATTAAATGCTTCCACTGTTGAAGCCCTTCATCACCTGTAGCGAATCCGCTATAAATAGGATAACACTATCTCCTTGGAACACGTGTTCTAAGGAAAAGCACTCGTTTCCTGATGTGGATGGTTTTTTCCCTAAGAGGTAGTATTAATGGATGCTACCGTTTCTTTCCCCCAGAAGCCTCTTTTGTTGAGCCTTTTACCCAGATAGACCAAACTTAGCATGATGGGGACCTCCCAGAAGAGGCCCATTGTGGTGCCGAGGGCGGCTTGGGAGCCCAGCCCGTAGAGGGCAATGGCTGTCGCGATGGCTATCTCGAAGTGGCTTGAAGAACCAATAATCACAGTGATTATGCCTTCCTCGTACCGGAGGCCAGCGAACTTCGTGACCAGCAGGTTGATGCCAACGACTATGAAGAATCCTAGCAGCAGAGGAATCGAAACGAGCAATATGAGGTCCGGATGCTGTATGAGGACATTGCCATTCAGGCTAAATAACACGATAAGCGTCGTCAGGAGAGCAATCATCGAAACCTTGCCCACGGCTGGCCGGTACACACCTTGGAACCATTCCTCACCCCGGGCCCTGGTAAGATATCTCTTGGAAAAGTAACCCAGAACCATGGGGATTCCTATGAACACGAACACGGATATCATGAGCATCATCCAATCGATCGGGATATTCTGGATGCCCGTCAACAGCGAAACGATGGGCACGTACAGGATCATGATGGTCACGGTGTTCAAACTGGTGTTAATGAGGTTCTGCTCTTGGTTGCCCTCAGCCATCTTGCCCCATACTAAGACCATAGCCGTGCATGGGCTTGAGCCCAGCAATATCAGGGATACTATGAGCTGATCGTGTCCCGCTAGGAACATATTGGCAAGAACCACTGTAACTATTGGGGCTAGAATCCAGTTGGAGAGGATGGTGAGGACTATGGGCTTAGGTGCTTTGGTGATTTTCTTAATCTCTGATAGTTGGACGTTCAAGAGGGCAGGGTAGATCATGAGGAACAGGCATATGCCAATAGGTATTGAGATGCCCATGTACTGCCAGCTGTTAATCGCTATGCTCAAACCGGGGAAGATTTGGGACAACAAGAGGCCAATGGCCATACAGAGGGCTACCCAGACCGCGAGATACTTCTCCCAAACTCCAAGATGCATTCCGTCATCTGCCAGGATTTACAGCTCCGATCCTCATTCTTATTATCTGAACTAAATCTCCAGTTGCTCTACATTGCCATCAACGTCTATTGACTCGATGATAAGGGGGGAGCCCTCGCCACTCACCTTATCGATCTTGAGCTGGTCTTTCATGACCAGAAGGAAGTCAAACGGATTGACACAGCCCTCAGGAGGCAGGACTCCTTTCTCAGTGATTTTGCCACGTTGCATGAGGACTGCACCAATAGCGGCGGGAATGCCCGTACCTTCTCCCATCGATTGACCCACAGAGGCCATTGAGAAGTCGAACCGATGTGGCTTTCCATCAACAGTGCCCTTTATCATAATTTTAAGGCAGCCACGCTGCATGCCGAAATCTGTCGCCTTCAGAATCTTCTCTCTCTGCTCCAGTATGTAGGCAATAGCGAAGTCCAGAGGAATTACTTCCGTCCCCTTGACATCTAGCGGTTCCTCACCAACGATTCCCAACCTTGCCATGTCTCTAATCAGGTCATAGTACTGGGGGGGTATGACACAACCCAGATTTGTGACACGCTTACACTTGATGTAATTGGGCAGCGTTATCGTTTCAGGATGCGGATATGGATAGCATTTGTAAACGCCAATACGGTGGAAGTCAACGTCAATCTCCAGTGCCCGTCCGCTCTCGCCAAAGTAGTCGACTGTTTCGAACTTACCATCCAGATACATAGGTATCGGAGAGGTCATGCTATGGATTCGATGCGCAACAACAGCCGCTCCCTCTCTGGGTTCGCCGCCGTGAGCATGGAGAATGTCAATTGACTCGACCTCGTCCAGCATCTGGTCAGCGCAGAGCTTGACAAGAAGATTTGCAACACCGGGTGAGCTTCCCAGGCCAGTAAGTGCTGAGATGCCAGCCTTTTTCGCAGTCTTGTCCATTGCAAGAAGAATCTTGGTGGCATCGTAGTCATCACAGACGTCGACATAGTTGATTCCAGATTCTATCACAGCTTTCAGCACAATAGGCCCAAGCTTGTAGAAGGGGCCGCAGCAGTTGAGTACGACATCTGAACCCTTGATGGCCTTCTTTATGGAATCCGGATCAGAAGCATCCACTATCACTGCTGATAAACAGCCTTCACCAATCTCAGAAACGCAGGTCTGTGCTCCTTCGTAGTTGAGATCAGCAACCACTATCTCATCGAATTCACCGATTGATGTCAGCGTCTTGACGGCAATAGAGCCGACAACTCCACAGCCACCTAGAACAATAACCCGAGACATGGTTGTCTATGAGTTGTGACATGTATTTAGGTATCGCGATATGGAGAATCATTCCCATCCAAGACCAGACTCCGTTACGGCAGTAGCAATGCCACGGATATGCCGATTATTATCGACAAAAACGCTACGCGATGCCGGTCCAACCTGCTCACAACGAGGCTCCGCAATTGTCACACTCTGATGTACCCTGTATATTCTTATGACTACAGTGAGGACATATGACCATATACACCACAGTCTGTTTACCTCTCTGCCAGGTCGCAGGGTCCCCGAGCCGCACGAACTCGCCATCTTCTATGGTGATGGGCATGCCTTTACTCCGCCCCCACTCTATGGCATCAATGACTTTGTCTTCAGGCATCTCACATTTCTCAGCGAGTTCCCTGATGGCAATCCTCTCATAGCTTTGAGCTATGTTGAGACACCTTGCATTCGTCATCATACCTGATGTGAACCTCCTGAAACCACCAAACATCAGGATCACCATAACAACGAACAGAATAGGAATGAGGTACCATAACTCGAATTCTTGCATTTGACCACTCCGTTTTTGATATTGATTCTTGGTACATATAAACGAGGTCTGCGGCATGGAAGTGGGTTCAAACAGGCTGCTTCCCTCTGCACAGCATACTCCGAAAGGCCCTGTTCTATTCGACCCGAACAGCCCACAGATTTATTCTAGTCCCGTCCCCCTACCCGGTTGTACTCGCATCCCCTTGCCCTCTAACCACGATTTGGCTGCCTGAATAATCTGCGCTTAGTAGGAGGCCTGTTTAACCTTCCATGCCCCATTTTCTCTCACAACGTGAATGGGTACGGGCATTCCACGCACAGAACCGTCTGCGTTGTACCTTGTGAAAAGGAGTTTGCAGTAGTCTTCTTTCTGCTGGTCCACGCGGTTGAACTTGTAGTGGACGCCGTATTGCTCGAAATACCCTCTACCCTGATCCCACCACATGCTAGACGAGCTGCCATCGGTCAGTACCGCTTCTTTGTTCTCCTTCGTAAGGGTGTCCGCCCATTTTGCCATATTATCCTGCTGAAGCAAGTCGTAATGTTTCTGAGCCACCCTCCTAGCCTTTTCAACTGTCATCAGCCACACTTCCACCCAGTTTCAGAATGTGGTGAGTTCCGCTAGTTAAGCATTGTTGATGACCACCAAAATGCGGGGATGTCCGCTTTTGCTGGTCGCGATGCCGGAGCCCGGAAGTGTCAGCCTATCAGCCTAGCTCTGCTAATTCCTGCTTTACGCAGTCGAGCTTGTGGATGATGTCCGCCATGCAATCATCCAGATGTTTGATTCTGTCCTCTCGTGTCATACTATCGTGGTGCTTGCCTTTTTCGCATTTACATTTGGTCATATCGCAGATCTCTCTGGGGTGCAATGAACTCAGGATTAGATTTAACTTCTCGCTACTTCCTAGAGAAGTTGCTTCGGTTGTGTGAAATATGGGTGACAGGAGGAACAACAAGGGCGTATGCTTGGCACCACTGTTGAGCGTCGTTCGGTTGCTTGGACGTATCTGGACCATTCCATTGATTCTTGTTCTGGGGGAGTCTGGATCCAGCATGAGATACACTGAGATACGAAAGCAGCTGATCGCCCTAAGCGATAGAGGGGTTGCCGACTCAACCCTATCAAAGAAGTTGTCGGAATTGACCGAGCTTGGCATCCTATCACGGAAGAGCTTTGCTGAAGTTCCTCCCCGCGTCGAATACTCTCTGTCCGATGCTGGACTAGCCCTCTTCATGAAGCTTAATGATCTGGGAGCATGGACTCGTGAGGAGTGTCATAGCGGAGGATTGAGAATCCCTCAAGCAGGAAAGCCATTGCAGGACCCCGCCCCAGTTGAATCAGTATAAGTCATCATGCGCTCCTCCGTCTGGATGAAAGTGGTGGCAGTCAGCTCAGTTAAGCCTTGCTGAAGCTACTCAATTTAACTGGGAATGCAGTTTCTTGCACTTGAAATAGGGTACTGCGAAATTTCCTCTAGATGCGGTATTCATTGAATAATCGGAATATCTCAATAGTTATATATTGTGATTTCTTATCGCACTCTCGACGGCAGCAGGGCTTGCGAGTTCACGGCTGAAAAGAGCTATCGATGCCGATTCGGTCATCTTGTTTCCCTGACTTCAGTCACAATAGAGTCTGCAACTGGTTGTGAAATGCGGTTCATGGAGAGTGTGATGGAAGTGGTAGAGAAGAAAGTAGCCGTAATGGCATGTAACGGATTGGATCAGATTCTTGGTACAGTAGCAAGAATGGCAGCCTACAAGGTCTTGGATGAACTCAGGACAGAAAGCACAGTTCTACTGTGTCCGCCAGCGCTCATCGCAGAGGTTGAAGAAGATGCGGAATTCGTGAGAGAGAACCCAGTTCTCGTGATTGAAGGATGCAAGCACGAGTGTGGACGCAAGATTGTTGAAAAGTTCGATGGGGAGATTGGAGGCATAGTAAGAGTTGACATGCATGCCAAGAAGTCTGGATTGAATCCAGAGTCAATGAGGGAACTAGGTTCTGAGGGCGAGCGGTTGGCGGAGTTGATAGCAGAAATGGCAGCGAACGAAGTGGACCGGATTGTTGGAGGTGCAATCTAGCATGAGGAAGCATAGAATTTGCGTATTGCCATGCTCTGGAATGGGGAAGGCACTTGGTTCAGTAACCCGTGAAATCGGGCTTGTCATTGCAGAGGAAATGCGCGAGTTGGATGCGCATTTGGTGTGTCCATCATCACTTGCGGCAGACATTGGCGACTATGGTGATGCAATCAAAAGAACCCCTACGATTGTAATAGATGGTTGCGTTGAGAAATGTGCTACGAAGATAGCAGCCCAAAACGGAGCTGATGTCATAGAGAGCATCTTTCTTCCGAAGATGGTTGGGAAGTACAGGCTCAAGCCAATGGGCCGATATGACATTGGTTCTGAGGGGCGAATGTTAGCACGTAGAGTTTCGGAAGATGTGGCCACAGTAATCAAGAAGATGTGAACTAAGCACTGTACAATTGAAATGAAAAGCATGCGTTTTGCTCTATGCCAAGGTTTCAGTTGCCAGATCATGCATGCTTGCCAGCACTCTGAAGATACGCGGAGTTGCGATGCTGTAGAGCTTTCTTGTACCATCCCTTCTGACATTCAAGATGCCAGCACGAACAAGTTGCGAAAGGTAGGCAGAAACCGAGGACTGAGACAGACCGATCTCTGGAAATATCTCACACTGGCATCTTTCCCCTTTCAGAAGTGATTCGACTATCTGTAGCCTAATCGGATTACTTAGCGCCTTGTGGAACTCTGTCCTCCATCTCAGAAGTTTCTCGTCATTCAAGGGGGTTTCACACCGTCCGCGTTTCATTCTTGGAGTCCAACTCGGTAAGTATGGCCTGCTCAATCTGAGCAGACGTAGGATTTCCATTTAGGATTTGTCCACCTACAGTTACAGCTCTGAATCGAACCCCAAGATCCTTCGCCTGTTGACTCTCAGCTGTCGCCTCGGTGTACTCTATCACTTCACGATACTTCCTTACAACCTCGTATATTCGAGTCAAGAACGCTGTCTGGCTGCACGCACAGACACCCACAGGCATGAATACCTTTACTTCAACCTTGTGTGACATATAGAAGCTCACTCCCACTCTTCTCTTAGCCTATCAACTTGTCTGGCAATCTCTTCCGCGATCTGCTCAACTACGGCAGCGCTCTCCCCAATCCTCCACTTCTCTTTTGGGTTCAGCGAAATGCACTCAGCATAGTCTTCCACATTGATTTCGACCGACGGATCACTGCTGAATCGTGCTGTGCTGATGGCAGCACACAGCTTGTTGCACCCATCAACCGTTATGGTTGGAAAGGTCTTGGCAAAGGAACGTTCGCCTTCATCACCAGCCAAAAACAGGGGCAAGCATATAGTCACTGTTTCATTTGGACGAAGTTCGTGCAACGCCTTTAGTGTGGCCTCGCGTGAGATGTTTCCACATGCGCATTCCTCGCCGCTACATGATATGATGCCTACTTTTGGTTTGAAACTCATGTTAGTCGCCTCCTTCCGCCGTGATTTCATTAGCGATGTCCTGAGCCAACAATCGGCCGCCCTCACCAATGTCCAAGACTGTTCCGGGCTTGTGGTCCTTATTGGCTGCTAACACCTTAGCTACGAGAATCTCTTTCCTGATTGCGCCCCCAGACTTCCTAACAGACACAGTTGCACATTGCTTTGGGCATCCATCAATTGTAAAAATTTCAGAAGAATGCAGCAACTTGATGGCCTCTTCATCGCCGACCACTAAGAGTGGCAAGCACATCTTGCGGTATTCGCGGGGATTCAACTCCTCAGTCAGAAGGTAGGTGGCTTCCCTGGAAACGGTTCCAAACGCCTTGCCAATCCCGCTGCAGGGGATGACTATCTTCTTCTGCGACTCATTTCTCTTACTCATTCTCAAACCTTCTTTCCAAGCTCATGCTTTGCTTTTTCGACTGCGTATGTGATGTATTCAGATGCATCCTTTAGCAATTCAAGCTCATCAATGTCATCCGGTTTCAACAAGTAGAACCAACCAGTCCCATAGGGATTTTCATTGACAAGCTCAGGATTATTCTCCAGTAGTTCATTGCGTTCAAGGATTGTACCCGAGATGGGGGTTATGATTTCAATAGCAGTTTTTGTCGACTCGAATCCACCCACATCATCCCCGAACTCAACCTTCTTACCAATCTCAGCCAGCTCTACGAAGAATATGTCAGAAGCCATCTGCTGCAGCAAGTCAGAAGCACCGATGCGTACATCTTCACCCTCAACACGAGCCCAGAAGTCATTGTCGGAGTAGTACAGGCTTTTCTGCACCTTCAAGATGAACTTGTCAATCTTTTCTATGAGGAATGCCGAGTCATTGAAATCCTTTGGGAGAATATCAGATGTAGCCTTTGAAATCGTCTTCTGATATAATCTTCCAACGGACTCAGCTACTGCACTCCTTCTTTCTTCGCTGCCCTCGATGGCAGCAATGCTGTCTGTCACTTCAACGGCAAGCATGTCTTTGTTTCCTCTTGCTTGTGCCAGCTTGGAGGCACACTTCACGCTGCAGCCATCGATGCAGATCACCTGTGAGGATCTGAAGTCCTTCACTTCCCCGGGTCTTTCTGCAAACAGCGCTGCCACGCTGCCAACTACCACTTCGGGGTCTTCATCGGCAAGAAGCTCTGCAGCTTCTCGTCCTATCTTGCCGCCTGGTCGATCGTAACCCGCACATGGAAGCACATACTTCCGGCCCATGGTAAATCACTCTCCACCTGCCGAACGAACATCTTTGATTAGCTTTAGGACATCTGACTTGTTCGGGAAAGAGATGGCATCCTTGGGACACATCTTCTGACAGGCCCTGCAGAAGACCACGCAGTTGTATCGATTCTCAACTTCTATGACTAGAAGATTCTTGATTGGACGGAACACACGATGAGGGCAGAACTTCAGGCAGTCATACTCCCCAGCACAGCCATCACACTTGTCAGAGTCAATGAACGGCCACCAATGGATCTTCTTTCTGTCGACGCCCATGAACGTGTTTGTGGGTGTTTCCTCATAAGACATCATAACCATGCTCCTTGAGCGCGATGGCGACCTTGTCAAAAGCATCGTCAGTCGTCATGTCCCTGACGTCGAGAGGAACTAAATCGCTCTTGATGTCTAGCCCCCTCTTCTGAAATGAATCTCGAAACAGCTTGTATTGCATGGCAGGGGCACAACCCGCAATGAAGGCTTTGTTACCCTTCTCAAGGGTGCTCTCGAGATATCTGTCACCGTCTTCTTCACAGAGTTGCGGGTGGATGATGCCATATGCTACAGGGAGTTCTAGTCTCACACGGTTTATGAAATCCCAGATGTCCATCTTCTCAAAACCAGGACACTTGCCTGTACAGACACAGAATAGAAACGCAGGTTTTGGTTTTTCAGCCATTAGAGACACCTCAGGCGTTGCCTGTGAAATATCGAATAATCTCGATATATAAATAAATCGATGAGATGCATTTGGCCTTGTTGGGCCTTCAGACAAAAGACCTGATGTTCACTCTATCGTATACCCGTAAGATCGCGAGAGCGTCAGCCATGGCTACTTGATGATAATAGTGTCGCCAACTCTTGCCGGAAGGCGGTCAACGGCTCGTCCATTCTTAACTGAGAGCTCAAGCGTGCCTGCGCTACCAGTGACGAGAAACATATCATACTCAGGCCCTTTACCGTATGTGCCAGCCCATGTTATGTCCCGATTTAGCGCTCTATAATTCAGATGATACATATCCTTGTCCAGCGGCGGCAGATTGGTGATTATGTTGCCAAAATGGTCAACGCGGACTACTTCTCCACTGCGTTCTTCCTGCCAAAACCTCAAGACTATGTCGAGATCTGATTTGCGTTCCCCTAGGAACTTCTCGCCAGCCCCGCTCGCTACGTAAGCAGCCACCTTAGCGAAGATTTCTCGCCCGTGAAAGGTGGTAAACTCCGGCTGGTCAATCTGAATTTTGAATACTTCCTTGATGCCATCCTTATGCACGGATGGATACATCAAGCCATTATCGGGACCGATAAAGACGTAATTCTTGGTTCTAACCAAGACAGCATCGCGTCCAGTCCCAACGCCAGGATCAACCACACATACGAAGGTTGTCTTCTTGGGGAAGTATGGATAACCTTGGAGTAGAATCCACGCGCCCTCCCTCACTGATTGGGGGGATATCTCATGAGTGAGGTCTACCACCCTAGCCTTGGGATGAATTGTGTATATCACTCCCTTCATCATGCCTGCATACTCTGACTCTGAAAAGTCAGTCATCAGAACTATCATCACTTCACCTCTCTTGGTCCCTTCAGCAAAACAGACAACAGGGAGTTGATTATTCTTTCTATTCTACCTCAACCATTCTAAGCTCATTATAATCTGTTATGACTCTTATATAGCCACGAAGCAGGTCATCCACATCGGGGTCCCCAGTGTCCACCTTGAGCGTGCCCCCCTCGATATCCCTGAGCTTAGCGGGGGTTGACATGATGAGTATCCTATCACGGTCAACCTGTCGAATCACTTTTGGACTGATCTGCTGATTGCCACGTCCAAAAAGCATTCCTTGATGGCCTATGGGCGAAACGATAATCCAGACCTTTCCGAAGTCCTCGACAATGCTCATGATTTTTTCTTCATTGACATCGTTGTAGACAGTTCCTTCGCTGTAGACATCAACACCAAGTGTAGTCTTCTTGACGCCCAGCATGTCAGCCACGTTCTTGACTGTAGTACCGGGTCCAAGAATGTAGGTGCCATCTTGAGTCATGGATTCTACCACATACTTCGCAATAGCCTCCTGTGCCTCGTGCTCGTCAACAGTTTCGGGACTAGCTTGTTTTGCACCTTGGAACCTTGCAGGCACAGAGGGCCCCCGGAGGTATCCATAGAGCCGGATGATAAACCGGTCTTCCCTGAAAGCCTCTTCATCTGCGTCCATCACTTCGAATTCAGCCATTGTTGTAGTGCCCTCAGACACAAGCCTGATGACATCGGCGGCATCTCGAGGGTTAATGACGAATATGCCACTATACATCTTAACACCGGAAGGAACACCTAGGACCATCAGATCGTTGAAACCGTTAGCTTCTACAGCATCAAAGATGTCTCTTGCTGTTCCATCCCCTCCAACAAACACAATCAGTCGGACTCCAGCCTTATGCAGAGCCAGAATACAGGCCTTTGTGTCAGCTGCAGTGGTTTGTTTTCCAATCTGAACATCAACAATTCGATGATTGATTCCAATCTCGCGGGAGAAATCGGCGCCCATTGCATCCGGGCAAGTAACAAGCTCGATCTTTCGAACATCTGAACTAACTAGGGGAAGGAGTGACTCCAGGAACTCCTTGGCACGGCCAGGCGCAACGGGTTCTGCACCAAGCTTCAATGCCTCATCGACAACACCGTCTGTGCCCTTTAGCCCAACGCGTCCACCCATCCCCGCAATCGGATTCACAACCAAACCGACGAGCATCTTGAAGCATACACCTGATGATTTATGGGAAGAATAGCAGCGCTTTAGCAATTGTGATTGGTTCCTTGAGTGCGCTCAGTACGTACTGTCAATCACAGTTCAGACAAGTGCACCGACTGTTGCAGCCGTCATGAACCAGAAGGTCACTCGCACCAAGACTTCCTCAATGAACTTTGGTGGATTGTTCGGCGTCGCGTCTGAGGGCCAGCGATTGCGTCTGTAATCATCAAACTTTTTGAAAGTCCGGCCGTATTGAGTTGTCATTGGTATCTTAACGCGCTTGTCGCAAATCGTATTCAGTGCACGAATCAGGGTGATGAAATCTAGGTCAAGTCTGACAACCCACTTGCGCATTATTCGGAAAAATTGGCGAGAGTCAATCTTGTCCCAGTCAAGGGTCTTGAGCGCTTCCCTATCATCAGCTTTTACCCGTGAAACGTTGAACTCACATTCTTTATCCGCCATGCACCGCGCTTTGACGTACAGCTTCCTCTGAGACATCCAAAACACGAGCTCATGCTCTCCAATGGTCTTCATGAGCACCTTGTGGCTGCCCGCGGGAAGGATGACCTCAACAATTGGCGGGTCCCTGTATTTGGGATGCTTCTTGAAGTACAGATCAAGAGCCCACTGAAGTGCTGGAAACAAGTTCACCGGGTAGTGTTCATCAGGCTTCGTCATCGGATACCCAGCTCCTACGCTTCACACTCACAGATATGAATTGCTAAGCCTAAGATATGATGTCTGCTCTCGGAGAAATTCTGCACTTAAAATTCCGGTCGCTGCGGACTTGATTGCTCTTCGCGAGCCAGTGCCAAGGTTCGACCCAGCCTTGCGAATATGTCAACAATGCCCTCGCCTGTCTTAGCTGACGACTCAATGTAGGGCATATTATGCTCATCAGCGAACTTGCGTCCCTCAGCGGGTTCCACCACGCGGTCTGGCAGGTCCGTCTTGTTGGCAACGAGGATTAGAGGAATCTCCTTGTTGATAGCCTTCGTGAGCTCATCCATCCATTCCTGGAGGACCATGAACGTCCTTCTTCGAGTCACATCGAAGACCAGAATTCCACCGCTTGAACCGCGATAGTACATCGGTCTTAGAATCTGGAATCGTGATTGCCCAGCTACATCCCAAATTTGCAGCTTCACCGTAACCTCTGAGCCATCAGTCCTAGCCACAGTGATGTTCTTGACGGCGAATTGAGACCCAATCGTCGTTTTATAATCAGTGCGGAAGAAACCATGAGAGAAGCGTGTTACAATCGCTGTTTTTCCTACGGCGCCTTCTCCCAGAACAACAACCTTGAACAGATAATCATACGAACTGCTGCTCATTTATTCGACCGCCGTTTGCTCATCCCGTGTAGCCCTACTATGAAGGAATTACCGCGGGGGCTTTCTAGAGAGCTATCTTGAAGGGAATGGGTCGCCGCGCACTAATAAGCTTTCGTGGTTTAACGCACCTGCCAGTGTGAGTAATGAGATGCGGGCAATTGAGGAGAGTAAGGGGTTATGGATTCGATTCCACCCACTTCAGGAACTTGGAAAGGAGCCGATTGAACTCTTCAGGCTCTTCAATCATGGGTGAATGATTCGCTCCTCTGATGACAGCGATATCAGCCCGTGGAAGAGATTCTTGTAGCTGTTTGGCTACAGAGGGCGGGATGAGATCATCGTGTTCCCCGATAATTACGAATGTGGGTAGCGTGATTTCCCCTAGTCTATCCGAGATGTCGAAATGATCACAAGCACTAAGATCTTTTTGCATTATCCAAGGGTTGGTTAGACTCGCTTTGACTCCCGCTCGCTTGATTTCATACTCGGGTGATTTGACCTGCTTGAGCGCATTCTGAAGAAGGAATAGGTTGATCTCGATTCCCTCCTTTGCAACGCCAGAACCGCGCTTCCTCATGTCAAGGTCGGAAGAGGTGCTCACCAGTACCAGTGCGCGAGGCATGCATACGTCATTTTGCAGGACATACGACATGGCTATGCCCCCGCCCATTGAGTGTCCAATCAGGACGAAGTTGTCAAGGGACAAATGCTGGACTAGTGATGTGAGCTCGTGAACGTATTGATTTTGGATTTCGGGGTCTTCTTCCGTGGCTTGCGATTCGCCGTGCCCTGACAGGTCTAATACGATGACTCGATGGGTCTGTCCGAAGTATTTGACCTGAAGACTCCAAAGAATATGCGAGGCGCCAGCCCCATGGATAAAGAGAAGAGATGGTCTTGTCGCTGCAGGCTCCGAGGGGGTTTCATCAATGTAATGGAGTCGGAGCCCCATGTGCTCAAGAAAAGGCATACAACAGCTGCCAAGAACTTGGACAATCTTAAACATTTTGTAGGTGGTTATAACATACTGCTCAGGATTGAGTAGTGTGGACGTTCAATGCTGATTGCTAGGGCGTGCATGAAATTTGGTCGCCGCCAGTTGGACGGAGACAGAAAACGCCTGTGGAGAGGACGTAAGACCAGTCGCAGATTCAGTAGGATCTGCAGAGCAGACCTCAATGAATCAGGAACCGAACATCAGTCAAGGACATTGATGTCCAGGATCGATAAGTTTCGGGCAACGGCATGCGTAATCAACCTTGAAAAAGTGACAACAGATGGCGCCATAAGTCCTAGTCGGTACCCTTTTTTTCTATTGCTGTATTCGAGCGGACTGTGAGAAGGATGACAGGAAATCTCTTCGGAACAACTGGTGTGAGAAAGGTCTACGGTACTGAGTTCAAGCTAGACATGGCCATTGAACTAGGCAAATCTCTCGGAACATACTTGGGCAGCGGAACGGTCCTTCTCGCTCACGACGCACGAACCACAGGTCCCATGGTGGAGGACTGCCTTGCGGCAGGAATAATGTCGACAGGAGTGAATGTTGTCAGAGCAGGTCTCATTCCCACGCCAACTCTGGCATTCATGACGAAGTACCACGGCTATGCCGCTGGCGTCATGGTAACAGCGTCTCACAATCCGCCCGAGTATACGGGCTTGAAATTCTGGTCGAGGTCTAGCATGGGCTATACACAGGCGGAGGAGGCGCGTCTTGAGGAGATTTACAACTCCAAGGAATTTCTGATTGCTGAATGGAACGAGTTGGGAACCGACGTGAAGATGGAAACCGCTGTCGACCGCCATATCAATGAGATTCTCGCTGTCTGTGATGCAGACCTCATCAGATCAAGGAAATTCAAGATTGTCGTTGACCCGGGAAACGGCGCAGGTTGTGTTCTTACACCATATCTGATGAGAGAGCTTGGCTGCAAGATGGTGACAATCAACGGGCAGACAGATGGCCATTTCCCAGGAAGAAGATCTGAGCCCGATGAGGAGTCGCTCGGAGACCTCGTGAGCATGATCAAGATGACTGGAGCAGACTTTGGCATTGCCCACGATGGAGATGCTGACCGTGTTGTCTTCGTGACCGAGTCCGGCGAGGTTGTGAGAGGTGATAGAGTTATTGCACTCATTGCGCGCTACATTCTCAAGAGCTCCAAGAACAAGATTATCGTTACCACAGTGGACAGTTCCAGAGTCTTAGATGAAACCGTCAAAGCGGCTGGTGGAGAAACGGTTAGGACGCCAGTAGGAGACATTCAGGTGGCTATCAAGATGCAGGAAACCAATGCCGTCTTTGGCGGTGAAGCCTGTGGTGTATTCATTCATCCGGAGTTTCACGCAGCGCCCGATCCATTTCTTACATCATGTAGAGTACTCGAGCTGATGGCAAAAACGAAACGCAGCTTCGCGGACCTGATGTCAGAGATTCCAGTCTACCCGCTCCTCAAGGCTAAGGTGGAGTGTCCGAACAATAAGAAAGAAGCCGCCATGAAAGAGCTGGCCAAGGCCCTGCCTGAAACGATGAAGAAGACTGTGGACATCCTCACTGTTGACGGTCTTGGTGTCTTCCTCAAAGAGGGTTGGGTGCTTGTCCGGCCTTCAGGGACGGAGCCAGTCATTAGGGTGACCTGCGAGGCTCCGACCCACGAGGCTGCTGAGTCAATCATGTCGGATGCAAAAGGCACTGTTGAGAGAATTGTTGGGTCTTTATGATGCAGTGAAGCGCTTCTATATAGACAATGTTTATAGCGAAACTATCAACCTCACACAAGAAAAAAGGGGCTTAAGCTATATGTCTGGTGACGACGAGAACTTCATCATTGATGAATTCGAATGGGCTCTCAAAGATCCCACTGAAGAGAAGCTCCGAGCCCTTGGGGACGTCGTAAGCACCATTACAAAGAAGCTAGTGGATGCGATAGGCGATCTGGATAAGCGCTTGTATGAACTTGAAGTAAAACTTAGCGGAATCGATTCGAAGGTCAACCAAATGGCAAGCCGCGGAGTTGCGCCCCCGTTAGCAGCCTCAGATGCTGCTTCTGCTGCCTCCGATATGGCTAGTGCCCCGATGGCCACGGCACCCTCAGCACAACCCCCACCAACTGGAGGTGGAGGCGGGCTCATGGGTGAGTTGAAGACCCTTCTTGCAGCTCGAAGAAGAAAAGCTGACGCTGGCAGCGAGTAGAAGAATGATTGCCAGAGATTAGATTAAACTTCGGACGCTGTTGGCAGGATAAAATGGGCCTGCATGTCCTAAAGGTGTTAGATCAAAGGCTTCAGCTCGGTCACAGGCAGCTTGGACTCCACGAAGGCGGGTGCGTGTGTCGTATAGATTGGGGTAAAACCCCCTTGCCTTGGACATCTGGGATTTGTGCTGCTTAAGAGCTTGCACAGCAGTATCGTAGCAGTCAGAAATATCGACCATGACATTTGGACGCGAAAGAAGGGAGTTGACCTCCATGTTGTATATGCGCTCAACCCTATGAGCATCATCAAAGACTGTGACGTGGGAAGCCCATTCCACAGCCTCCATTACGATTTGCGCACAGAGAATATGATTACGGTTGTAGTCCTCAACAGAATGAGTGATTATGATTTTGGGACGGGTCCTGAGGATTGTCTGCGCAATTTCATGCGAGAGTGACCAGTCGACATCAAAGTCACCGCGTATACTGGTGAGTACCTCTGCCACGCCAAGCGTTTTGCAGGCTTTATTCAATTCAGCATTACGCTCATCATTCCCAGTGAGACATAGAACACTCACAGGAACCCCGAGCGCCACATGCCTTCTGATTGTGCCGCCCGCTCCAAGACACTCATCATCAGGATGAGCAACTACAACGAGCATGGAGGCCTCATCCGCATCACTCATATCCTCGTGTTCAGGTTGGTGGCTAATCAAGCTTTGGCCCGCGGGCATAAAACTACTCTGCTGAAAAGGTGACTCGCTTGCGCATTGGTGTGAATCTATACCCCTCGATGGGAGGATCCGGATATCTGGCAACCCGCCTTGGACAACATTTGACAAATCGAGGGCATGTGATACACTTCATCACCTACGAGCGCCCTTTCTCGTTGATGTGGGAGCAAACGCGAGGGGTTCACGTGGACCTTGTCGATCGCTTTGACTATCCGTTGTTCAAGGATGTGGGACCACCGTATACAATGGCATTGACATCAAAGATAGTTAAAGTAGCCAAGGATTCCAAGCTAGACCTTATTCACTCACACTATGCAATACCACACGCGATGTCAGCATACATGGCCCGGGAGATATGTGGTATCCCCTACGTGGTCACTCTACATGGTTCAGATGTGCACTCACTCGGTCAGGACCCTGCCTATAGACCAGTGGTCGAACACGTCGTTCAAAACGCCGATGCCGTGACAACAGTATCCAAATTCCTCAAGAAGAAGATAGTCGAGGAGTTGGGAGTCACACGGGAAGTACATGTCATACCGAACTTCATCGATGTAAAGAGATTCGCACCAAGGTGCGACTTCAAACTGGTAGTTGAGAGTGGATGTGTTTCCGTAAGGAGTACAGAAGAGGCCCAAGAGATTAGTCCCGGAGAGATAGTCCTGCTTCATGCGTCAAACTTCCGCAAGGTGAAACGGGTCGTCGAGCTGGTTGACATCATGCGGATAGTTATTGACCATCATCCGAACACCCGTCTTCTGATTGCCGGAGATGGTCCGACAAGAATAGAGGTTGAGAGACGAATAGATGCACTTGACCTCTGCAATAATATTCATCTTCTGGGGATTAAGAGCAACATGCTGGAGATTATGTGCTCTGCGGACGCATTCCTGCTCAACTCGATGCTCGAAGGCATGCCACTTGTTCTCTTGGAGTCTATGTCGTGCGGTCTACCGGTGGTCACTACTCCCGCAGGAGGTATTCCAGAGCTTGTTCGACCCGGTAAGGATGGGATTGTAACCAAAGGATTCGAGACCGAGGAGTTTGCTGATGCAGTCATCGAACTCATAAACAATGAGGAAATGAGGGCGCAAATGTCTGCTGCCGGCAGAAAACGTGTAGAAGAACACTTCGCAGCCGAAGCAATCGTTCCCAAGTACGAAAAAATCTTTGAGGAAGCCATTAGCAAATGAGAAGGTAGGAGAGCAGCTTGAAACCCAGTGTGACAAGTGTCTATCAGGAGTTCATCTGGAGCGGCACACAGCCGGAGCTTGCAGCTGATCTTTATGGTCCTCCAATCGTTACGATGGGAGAAATCGTGTCAAAGTTTCCGAAGATACTTGCTGAGTACAAGGATAAACTCTGGCATACCGAGGAGCGCATGAAACTGCTCCAAAAGACATTGATTGGGGCCAATCGCGGGCTTGCATGTTTGACCCCCAGTGTGGAGGAGAACATCAAACGAGTCGGCAATGGAGCTATTGAAGCGGCTCACCAGAGTGTAGTGATGGGAGGCCCTGCATACATTCTCAACAAGGCAATCACGACCGAACGAATCAGCAGTTTTGGCATTCAGCAAGGACTCGATGTCGTTCCGGTCTTCTTCGTTGCAGACTATGATATCGTTCAATCGGAACTAATCAATATTAGGACTCCAAACATGGGACCCGAAGGCAACCTCCTGAGCCTTCCTGTGCCAAGAGGTTATGAGCACTCGCCTGTCAGTGTGCTCCCTCTGCCTGAGATTGAATGGTACAACGCAATTGAGGAGAGCCTTCGACATAGCTATAGACCCCTTCTCAAGCCCCTCGACAAACCTGTACGAACACTCTTTGAAGAAAGGCTCGAACAGGCGCTGGCAATTACGCTCTGGGGATTTGTCAACTCCAATACCCTTAGCGATTGGGCTCAGAAGATAATCGGTCGACTTCTGAATATTGAGGGAAACTTGGGTATCCCGATTATCCCGGCATCAGATGAGGTGTTCCGGGATCTAATGGTTGAGGGAATGGAATTCCTCTTGGCCAAGAAGCAAAGAGAAGTCTTCCTGAAAATCCACAAGAGAGCTACAGACCTCATTGTGAAGAGCGGGTTCAGACCAGGCGCTGGATCTAGAAAGCCCGATTATGTGCCATTCTACCACGAGTGCCCTGAGAAAGAATGCAATAGGAGTAGGACCGAGCTATTCTACAATGCGAAGGGCACAGAGGCTGTGTTGACAGGCAGATGTCCATCGTGCGGTCAGAATGTCGAGATCGAAACATCAGCTAATGATCCGTTTCTTGGTGAAGTGGGACGTCACCTATCACCTAGAGTTGATTCCAGACAATTGATTGTCGACACGGTCTTGCCCATCGTCGCTCATGTGGGAGGAGGTGGCGAGGCCGCTTACTATGCACAAGTCATTCCCGTTGCGAAAGCACTGCCTGCGCCCTTCCCCGCATTTCTGAAGTATCCGCGAGCCTACTTCAATACTCCTTGGAATGAGAGTCTTGCTGGAGTATTGAAGGAGAAAGGCCTATCACCCCTTCACAAGCCAGACATGTTCCGTTTGCTGGGGGCAATCAGTCGCTTCAGAAAGAAGGCCAAGCATGATGAGATGAACGAGAGCATCCGGTCTCTTCTGAATGTGATACTGAAGAGCCACCAGGAATTGAATGTATCACTCGAAGACCTGAGGAAGCGGCGCAAGACCGCAAACGGTGATGAACTGAAAGATCTCCTTACCACTATTCTCGACGCTGAGCGCTATTTGAGCTGGGTGTTTGGCCAATACGCTGAGAACAAGCTTGGTCAGGAGGCGTCCTGGTCCTGGGTTGAATGGATGCTCAACTCAGGTGTTCATGATTTATTCGGACCCTATCGTCGCGCATATGTGCCGAACATAAAGAACGGCGCAACTCTCTTCGTCAATTTCTCCGTGTAGGCGATAATCTATAGCTCTTTTGACAGAAGATTGCCCAGTTTGGATATGCCCTCCGAAATAACCTCGGGCGTCACATAAGAGAAGCCTAGACGCATTGTGTTGAGCTCTGGCGCACTCGGAACAAGGTCATTGCCACTATCGTTGATTGCGTAGCCAGTGATTGG
>Ga0209986_10001013_pt1 | contig 27386 bp, 31 predicted proteins | sample BlataG_FD_183168 | JGI IMG/M metagenome (GOLD analysis project Ga0209986, IMG submission 183168) | Deep subsurface microbial communities from Black Sea to uncover new lineages of life (NeLLi) - Black_00105 metaG (SPAdes) (version 2) | ecosystem: Environmental > Aquatic > Marine > Oceanic >... | reverse complement strand
CAAATTGATATACAGATAGAATATATGAATGTAACGCCAATTCATCCACCACCAAATTTATTATTTGGAAGTGGAATTCTTGGCAAAAAAAGTTAAAGGCTTATTTGCCTGCCCGTCAACGCGATCCAATATGTTGAAGCATAACAGAACCGCAATCTAGAACACGAGAAATAGAATTGGCGGAGGGCGTTGTCCGCCACTAATTTTTCTAAAGTTGAACCTCGATGCCCAATTTCTCCGTGAGCTCCTTATATCGGTTCCTGATGGTGACTTCCGTCACACCAGCCACATCGGCAACTTCCCTCTGTGTCCTCCTCTCGTTGCAAAGGATCGAGGAGATGTATATAGCAGCTGCAGCAACTCCGGTTGGTCCTCGTCCGCTGGTAAGCTCCTTCTTGGCGGCGTCTTTCAGTATATCATTTGCCTTCGCTTGCACCTCACCGCTGAGCTTCAGCTCACTGCAGAATCGTGATACATAATCCTGCGGTTTGGTGGGCATGAGCTTTAGCATTAGCTCTCGGGTCATGAACCGATAAGTCCTACCTATCTCCTTTCGTCCGACTCTGCTGGCATTTGCCACTTCGTCCAGGGTCCTTGGCACATCGCATTGTCTGCAGGCCGCATACAGCGATGCGGCAACAACTCCCTCTATGCTTCTCCCCCTGATGAGGTTCTTGTTGACCGCCTTTCGGTATATCATCGCGGCCGTTTCTCTCACGTTTCTCGGCAACCCCATCGCTGAGGCCATTCTATCCAGTTCGCTCAGCGCAAAGGCGAGGTTACGCTCGGTTGCATTCGAAACGCGGATCCTTCTCTGCCACTTCCTGAGCCTATACAGCTGAGCTCTATTGCGGGTGGGGATGCTCTTTCCATAGGAATCCTTATTCTTCCAGGATATCTCAGTGGATAGACCTTTGTCGTGAATCGTGTAGGTCATGGGTGCGCCCGTTCGCGCGCGCTTCTCCCCCTGCTCAACATCGAAAGCTCTCCATTCCGGTCCTTGATCTATGAGCTGGTCATCTATCACGATACCGCAGTCTTCGCAAACTAGCTCTCCGCGCTCGTAATCTCTGACGAGGTGTGAGCTATTGCACTCCGGGCATCTTTCGATCTGCTCCATCTCTTCTTTCGTTCTTGGCATATTTTCCCTCCGGAGGGATGTAAAGCTCCTGGCCAATCATGGCAAGTGCTCTAAGTCCAGATTCTGGCTTGATAGTGATATACGGTGCTCGGGTCGGGCCAAAAACTTTGATCACCTTCCCAATCTTGTGTCTTCTCCCATCAACAATTATAGCATTCTCAACCGGTGCGAAATTCGCCTTCACGAGAAGGTTTCCTTCATGTGAAATATTTCTAACGCGGCCGAGCATTATCACGCTCTCACCAAATAATATTTAAGCTTTTGGGCTGATTGCTAATTAATATTCTCGTATATAAAAACTTCGGAAAAATATATACTCTGGAAAACCGTGGCACCAGTCTAAGTGGCAACACATATTTGTGCCAGGTGCTGAGTGCGCATGAATCAGGAGGCAAAGGCGAGGTTAGATCCATCCCATCCCCGATATGACTCTCTAAGGAAGAGAGAGAAGATCGTTGAGGGATACAGAGCAGGCTTGATTGTTCCTCAGGGGCTGATAGCCCATGGCCGGGGGGAGATGTTCGATTACTTGCTCGGGGAGACCACTCTGCCACCAGCCCTTCGGGCGGAGCGTGCAGCGGCGGCGGTAATGCTCCTGGCGAAGAAACCGGTGATCTCTGTTAATGGCAATCTGGCAGCCCTTTGTCCGGAGGCAGTTGTGCGCTTGGCAGATACTGCGCGGGCCAGAATAGAGGTGAATCTTTTCCACAGGAGCGATGAGCGCGCCAAGCTGATAAGGGAGTGGCTCGAATCTTGCGGTGCGAAGGACGTGCTAGCCGAGAATCCAGACGCCTTTCTCGACAGAGTCGATCACGAAAGGGGAAGATGCCATTCCGAGGGTATTCTGTCATCCGACGTCGTTCTCATCCCCCTCGAGGACGGCGATCGCGCCTCCGCCCTCGTTAAAATGGGGAAATCGGTCATTTCCATCGATCTCAATCCCCTTTCTCGAACCTCACTTTGCGCCACTATTTCCATAGTTGATGAAGTAACAAGAGCTGTCCCAAGCATTGCGCGATTTGTGGAGGAGCTGAGAAACGATCGCGCCACAGCTTCAGGCACAATAGAATCATATGACAATGATCAAACTCTCAGGTCGATATATGAATTGATCATTGAACGATTGGGGAATCTCACAACAGATTAGAATCCTGACCGGATTTTGGGAAAACAATTTTCCAGAGTATATGTATTCACCCCTTCACATGAAAGCTGATGATTCGGATTTAATCGCGATTGGCGACGCTCGCCTTCAGTGGGTTCGCCAGCGGATGACGGTACTGGCCGAGGTTCGTGAGCGGCTGAAAGCCTCCGGGGCTCTCAGAGATGTGCGAATCGGTATGGCCCTTCATACCGAAGCAAAGACAGGAATGCTCGCTCTCACATTACAGGAAGCAGGCGCAGAGGTATCATTGACGAGTTGCAATCCTCTCTCCACAGATGATTGCGTTGCGATCGCTCTTCGCGAGAAGTATGGCATTGATATCTACGCAAAGAAAGGACAGACGACTGATGAGTACTATAAAAGCCTCAACACCGTGCTCGATTTCGGGCCGGAATATATCATTGACGATGGAGCAGATCTGATCTTCATGCTGCATACGAAGCGTAAGGATGCTCTTTCGAGAGTTAAGGGCGCCTGCGAGGAGACTACTACGGGAATTCACCGGCTTAGAGCAATGGCATCTGAAGGGGTTCTAGCCTTCCCCGTAATGTCAGTAAATGATGCAATGATGAAGCATCTTTTCGATAACAGATATGGGACAGGACAATCAACCTTTGATGGCATAATGGCCTCGACAAATATGCTGATCGCTGGCAAGAGATTTGTTGTGGCGGGTTACGGCTGGTGTGGTCGAGGTGTTGCTATGAGAGCCAAAGGTATGGGGGCCAGAGTGATGGTGACTGAGATCGACCCTGTGAAAGCCATCGAGGCACGACTGGACGGCTTTGATGTGGCCCCGATGTTTGAGGCGGTCAAACAGGCTGATTTCATTGTGACCACGACGGGCTGCAAGGATGTCCTGCGGAGAGAATCTTTCGAGGTGATGAAAGACGGTTGCATCCTCGCCAATTCGGGGCATTTCGATAATGAGATATCAAAGAAGGATCTGCAGGAGATTTCTGTATCCACGAGATCGGCACGTGAGAATGTGACCGAATACACATTGAAAAACGGCAGGAAAATCTATTTGCTGGCAGAAGGACGATTGGTAAATCTGGCAGCCGGCCAGGGGCATCCGGTTGAAATCATGGACATGAGCTTCTCGCTGCAGGCATTGGCGGTCGAGCATTTGGCGAAGTATCATGAGGAACTATCTCCGATCGTGCATTTGATCCCGAAGGAGCTCGATGAATGGGTTGCGCGTGCTGCGCTCAGAGCGATGAATGTGGAGATAGAATCTCTCACTGAGGAGCAGATGAAATATCTCTCAGGATGGCGCGAAGGGACATAGAATCCCGCGATTGATGGTGAAGGAGTTCTATGGTTAGAGAAAATTTCCTCGGGGTGTACGGACATGTCGCAATTGATACTCTCGTCACCGTGCGAGAGTTTCCAGAGCCGAATAGCTGTGAGGCAGTTATTGATAGACGGACGGTATTCGGCGGGACAGCTGCGAACCTGGCGGTATTTGCATCCGCCATGGGCGTGAAAACGGCATTGGCCTCATTTGTGGGCGATGATTTTCCAATCGAGTACAGGAAATCTCTCGACGAAATGGGGATTGATCTCACCGATCTGATCACGATTAACGGTGGTCGAACTCCAGCAGTGATTATGGCCTCCGATGAATCGCATAATCAGATCGGATTCGTTGATCAGGGAGTTATGCGGGATCAGGATCAACGACCGTTGCTGGAATACACGATAGAGAGCTCGAAGATCGTGCATGTGGGGACCGGTAGACCCGCCTATGCTTATCGCGTTTGCAAGCGTGCAAAGGAGGAGAAGAGGCGGGTAGCGTTTGATCCAGCTCAAGAGCTTCACTATGTCTATAGTAGAGATGAATTCTCAAGGGTGCTTCCCTGTACGGACATATTCTTTTGCAATGAGGCAGAGCTTCGCGTTTCGCTTGAATACCTCGACCTGAAGGAGCCCAAAGATCTCCTCGAATTTGTCGATACTCTAATAATCACCTCGGGAAAGCGAGGGAGCCGCATTCTCACCAGGGATGAGGATGTCATCGAAATACAACCGTGCAAACCGAAGGAAATCGTGGACACTACAGGTGCCGGTGATGCCTATCGCGCAGGCTTTTATGCGGGTCTCAGCAGGAGTTTATCGCTAGAAGAATGCGGAGCACTTGCCTCAGCATCCGCGTCATTTGCGGTCGAAAGCTTTAGTGTTCAGACGAGACCGCCCACATGGGACGACGTGTGGAGGCGCGCTTTCGGCGAACGCTCTTGAGAGAAATATTATTTCCAGATCTCTATGAGCATCCGGAAGTTTCTGTTAAGATTATTTTCGTTGTATAGTCATCTTCCGTGGAATAATCGCCGAGCTCTCGATTGTCGTGAAAAAGCACGGGAGCTTTGTAATTGAGTAAAATCCAGATTCAATATCTATTTCCCATTTACACGATCTCCCCCCGACGCATGAAGCGAGGATTGTTTTGTCCGCCCTGATATCAACCATATGTCCAGCATGTAAAAAATAATACGAAAGCTTTATAGACGCTGACCACTCTTTACTGCTAAGGCGATCTATGTGGCAGTCGGATTTATCCTCATAAGCACCGCACCCGCAAAGGAGCATGAGGTGTACAACGAACTGCTCAAGGTAAAGGAGGTAGTGGAGCTTCACCCACTCTTCGGAGAGTATGATTTAATAGCGAAGATCGAGGCGGAAGACTTCAACAAGCTTGGGCAAATCGTGGTCGACAAGGTCCGATCAATACCTGGAGTAATTGATACTAAAACCCTTACTGGAATAAAGTTCTGAAGTCAACAGAGGGTCGATAGAATGGAATGGGAAGCGTTTGTTTCAATCTTGTTAATGGTGTTTGCTCTTGTGATGGTTCTTGCTGGAATTTTTACCGTGTATTTCGGAAGTGGAAAAAGTAGAGCAATAGGAGCGATTCTGCTCGTCATAGGCCTTGTTGTTGGGATCCTTTGGACCTTCCTTGCAGGGATGAGCGATGTCATCTCTGTTCAGCTCGGAAGCGTCATCTGGGACGCGTTTCTGAACATATTGGCTGGCCTGATAGGGATCTTAGCGGCTATTGGCGTATTTCTATTGGCTATCATGAAGGCCTAGCGAAGAAGCTTTTTAAACCCTCTCTTCTTTCGCTATCTCAGTATGAGAGTCCAGATAGTTGTGGGAAGCGAGAGCGATCTTGAAATCGCAAAAAGGGCTGCAAATGTGCTGAGCGATCTTGGTATTGAGTATCAGATTTCGATAGCATCCGCACATCGTACGCCAGATCTCGTAGAATCTCTCGCGAAGTCTGAGGAGATCGATCTCTTCATTGCTATTGCTGGTCTTTCAGCCGCTCTGCCGGGGGCAATTGCTTCGCATACTATAAGGCCGGTGATAGGCGTGCCAGTCTCCGGTACTATCTCCATGGATTCAATATTCTCCATGGTGCAAATGCCAAGGGGCATTCCCGTTGCAACTGTGGGATTGGATTCAGGAGAAAATGCGGCGCTTTTAGCGGGGGAGATTCTCTCATTATCACACCCCGAGATCAGCGAGGCGCTCGCGCGATATCGACAGAAGTTGCGAGAAAAGGTAATACAGAACAACAATGAGCTGAGGTGACGGTCCGGATGTTTGATCCGAATAAGTTCATTGAAGAGTGCATCGAGCAGCTCGGAAGAACAATCGATGGAAAGACCATTATCGCATGCTCAGGAGGGGTGGACAGTACCGTTGCCACTGTTCTTGTTTCCAAGGCCATTGGAGAGAGGCTCCTCACCGTCTATGTGGATACAGGGCTTATGAGAAAGGGGGAGAGCTCAGATGTGGATGATATGCTCACTGAGCTGAGCGTCAATCACAAGATTGTCGATGCATCCGAAGAGTTCTTCGAGAGCCTGCGAGGGATCGTCGACCCCGAGATGAAACGGAAGATAATCGGTGAGAAGTTCATAAGAGTCTTCGAGCGAGAGGCAAAAGCATTCGGCGCCAAATATCTCGTTCAGGGGACGATCGCACCCGACTGGATAGAGAGCGGCGGCGGTCTGAGAGACACCATAAAATCCCATCACAATGTCGGCGGGTTGCCGGAGACAATGGATATCACGCTTGTCGAGCCGCTGAGGGATCTTTATAAGGACGAGGTGAGAAAGGTCGCAAGGGCACTTAGTATCAGGTTCTCTGAGAGACAGCCATTTCCCGGACCCGCGCTTGCAATAAGAATCCTCGGAGCGGTCACCCCGGAAGCTGCAGAGCTTGTGAGGGAGGCTAATGCGATAGTTGAGGAGGAGCTTCAAGCAGCTGCTGAAAAGGGGGAGATGGAGCTTCCATGGCAGTATTTTGCCGTTCTTCTCCCCGTGAAGAGCGTAGGAGTACAGGGTGACATCAGGGCCTATGGTAAGACAATCGTTGTCAGAGCGGTCGATTCAATTGACGGTATGACTGCCAACTACACCAAGATCCCTCATGAAGTGCTGGAGCGCATATCTACAAGGATTAGCAACGCCCTCAAGGATCGCGTCAATAGAGTGCTTTATGATATTACAAATAAACCTCCGGCTACAATCGAGTGGGAGTGATACTTGTCAAATCTCGGACACAGCCTTCAACAGTATGTCCATCAGAGGCCAACATCTCTAAATCGCCCTCGCACTTCTGCATTTTAATCCACTTAATATGATCAGTTTCAGCAGCGGTGATATTCAATGAAAAAAGTCTCAGTTATAGGTGGCACTGGATATACAGGATTTGAGCTGCTTCGGCTGCTCCTGCGCCATCCTAATGTAAATCTTGTTGAGACCACCTCCAGAACATATGCTGGAACTGAGATTTCCAAAATGCATCCTGCGCTCGAGGGCTTTCTGGACAAGGAATATATCACGGAGCTATCGCATCCAGATGAGAACGATCTGGTGTTTGTAGCAGCACCTCATGGAGCGTCCATGGAGGTCGTTCCGCCGCTGATAGATGCCGGCTGTCGCGTTATTGATCTAAGCGGAGACTACCGGCTTGGAGAGGTCAACGAGTATCAGAAATGGTATGGCAAGGAACACACAGACCCGAATAATCTCTCAAAGGCGATCTACGGACTGCCGGAACTGAATAGGGAAGCGATCGCGAATGCACAGCTTGTTGCAAATCCCGGGTGCTATCCTACCGGGGCATTGCTTGCGCTCATACCTGCAATGAAGAGCAATGCTATAGAGGGCGATCTCATAATCGATTCCAAGAGCGGAACTAGCGGCGCAGGTATTTCTCCGTCAATGTTCACACATCACTCATCTTGCGCAGCCTCGATATCGCCATACAAGGTTGGCAAACACCGGCATACGCCCGAGATAGAGAAGACGTTAAGGAGCCTTGGACATGGCATCGGGGAGGTGAGCTTCACACCACATCTCGTTCCTCTGGTGAGGGGAATAGAGACCAGCTGCTATTTCCGCATATCCGAGAAGAGCAGCTTTGACATGCTCAAAGAGGATTACGGAGCATTTGCTGAGAAGAATGTTTTCGTGAAATTCGTCGAGGCGATTCCCAAGATATCATCGGTTCTGGGGTCGAATTACTGCCATATTTCTATGGCAATGACGAGCGAAAATATTGTTGCAATCTTCTCGGTGATTGACAATCTCTGCAAGGGCGGATCTGGTCAGGCAATCCAGAATATGAACGTGATGTTCGGCCTTGGCGAGAAGATGGGTCTCGATTTCCCAGGTCTCGGTGTGTAGCATGGCGAACATAAGCTCTATTGAGGGAGGAATAACCGCACCTAAGGGTTTTTCCTGCAGTGGCGTTCACTGCGGCACAAAACGTCGGCGTAAAGATCTCGCGCTGATCGTCTCTGCAAAAGAGTGTAGCTCTGCAGCATTGTATACGACGAATAGGATCAGGGCGGCACCACTTATAGTAACTCAGAGAAATCTGGCGGATGGTAAAAGCTTCGGAGCGGTTATCAATAGCGGTCTTGCGAATGCGTTAACGGGAGAAAGAGGGCTGAAAGATGCCGAGGAAATGGCGAAGATAGCTGGGGCGGCACTCGGCTGTCCGCCAGAAAAAATGGTTGTCGCATCGACGGGAATGATCGGCGAATATCTACTGATGGACAAGATACGCGCGGGAATTGAAAGCGCCAGTAAAGTCCTGGGATCCAGCCGGCGCCATTCACGCGATGCCGCCTTGGCCATCATGACCACCGATACCGTACCCAAGGAAGCTGCAGTGGTGACTACGCTTCTAGATGGAACTCGAATAACCATCGGTGGGATGGCAAAAGGGGCGGGTATGATCTCCCCCGAGTTGAAGCCCTGGCACGCAACGACATTGAGCTTTATCACGACGGATGCATCGATATCCGCCAAAGCCTTGGAGAGTATGCTAACAGCTGCAGTTGATGACACGCTGAACATGCTTAACATCGATGGCGATCGCAGCACGAACGATATGTGCGTGATCTTCGCAAACGGAGAGGCAGGCAATGAACATCTGAATGAGGCAGATTCAAATTTTTTCAGCGCATTGAAAGCCCTGCTCAAATCTCTCACTGTCCAGCTTGCAACAGATGGAGAGGGCGCAAAGAAGCAGATAGAGGTTGAAATAGTCGGTGCAAAGGACATTAAAGAGGCAAAAATCGCCGCTCGTTCAGTCGTTATGTCAAATCTGGTCAAAGCAGCCATCTTCGGTGAGGATCCGAACTTCGGCAGAATTATTTCGGCTATTGGGGCATCTGGTGTGGATATCGATGTCGATAAGGTTTCGCTCTCATTGCTCACAGAATATGGAACCGTCGATCTGATGTCTGATGGAAAGCTTCTGGCGCTGGTAGACGATAAGATCTATTTGGAGGCACGACGGTTGCTGGGTAGCCCCAGGGTGAAGATTCAGGTGGATCTCGCAAAAGGCAAATCAGGAGCTACCGCCTGGGGTTGTGATCTGAGCTATGACTATGTGAAGATAAATGCTGAGTATACCACTTGAGGTCGTGATCCTTGTCTCATCCAAAGTTCCTGAAAGTGATAACAGTCAAGCTGGGCGGAAGCACCATCGACAGCGAAGAGGTGCTTCATCAACTGGCTGAGGATATCGGCTATCTTTCTGAACAACAGTTGACCTTCGTTGTTGTACATGGCGCCGGGAAGGAGATATCTCGGGAGATGGAGAGCAGCGGTATAAGACCCGTTAAGATCGCGGGATTGAGAGTGACAGATAATGCTACAATGACCGTTGTCGAGCGCGTGATGAATCTCGTTAACGATCGTATTTGCAGCATCTTACAGGGGCATGGCTTGCCCGCGGAGAAAGTTCTTGGCGTCGATGGTTTGCTTCTCTGCAAGAAACTCACCTCAGTGAAGGACGATGAGAACGGAATCGAGAGAGAGGTGGATTTGGGACGAGTTGGCTTTGTTGAGCGAGTCTTTCCCGAAATATTGGAGAATTTATTGAACGATGGCAAGAATCCTGTGGTTGCACCATATGGTTGCGATGCGGAGGGACTCTCCTTCAACATCAATGCCGATACTGCAGCAGGCAGTATCGCAGGCGCTTGCTCCGATGAGTTCATCCTGCTTACGGATGTAGATGGAGTAGTGATATCAACCTCGGGGAAACCTCAGATCGCGAAATCCCTGACGGTATCTGAAGTGAAAAAATTGATTGAAGCAGGGATCATCCAGGGAGGCATGTTACCTAAGGTGGAGGCCTGTATTCACGCTCTGGACAGCGGCGTAAAAGTCGCCAGGATCGTGAATGGGTTTGCCGATCATCCGCTGAGAGCAACCGTTTTACAGGCAGCTATTGGTACAAGGATAATTGTATGATTGCGCAATCAACCTGCAATGTTTTTATGAATGATCAGTCAATCCGGTGACTGTATAGAATGCGGATTACAGTAATAGATAACGGCGGTCAATGGACGCACCGCGAATGGAGAGTAGTGCGCGATCTAGGAGCAGAGGCGAAAATCATGCCCAACACAACTCCTCTTGAGAAGATTGATGCAGATGGTCTGGTACTCTCTGGCGGTTCTCCACGAGCGGGAGTAAATAGAGATGCAATGGGTCTGAACGGGCGCTATCTCGAAGAGCTGAGCATACCAATCATTGGCATTTGCGCGGGACATCAGTTCATAGCTCTACATTTAGGTGGCTCGGCAGGTCCCTCGAAGGTGCCCGAGTTCGGCAAGACGCGAATTTATGTTGATGATCCTGACATTCTCTTCGATGGCGTGCCCGACAACTTTATCGCGTGGGAATCACACAACGATGAGGTTCAAGAGCTACCAAAAAGCTTCAAGATGCTGGCACATTCCGATAATTCTCTCGTTCAGGCGATGTGCTCTATTAACAAACCCATCTTCGGGCTTCAGTTTCATCCTGAGGTTGAGCATACTGAGCACGGATATCGAATTTTTTCCAATTTTCTCGCCCTTTGCAAACGCTAGAGGATCAGGAACGATGTCACCAGGAAAAGGATGATCAGAACTACCACGAGAATTATGCTAAGCATCAGCATACTTCTCGCCATCCTGCTATCGGAACCGAATATGATAGGAATTGGCCCGATGAGCAAAACTCCTCCAGCTCTCTTTTCGGTCTTTGGTTCCGTAGTCGGGTAAGTTGGTCCCCGGGATATTTCGTGCTGAGATTCAGATATTGCGCTGAAGAACCCAATTACAATCATTACCATACCAACGATCAGTAGCAGAGCAGCGACCAACGCGATTGGGCCGTCGGCAATAATAAACGGAAAGATAACGAATATTCCAACCTCGCTCTCACCAGTTGCGACCGAAAGTGAAAAGAGGGCGATTGCCCCGAGAAAAAGTAATATTGTTGCAACCGAGAAAAGCCTCATTCTTTTTTCTCCTCCATCAGCTTCAGCCGCTCGAATCTTTTCAGGATTCCGTTCCAGTGCGATCCATCCCAGTAGATTTTCTGGCAACGCTGACATCTCCAGAGCTCGGTACAATTATTCAGGGATCTCTGCGGCACCTCTCCTGTTGCACTCTCGAAATCGATCTTCATCAGCGCGCCATTACACACAGAGCATCTGAGTTTCTCCGGCTGAAAGGTCAGATGAAACGCGTTTTTAACAGCCAATAGCTGATCATCTAATGATGTCGAGGAGATGAGTAGTGCCGCCCCTTTACTCGCGAGCGAGCGATCTCTGGTTAGAATCGTTCTCCCCTCTCTCTTGGCCATTTCTACAATTTCATCATCGGTGAGATCTCTCTCGTAGAGAGTATCATAGCCAAGCATTCTAAGCCATCTAGCCAGGCTTCCGAGCATCTGATCCGCGATAAATATCGGAGCTGAGAACCCCCCATCGCTCATTTGATCACTTCATAGCGAAGCAAGGCTCCATCTCCGATCCTCTTACAATCTGCTAGCTTCAGACGGCGTACCTCTTCTATCGATGCAAATCCCTCGCCGTCGGCAAGCGTTGGAGAGCGATCCCCGCCTATGATCATGCTGCCTACGAAGACGGAGAGTTCGTCGGCCAGACCATTGCTTAAGAATGACCACATAACGGTTGAACCCCCTTCAACCAGTAATGTTCTCACACCGATATCTTCGAGATATTTCTTAAGCGCGAGGAGATCTACCCTATTCTCACCCATTCTGATAACATCCGCTCTCGGAAAAGTCCTCTTGCATGATTCGTTCGTCACGATTAGCGTCTTTGCCAATCCTCCGAGCACCTCCGCATTTGAGGGTGTTCTGCCACTTGAGTCCAGAACTATTCTCAGAGGCGTTTTCGGAGATGACACATATTTTTCGTTGACCGTCAGTTTTGGATCATCTGCCAGTACGGTTCCGATGCCGACGAGTATGGCATCGACGCTGTTCCTGAGGAGATGCACTCTCTCGATATCCTCACGATTGGATATTCTGGTCTGGCAACGGCTCGGAAGGGAGATTTTACCGTCGGCGGACATTGCGCAGTTCAATATGATTTTCATCGGATTCGGATAACATTAACCCAGTTGACCCATAATCAAACTTTCGAGCGCTTTTCTCTGAGAGCAACACTCACGCCGATTCTTTAATATCACTCATTTCGATTACTTGAATCGTGTACGACATAGAGATTCACGAGATGCGAAGGGTTGATCTCGAGGGCGCAACCATAATTGACGGGTTTCCGAGCGTGGGCCTTGTCAGTTCCATTGCCACAAACTACATAATCAAGCTACTCGACCTCAGAGAAATTGGGGTTATGGATTCCGATGGGTTTCCGCATGTGACATTGGTGAGAGACGCGGTTCCGCTCAGCCCCGTAAGAATATATGCAGGAGAGCGCACTCCTAAAGGAGCCCTTCTCGTCGCTTTCGTCTCAGAGTTTAAATCACCCCCCGAAATCGTCCGTTCAATCTCTCGATCTCTTATGGATTGGGCTGAAGATCGCAAGTGCAAGATGATAATTTCTCCCGAAGGATTGGTTGTAGATCCTGATCTGAAGGAGAAGGCGGAACTTTCCGATATTGTATTCGCGATAGGGAGCACTGATCAGGCACGGGAGCTGCTCAGGGAAAGACACTTCCAGACATTTGATGAGGGAGTAATAACCGGCGTTGCCGGGATGTTACTTATCGAGGGAAGAGCGAGAGATTTCGATGTAATTACTCTGCTGGCAGAGGCTCACCCTAATTTCCCCGATGCGGGTGCCGCTGCATTGGTTCTTGAGGCGATGGATGACCTCATACTTGGTGTAGATCTCGATGCGAAGCCGTTGTTTGAAGAGGCGCAGCGAATCGAATCGCGACTCAAGGAGATTCAGGTGCAAGCGATTCCGAAGGCACCCAAACCTATCACGAAGCCGAGCATGTATGGCTAATAAATATTTCAATTATAATATATTGATCTAGCCCACTGTTACTGAGGTTGTTTTTTCCTCTTCGACGATCTCTATATCTCTTTCAATGAACTGTTTTGTAACCCATATGCCTGTCTTTGCGTGGAGAGAGAGTGCCCCGGTCCCGAAGCGCGATTTTCCTCTTGCGAGGAATAGATACGGAATTATCTGATCGGAAGCGTGGTCGTCGATCACAGCTCCAGAGCTCATCTCATGTTCGAGATCCTGTGCGGTTCTCTCTCCCACTTTCTCCGCAGGGAGACCTTTTTCTCCCAGGCAGTTTGCTCCGAGGACGGTATTCTCATAGCGCGCTGCCATTACGAATGAGACGCCAGTGCTGGGTCCGCGGGAGCACTCGGATTTAATCCTCGCCGTTGGATAGCTCGTGAGTTTCTTAATCGCCGAGTCTATTACTCTGTCAGAGATATGAGCAGGCAGATTTCTGCATGCGACAACTCCCGTAATCTCGAGAAGCTTTCCTCTTTGGGAGAGATCAATGCTGCACAGCTCTCCAACAGGTTCGATCTGGACAGAGACCTTACCGCCGCCGGATGGATAGTAACCTCTCTGCTCAACAGCTATCTCTGCGCTCGCACCCATCTTATGAAGCAGTGGTAATAGGACGAGTCTGAGATAATCGATTGGCGGAGACCACGGAACATCGGTTCCTCCCCAAATGATAAGCTCTGTCGGTCCTTTCGCGAGCAATGCAGGGATCATACAGCTTTGCAGCACGAGCGAAATGCTTCCCGCAGTGTGGATGTCAATTTCGAAATGTCCGCCTGTGTTATTCCGGGGTCTGAACTCGACCTCAGTCGAACCTATCTCCAAACCCTTGATATCGGCATCACACATCTCGCCCACAACTCTCACGCCCGCGAGATGCTGTGCTCTCAGCCCGGGCTTTTTCCTGCCTTTTCTGATGTTATAGATCACGATATCCTTTCCCATTGCGCCGGATAATCCGACCGCAATGCGAATTATCTGTCCTCCGCCCTCGCCCCATCCTCCGTCGATTTCAATCGTCACAATTCCGGCCTCTATGCGCTCTTAAGCTCATTCGCGCAGATCATTTTTCAATGATGCCTGCGGCTGAGCTTCAGACATTCGCCTATTATATGGTGCGGCAGGGAGAAGATGATTGCCTTTACCTTCTCTTGAGTCTCGGGTTCAATATATCGTCCAAAGTATCCCCGATGAGATAGAATGCCATGATCAGCACGATAATACCGAGAGATGGCGGTGTGATCCACCACCAATACCAGTTAACCATTGCATTATACTCATGGGCGCGCTCCAGCATCCACCCCCAGCTAACAACATTTGGATCTCCGAGGCCGAAGAAGTCCAGGAAAGCCTCCGAAAAAATAGCTTCAGCCACCAGGAGGATAGTTGTTGCTACAATGATCGGAAACACGTTGGGGAATATATGCCTCGTAACGATGTGAGATGTCCCAGAGCCCAGTGCTATAGAGCGCTCAATATATTGCTTTTGCTTGATGGATAGAACTGCCGCTCGGACCACTCTTGCAGTCGGAGCCCATGAGACAATCCCTATGACGAATATGACAACCCAGAAGCTTCTGCCTATTATGGCGATGAGGACTATCATCAAAGGCAGCCACGGTATCACCAGAAAGAAGTCCGTGAACCTCATCAGGACCTCATCTGAAACTCTTCCGAAATATCCCGCCGTTATCCCGACGGTAGTTCCTATTACCGCGGATAATAGACCTGCTAATATACCAACGATTAGTGAAATCCTGGCTCCCCAAAGGAACTGAGACCAAACATCCTTGTCTTCGAAATCGGTTCCAAACCAGTACTCTGAAGAGGGTGGCTGCGGCAGCTGGCTTCCGGGGTCTTTAGGCTCTAGCGGATCTTCCGGGGCAAGCGTAGGCCCGAAAACTGCTATGAATATTACAATGATCAGAACAATGAGGCCGAACATACCGAATCTGCTGTGTTTATACTGGCCCCATACATCCTTCGATTTACCGATCGTGAGCTCAATCTTTTCCGCCTTTGAGCGTCCAAAGAGATTTCTCATGAGTTCTATGAACGGGATCAATAGATAGATCATGAGGAAAACGATGATGAAAGCGCTTGTACTGCCGTACAGGACCAATTTCTGCGATGGTGCCGCTTCTATCCAGGCGAAAATAAACAGCGCGATGAGAGCAGCGACAAGAGCGATGCTCCCCATCCGCCAGCTCATCTTACGCGGATCAAAGCGAGGTTTTATGCTCGAAAACCAGACCGCGAAGAGAGGAATAAAAGTCATGGTGAGAGCAACAATGAGCGCGGCGGCAGCTCCATAGAAGATAATACTCTGTGCATCTTCAACTTCCTCCATTGAGGCAAAACCAAATATCGTGATGAGAGTAGCGACGAGGCTGAAGATAATTGTCCATAGTATTCCTCTCTGTGGATTATTCGGCATCCTCATGAGGGAGATCTCGATCGGAACGAGAGCAAGAACCAGAACCCAGTAGGTGCTCTTAAGAATCGATTCCTGTGCGCCCACAGCAGTTTCTCTGACCAGCAACAGGATAGTCACTAGAGCGCCGACCAGCGCACCGATCGTAATGCAAAGGATCAATTTCTGTATTTTTTCTTGTGTTTTGAGGCCCAATATCCACATAGTGACCAAAGCTGCAACGAAAATCACGGCAGCAGCGATGAAGGCAGCCGCAACCCAATTGAAAACAGTTTCCAGTTGGATTGTTGTCGGCTCAACAAGCGTCCAGTAGTCTTCCCAGATAGGTATCCTGGCAAATACAAAGATCACAATGAAAAAGGTTACCAGATAGCCCGTAAATAGCCACACAATTATTTTTTGTGTATTATCCGGCGCTTTCAGGAGCAACAATATTATCGTGGCGAGAGCGGCAATCAAGGCACCGAAAATACCTGCTACAATCTGCTTTTCTGGGATCACAAGCGAGCCTTTGCCCGCCACCAAGATTGCAATAACAGCAACGACGAGAGTGAAAATGATTAAATATGGAGCAGCTTTCAGTGGCTTCATTTTAAATTTTCCCAGCATCTGAGATATGTTCATATTTCCACCCTCGGATCAAGATAGAAGTTCAATATATCCGCGATGAAGTTTGCTACCAGTACGGTGATAGTTTCTAACAAGAAGCACGCCTGCAGCAGCGGATAGTCATAACCGAGAACTGCTTCCCATGTCAGGTATCCAAGCCCCTTATAAGTGAAAATGTACTCGATCATCACGGTGCCGCCCAGGATCCATCCTACATTGAACGCTATCACGGCGACCACAGGCAGGAAGGCATTTGGCATTGCATGCTTCTTCAGTATATCTCTATCCGGAAGCCCCTTTGCCTCTGCTGTGAGTATATAATCCTCCGTCATCACATCTATCAGGCTGCTCCGGACTATCAAAGCAAATCCCGCAAGAGATTCAATGGCAACCGAAATAACAGGAAGAAACGCGTGTTGTGAAATATCAAATATTTTTTCAAAAATATTCATATCACCGAAGTTATCGCTAACTGCTCCCCAGAATGGCCAACCTGGGATGAACTTTACAAATATCATTATGAAAAACAATGCGTACAGAAAAGCCGGGATCGAATACATGATAATGGCCGTAGTAGTTACCACCTTATCGAACATCTTGCCTTTTCTCCAGGCTACCTCTCGTCCTACGATAACGCCGAGGAAGATCGATAACACGACACCTACTCCAGAGAGGAATAATGTCTTGGTTATGTAGGGAGGCAGAATATCGCTAATGGGTGTTCGGGGGAGATATTTGAAGCTGATCCCCAGATCGCCAGTGAAAGTATCCTTCACATACACGAAATATTGGGTGAAAAGAGGCTGGTCCCATCCGAGGAGATGTTTCCACTCTGCTATCACCTCCGGTGTGGCACCTTTGGGAAATAAGAGATAAATCGGATCACCGGGCATAACCCTGAACAGAAAAAAGTTAAAAGTTATAATAAGGAACAGGGTGATAAATAGGTAGATCAGTTTCCTCAGGAGAAAATCCCTCATCCCGAGCTTTTTTTCGGCCATATTTTCACCCTCGCATCAAGATAGAAAGTGAATTCACGAATGATAGTTTTCCTGGATACGCAACCCGATTAGTGCTTTTGTATAAAAGCGTTGCCTCTATTTCGATAGGACCAGTATTTTATCCTGTAGCTATGATAAGATTTTAAATTAATCAAATCAGGAAAAAAATGATTGATAAATGGTTTAAGGAAGGTCGTTTGTCCACTTTTTTCGAATATGATGCTTCATCGAAAATGATCAGGTTATCTCCTCTTCCTCCTCTTCCAACAACATCTCTTTGATCTTCTTTTTCTTCATCATCGTTGCGACCGTGACAGCGGCTACAGCCGCACCTATTACACCGATGACGGCTGCAATTATCACAGGATCGATGCCTCCGCCATCTCCGACGATAGGTTCATACTTCAAGGTATGCCATAGGACGTTACCGCCAGATATTGCATAGGCTCTCGGTATTTGCTCTTTCTAAGGAGCCTTGAGCGTCATGCAACAACTGGTTGTTTAGCAATTCGCAGGAGAAAAATGAGAGTATATTATTTATCTAGTTTTTTTTCTGCCAATCCGCGAAGTTAAAGGTGAGAAAAAAGTACTCCAAAGGAAAAATGGTTTTATCCGGTTTAGCATTTCCTTGAAGTAGGGATCAGATGTCGATTCAGATAATTGATATTTTATTTCTTCTTATTGCACTGATTATTATACTCATCGGTTGCGAGCTATTCGTAAATGGTATAGAGTGGCTGGGCGTGAAGCTCGGGCTTGCTGAGAACTTCGTGGGAAGCGTGCTGGCAGCAGTCGGTACAGCGCTGCCGGAAACGATGATTCCAATAATTGCTATAATATTTGCTACGAATGGGGCGGGACATGAGATTGCAGTAGGAGCAATCATTGGCGCGCCATTTATGCTCGCCACCCTTGCAATGCTGGTGGGCGGGATAACGATACTTGTGGCCAGCAGAAGAGGCAGACGACCAAGCCATCTATCAATCTCGACAGAACATTTCGGAACGGATATACGGCATTTTCTCATTATGTATAGTCTTGCTGTGCTTGCCGCACTATTTCTGAGCGGGTCAGGCCAGATGACTCATTTGGGGAGATACGCAATTGCAATTCTTCTGATTCTTCTCTATGCTATCTATATTAAAAGAATGTTGTCGAGAACATCGGAAAAACTCTCGACCCCCAATTCTCTTCATCTCTTCAGGCCTTTTTCATCGCTTGATGGCACGAGCCCTAAACTGTTCTTTGTGCTGATTCAAGTCTTCTCTTCTCTCGCAATAATAATCGTTGGCGCTCGACTCTTTGTGGGCGAAATTGAATTGATATCTTCTGAGTTGGGAATCTCAGGGATTATTCTCGCCTTTCTGATAGCACCTGTGGCGACTGAGCTGCCGGAGAAGTTCAATAGCGTCATATGGTACTGGCGAGGTAGGGATACTCTGGCTCTCGGAAATATTACAGGGGCTATGGTCTTTCAAAGCAGTATCCCAGTTAGCATCGGTCTGGTATTCACAGATTGGTATCTGGATCATATCCATATCGCAAGCATGGTATTCGCCATGTTCGCAATGGCATTGATCTCCATAGAAATGATTCATTTCAAGAGGATATCATATAAGACACTGCTCTTTTCAGGAATTTTCTACTTCCTTTACTTGGTTCTAGTGATCTACGCATCCTCCACGGGACAAATATGAGAGGGCACTTTGATTACGCCTTTTTCATTCGTTTTTTTTCGAATCAAACAATGCAAAAACCCGTGTAAGCCTTAATATGCAATGAGAGCAATTTACTTTACTGGATGGGATGCTCGCTGATTCTGTGGGGCATCAATTCAGCATTGAATATCTGGATCGTGAGCCCGGATGATGAGTGAGGGAGAACTGATATTCCAAATGGGAGCAATAATGCTCCTCGCATTCATTGGTGCCCTATTAGCCAGTAAGCTAAATCAGTCGGTTATGATAGGATATATCCTTATAGGGGTTCTGATCGGCCCATCGATGCACTTCTCGCTTTTCGGCTTGGAGTATAACGGGCTAATTCACGATACAACGCTCATCTCGGCGATGGCTGAAATCGGTTTGATTCTGCTTCTTTTCTTCGTAGGTTTAGAGTTCTCATTCACGCGTCTGAGGAAGACCAGAACTCCTGCCTTTCTCCTGGCATTCATTAATATCTCAATGGGTTTCTTTGCGGGATTTGTCGTTGGCAGGCTTTTTGGCTGGCCACTGATAGATACCTTCTTTTTAGCAGGCGTAATGGCGATGAATAGCACTGCAATTGCAGCGAAATCTCTTATGGACATGAAGCGGATGAGCAATCCCGAAACGGAGTTAATATTGGCATTCGAGGTTGTCGGCACTTTCGTCGCAATGATAGTACTAACCATCGGTTCCGGGCTAGTCGTCAGCGATGATAGGCAACCAGCAAATCTGTGGCATATGATAATCGGGATAGTTGCTTTCATCTCATTCTTTATGCTGATTGCCGCCTGGTTGATCCCAAGAATATTGCCCTACTTCGAAAAGATACGAAGTGACGAGCTTTTCATACTATTTGCTCTAGGAATAGTATTTCTCTCCGCTGCCTTAGCGGAGATATCGTTTGTTCCCTCAATAATCGGGGCATTTTTCGTCGGCATGATCTTTGCGGAAAGCAGCATCACTGAGCGTCTGAAAAACAAGCTAATATCGGTAAAAGATACCTTCGTCGCCATATTCTTCATCTCTTTCGGAATGCTGATTGATCCAGCTTACTTCCCCGCGATCATTCCTATGCTTCTCATTGCAGTACCTCTGATTCTCCTGAACGATGTCATATTTGGCACGATTGTCGTCTATCTCATGGGTTACTCATCCAGAGCCGCTATGGCCGTTGGCACCACCATTGCTGGTCGAGCGGAAGAATCGGTGCTTTATGCTGCAGTAGGTAGCAAGGTGAAGATCGCAACCAAAGGTGCGGAGTTAGTGCCATTCGCAGGAGCATTCTGCTTCGTCATGAGCGCGATAACACCCGTGCTCATGGCGCACTCCGCCAAGATATCCTCGGCTCTTTCAAAGCTTGTGCCAAAGCATATAGGTTTCAGCGCTTCCTTGGTCTCTCGAACCCTGAGTAAAGCGGTCCTGCCAGCCTCTCTACCACTTTTCAAGAAGGCCCGACGAACAGGCATAGCATTGGTCATGTTTTTCATCGCAATTATTACGATGTTAGTCACCGAGGGGTGGGTTTTCCTCATAGCTGCTACAATTGCTGCTTTGATGGTCTGGGTCTTTTCGAGTAATGCTCGGGATGAAATAGACGCAATTGTCAGACATGTGAACTATGTGAACCTGGGCTTGGCAGAATCTTCGATGAAACAACCCATTACAGAATTGGTTGCCAAGATGATAAGCGGAGTCGCGGTCACTATCTTTCTCATTGCGGTAATTTGGAAATTCGTATGGGTTGGTAGCTTTGTCGTTCTATTGGGCTATTTTATTTATTGTGTTATTCTGTTGAGAACGGCAGCAATCGAGCTGGAGATGTTTCCGCATCCTTTCGAAAAAAAGCATCAGGATAGGATTTTGAGAAGGAAAACTGATCTGCCAAGAATATCCAAGAAAGATCTTGAACGCGCTGTCCTTCTGAAAAAATCAGACCGCAGCAGTCATTTCAGGCATCGCTCGCGCGTGCTACGAAAAAAACTAGAAAATGATTGATTTCAATTCGATTGAGGGCGATCATAATCGAAAATGCGGATGCCGGGATTCGAACCCGGGCTTGAGGCTTGGGAAGCCTCAGTCCTAACCGCTAGACTACATCCGCATGGAGCGATCATCTAAAAGATGAAGCAGTGACATAAATTTTACTGGGTAATATACAGTCGGCTGCCTGCGGTCTCTTATTATTTCTTGACTCAATTGGATTAGTGCTTTCTTCAGACTGCACCTATTCAATTCGGACATGTTAAAGAGAAAAACCTTCTCCCAAGGGTTGAAGGAGTAAGCTGAAAAAAAATCAAAGTATATTACTTGATTGTTTCAAGCTGGCTTATGATATTCCAGATAAGAGTCCTGGCATGAAGAGGTATATTTGGATCGTTCGCGAGCTCGTCAAGAATAAAAATCGCACTTGCACACCTGACATCAAGAGCCTCGGATTGTCTATTCAATCGCTCCTTGGCATCGTTTGCTCCACGCCTTATATTCCTGGGCACAGAGGTATCCTCGGCAAGCTGATCGAGTATGTTAATCACCTGTCCTAATTTGTTATCTGACTCCATGGCATTCACCCCGATTCTGATCAGAACTCGCGCAGTGGCCCCATAAAGATTTGAGCTTATTAGCTCTTTTGCTCCTCAGCCCGAATTTCTCCCCTCTCTTTGAAAGTTGTGACGATCATCAGAGTCTTCGTATCCCTCATTCCCTCGATTTTCGATAGACGATCAACGATGAACTTCTTCAGTGCGGAGTAGTTTTCAAAGCTGGCCTTTCCGATTAGGTCTGCATCACCGATCACAAGAAATAGATCTTCTATCTCTGGGAGGGTGGCCACCTTATCTGCGATCGCATCAGCCGCTTTTGTATCGACTTTCATCTGAATCACAGTTCTAACTCGATCTCCTTCATAATACCTGGAAATCGCCTTTTCATAATCGCTCTTCTCCTCCTCATCCTTCAAGCCGATCGCCTCCTCGATCTATCATAGATCGATCATCCATCTGATATGCGAAAAGAGGCTATTAGAGATGCGCCTAAATAGGAAGATGACGCCTCCATTAAATCCAATTAATAAAACATTCTCTATGGTTGAGCGGATTCGAACTCTTCCTGCAAATCAATTATGACCTGCTCCAGAATTTCCTCGAGGCTTGTACTTCTGTATTCTCTCAGGCCCCCTAGCTCGCTCTGGACACGGGCTAGGTAGTTGACATTACTCTTCAGAAACTCAACATTGCAAAGTAGCTCTTCCATCCCTTTTTCACCTCGAAGCATCTTGAGGAAATGGCTTTCTTTTTTCGAACTCAATTCTGCGCTATACACGATGTTGTATTTAATGATTTATAGGAAAAAATCTCTTAAAATTTTTTTTTATAGTTTTTGCTGGCTATCTTAAAATTGATATTAATACTCTCTTGAAAAAATCAATAGTTCGCAGATCATTCAAATCGGAGTAACAACCAACCTATTTCGCATTATTCCGATGTCGTTTGCAATCAGTAAAATATTCTTAGACATAGGCCCTTGCACTATTTGAAATGAGAATCGCCGATGTAATCTCGGAGGCGGAGGACGGCTCAATCGTTGAATTGCGGGGCTGGATCTATAGGATTAGGTCAAGCGGAAAGGTGGTTTTCTGCGTTATTCGAGATGGATCTGGGATAATACAAGTGACGGCTAAGAAAGGGGTTGTTGATGATAGCTCGTTTGACGATCTCATCCAGGCAAGAGTGGAGTCATCGATGATGATCAGAGGAAAGGTTTTCTCAGATGAGAGAGCGCCCAGCGGGAAGGAAATTCGCGCAGAATGGCTGAGGACGGTACATCTGGCGGATCCCTTCCCGATAGGCGAGTTCCAGAGCGAGGAGCTTTTACTTGACAACCGTCATCTATGGATACGATCCAGGGAGCAGAATGCAGTTGCAAAGATCAAGGCAACGGTTCTCGGAAGAGCCCGTCAATGGCTTGATGAACATGACTTCATTGAAGTGACCCCTCCTATGCTTACCGGCATCGCTCCCGAAGACACCACCGCTCTCTTCCCGGTCAAATACTTCGATCGCGTCGCATACCTTTCTCAGAGCGCGCAGTTCTATCTGGAGGCAATGTGCTTTTCCTACGAGAAGGTCTATGCGCTTGCGCCAAGTTTTAGGGCGGAGAAATCGAGAACTTTGAGGCATCTCTCGGAATTCTGGCATCTCGAGGCGGAGATGGCTTGGATGGGGCATGCAGATAGTTTGAGAATTCAGGAGGAGTTGGTAACGGCCATTGTCGGTGATGTCTTGAAGTTCAATGAGTCAGAGCTGAAACTTCTTAATAGGGATATTGAAAAACTGAAACTCGTAGAGCCGCCGTTCGAAAGGATGAGTTATGCCGAGGCGCTTGATCTGTTGAAACGCAGAGGGCGTCATTTGTCATGGGGAGATGCATTCGGCACGAACGAGGAGAGAGCGCTTACGGAGGATATCGGTCGTCCCTTGTTCATTGTCAATTTTCCGATCGAATCAAAGCCATTCTACATGCGACCATCGGAAGAGTTACCCGGGACATACAGCTGCGCGGATCTTCTGGCTCCAGAAGGTTTCGGTGAGATAATCGGTGGAAGCGAGCGAGAGCCTGATTACGAGAGCCTGCTCATGAGGATAGAACAATCCGAGCTGAATCCTGAGGACTATGCCTGGTATTTGGATCTCAGAAGATTCGGATCAGTTCCTCATTCCGGTTTTGGCCTTGGAGTTGAGCGTGTCGTCAGATGGATATGCTGCCTTGAGCACATCAGAGATGCTATGCCCTTTCCACGGACGCCCTCAAGGGTTACACCATAGCTTCGCTTTTAATCCTAAGACATAGCTCTCGGTAGAGTTTCGCGGCATCAACGACCTGGTTGAGATCAATGTGTTCATCCACCCTATGAGCTTGTATTGCTTCTCCCGGCCCCAGCGCCGCAATGTTACGGTTTTTCTCGATATATCTCACCATTTCGGTCGCAAAGGCGATGTCGCAGATCTTCGCCCCGGGCCTTAGCTGAGAGATGAGTTTGACAATTGGCGCGTCCTCGGGCGTGCTCACTGATTTGAGGCGATTCATGATCTCCAGATCGTGGTCAATCTCATCGATCCTCTCTCTGATCATTCTCAGTACATCGTCCTGATCTAATTCTTCAGGCGTTCTGATATCGATCTCAAGTTCGCAATGATCCGGAATGACGTTGACCTTCTCACCTCCTCGAATCACGTTGACATTCAGAATCATCCTCTCCTTTTCATTGGACGAAACTGGTGTCATGGATTTCAGGCGGTTAAAAATAGTGAGCATCTTGTGTATTGCGTTATCGCCCTCTTCGGGCATGCACGCGTGAGAAGCTCTACCATGAGTTATGATTCTGAGCTGAAGAAGCCCCTTCTCTCTTGTGCCGATGCGAAGCGAGGTCGGCTCGCATACCACTATCGCTGGAGCGAGCGAGACCACCTTGGTATCAGCTATTGCCGCCGCACCGCTCATTCCAGTCTCTTCATCGGTCGTAAGCGCCAACGCCACTGGGATCTCATCTCTTTGAAGTGCTCCTGCCGCCATCAGCATCGCGGTACAGCCTCCTTTCATATCTGCAGCACCACGTCCGTATACCAAAGATCCACGCGTTTCGCCCTGTTCGACTCTCCAGCCACTTCCTATCGGTACTGTGTCCAGATGTCCTGATAGCAAAACTCCCGATGCTCCATTCGATGCGATCATCGCCGGGGAATCTGCTTTGTTCAGCAGCTCGCATCGAAATCCCAATTTCTCGAGATGCTTCCCGACATGTTCAATTATTTCGTTCTTTCCGGATTGAGTACTGCTAGATATTAGCACCAGAGTTCGCAGGGTTTCTCTTGCCGTTTCGGAGCTCATTAAGCTATTCGATGAGGGCAATTTGGACACCTCTCCTCGCATCCTTATGCATAAAAGAAGTTTTTCTCATCGTCGCATCAGCGATACTTGTCGATAAGCTCCGTCAAATCTTTGTCAGTCGCTATACCAAAAGAGGGTTGCTCAATGGTTTCGATATTTCTTTCTATCAGCGCCATCTCCTTCTCGCTGAATGCGCTCTTGCTCACCGGAATCAAAACCATAGAGGAGCTCTGCATCACCTGCTCGTTGATGAGCTCCGTGAACTTGAGTACCTGCTGAAAGCCGTTATTGATGACGAGATATTCCAGACCATCGATGAGGCATATTGACCTATTAGATTTCTCTATGAATGAGGAAATCAGTGTGGCGAGCGTACCAATGCTTGTGGGGTTATGATGATCCTTGCCGGGTGAGTGGCTCAGCCATACAAATCTGGTGCCCGGAAGCTCGAAGCTCTCCTTGATTCGATCGGGGTATTGCCTGGTCACGCAAAGGCCTGGAAGACCTATGGCGAGGGCGTGCTCGAATATCTTATAAGTGACCAAGGGCTTTCGCTCCTTCAGAAGGTATACTGTTCCATTCTTCAGGTTATAGGAGCCAAAAGAAAATCCTTCGTCTTCTCGCAATACTTGTCCACCAACCGAGTAGCGAATATCGGGTTCGTCTAATCTATTTTTTCCCACGCTCCTCTTTTCTCCTTGCAGCAGCTCTTTCCCGGCGGGAGTCATATCTTATCATCGTCCAAGAGCTGTAATATCTTCTCCTCCAGCACCCTTGTCGGGATGTCGGGGACAGATATAATCGAGGTCTTGCCCGATATGCCCACACCAGACTTGTGCGCCGAGATTATTCCAAAATTATCCAGATCCTTCAGATAGCCCCAAAAGGCGGTATGGGCCCTGGGCTTTTCGCCGAGCTCTTCGCAGGTGATCCCGTAGGATTTTTCCGCCTCGCCAGTAGTGGCAAATGCCTGTTTCTTAAGCACACGAGATATTGCGAGAAGCGCAAGCTTGTGATGCAGATCAAGGGATACCAGCTTCGATTCGGTAATTGAGCTGAAGGCCTCTGCCTTTGCAGCTCTTACATGCTCTGGCGTGATAATCTCCGAGCGCTCCTCGTCTGCCAGCATACCCCCTTTCTCAAGTATCTCTATCGCAAAGCGCGCATCGCCAAACTCCGACGAGGCAACGGCTATCAGACGAATAGAATCATCATCAATTGAGCCCTCATGAAGAGCGAGCTCCGCTCTCTGCCGAGTGATGTCGGCGAGCTCGTCCACGCTATATTTCCCAAATTCAACTGTATTCGATCTCCTGAATGTGCTGATTGAAGCCGCATCCATCAGACTGAATATATTCTTCTGGGAGATGAGAATAAGAGAGACCAGCTGCCTTCCCTCAACCTTCTCCTCGGCGAATCTGGAGAGACGATAGATAATATCCGTTCCGGATTTTCTCAATAACACATCGGCCTCATCGAGTATGATTATCAGATGCAGCTTTCGCTTCTCCAGATCCTTCCTGAGTATCTCCATCATCTCAGCTACGGAAAAACCTCTATCGGGGAAATTGGGCTGGAAGTGATTTACAATGCGCAGAATCGCGTTTGCCTCGCTGTTCCTCTGTCTGCAATTCACCATCACAAAGTCGATTGCCCTGCCCGCATGCTGTCCGTAATCTCTCAGATCCATGCAGAAGCGCTTGGCTGTCACGGTCTTTCCGGTACCCACGGAGCCGAAGAGGAACACCGATTGTGAGAAATTTGCTTCAATCACCGGTCTGAAAAGCGATGCGAGGCGCTTCAGCTGCTGCTCCCTATGCACGAGCTTGGGCGGGACGAAATCGAATGAGAGAACCTGTTGGTTTTCGAACACGCTTCTGCCGTATGACTCGAACATCCTCTGAATCAGCCTCTGACGCTTTGGCTGACTTGATGCGCTGCACCTGAATAAAAGCTTTTTCAAGAGGGGAACGCGGAAGCTGTAGCGGAACATCGGCCGCATTCTCAGGCAAGCTTTATCTGCGGAGAGAATCGTTTCATTTGGCGATGACTTCCGTTGGAGAAGATTTGCTCAAGGCAGTACTGAACGGTTCATCGAGTATGCTGGATACCGAGAAGATCGCGTTAGAAGCGGTTCGTGATTTGCTCAAGGATGAGGTGAAGAAAAAGATAAGAGCCAAGCTCGATGAAGATCCCGAGCTGAGAGAGGAGCTCAAAAACGCCCTTGAGGGGCTTGCTGAGGCTAAAATCCGTGAAACCTATGCATTGCTGAGATTGGCAAGGTGCGGTGCCAAGCTCAGCCTCGAGCTGGTGCCAAAACACCTGCAGGAGGAGATAGGCAAGGAGATAGCCTCAATGTTGGAGCGAGAGTTCTCCCAACTACTCGGAGAGCAGAGATAATCGATGATCTGCTCTCTCTGAGATGCTCGATAGGAGAGAAGTTCAGGCCGAATACACGAATTCAGCCGAAGAGGGCGCCCAAACCGGCTGCAGCCTCCTCTTCAGAGACCTTCTTTTCCTCCTCTTTCTTCTCCTCTTTTTTCTTTTCCTCTTTCTTCTCCTCAGGCGCACCAGCAGCAGGAGCTGCAGGGCTTGGTATCGCGACAGCAGTCGAGAT
>Ga0209986_10001009_pt1 | contig 27484 bp, 31 predicted proteins | sample BlataG_FD_183168 | JGI IMG/M metagenome (GOLD analysis project Ga0209986, IMG submission 183168) | Deep subsurface microbial communities from Black Sea to uncover new lineages of life (NeLLi) - Black_00105 metaG (SPAdes) (version 2) | ecosystem: Environmental > Aquatic > Marine > Oceanic >... | reverse complement strand
CAGGGTATGAACAGATTACTGATCGGTTGTGGCAGGTTTACTTTATTGTTAAGCTTTTCTCTGGACAGCTTTCAACTTTGATTGGAGCTGGTGGTTTGGGCAATGATACCCAAATTGCAAAAAATACTTATTCAAACGCAGAATTTCTGTCCATGTATTCAGAATTTTCCGATATTAGTAAGGCTATTATCAATAATTATATCATCGGAGCAAATAAGAGAATCCAAGACGTCCTTGACGGTGTTCCAGACGCACCTTTACCAGTGCAGTTTACAGAGCTTGGAATCACTCCAGAGCTCTTCACTCTTCCTGAAATGTTAAGATTCTTTTATTGGATTAACTTTCTTTTCGCCAGTCAACCCGCTGAATATAATAACCAACTTTCATCTCTTCATCAATTGGAAAATTTGGTCGATATTGATGGGAAAACTTTGTCTGAGGCAAAAACAATTTTAAGTGATCTGTATGACATGAGGAAAAAACGTTCATATGGTGTTGCACAAGAAAATGTTTCCACAAGTGAGATTGCATGCAGCCAAAAAAGGGTAGCTCAATTGGCAGCTCAAAAATCTGTTAAAATGACAGCTCAAAAATCTGTTAAAATGACAGCTCAAAAATCTGTTAATGTATCTTCAAAGCGTTCTGTCAAAGATGTTATTGAAGAGGAGAAAGAGTTAGAAGAATATAGAAAATCTTTAGCTGTGGGAAGACTCGGTAGCAATGGTTTTGCTGTTGGTCCTAAGCTTACCAAGGAAGGAAAACCAATGATGGGAGGTGGCCCCCAAGCCTTTCTTACAAGTGCACCCAGCATTTGGACATTCTTTCAATTGAAGAATGACGAATTGAAGTTTAACTTCCAAGGTTATTTCTGGCCTGGATGCCTTTTTTCTACTGGTTGTCATACAAACGACAACTATACCTTTACTTCCACCATCCTCGTCGCCGCAGTCCCTGGTTTACCAGCTCTTCTTCAAGACCCCCGTCATGATAAAAAGTTGAGATCAGTAGATATTCAAGTTAGAGGAGAAGCCCCGGTTAGTGTAGATGTTTACGGTAGCGAAAAATATTCTGGATTTGTAACTACACAAAATTGTACATCAACACTCTGGGAGGGCCCCCGTTCAATAGTTAGAAGAAATCTAGATTATATGCAAGACCTTAAAGGTATAGATACTTTCAATCTTTTACAATTTTCTAGATCTTTAGAGGAATTTGAAGCTACAATCAAAGGACCAGGCTGGACTACAATTCTGGGTTTAACATGGGTTGGTCATGATAATAAATGTAATATTTTTGCTTACGATACAGCTGGTTGGTATGATTTTAACACAACATCTGATCTCTATCCTCAAAATATTTTGGGAAACCCTGTTCCACAAAATACTCAACGTCAATCAGGCCAATTTATTAAAAACCCTAAGCAAGGCTACATTACCTGCTGGAATGGGGCATTAAGTCAAAATTTACCAAGTGTATACAGCGATGCCGAGTCAGCTAGAGTGGAATGGATTGAAAAATCAATTAAGGATATTTTAGCTACTCGTAAAATCACTTACAGTGATATGGAAAAAATACGTTTCAATCTAGGTAATGGTAATAGTGGAGCAACAGTTCCTTATACAAATACTGGGCAAAATTATAGCGCAGATTGTTTCCACAACTTATTTAAAACAAGGTTTTTACAAGCTATCGATTCTATCCCACCAACAGCGAACACTGTTTTGGCTCATTCGCTTCTTGATAATTTCGAGGGGGGTTTTGTAGAAGGGGATGAATATGATATCATAAATTCCCCTGACATAAGTGACTCTTGGATATTAGCCCAAAATTGGGTATTTGAATTTCAGAAATCTGTTGTTGAGCCCACTTTCAGTGCTGCTTATCCGTTTTTTCCTGCTTCCACTAGAAATTCGTCACTAGGCAGTTTTTACAACAGACAAGTCCTTGGATTAATGGCTCGTTTACTCGGAACTGGTCAAGTATACAATCCTGTATTTTACCCAGATTGGTTGTCCAATACGGGAAAAAACTTAAATGACCTAATTATCGAAGCTCTAGACACTGCAGTTTCTTTCTTAGGTCCCAGGCCTTGGGGAGAAAACGGTAGACCTCGTGTTACATACAGCGATTACGGTGGTATTGTTGGGCCATTACAATTCAATCAAAACAAACCTTTGATTTCTAACCGCTCTGCTTTCTACTTATATACATCTCAGGGTAAAAAGAACTCTGTAGTTATAGACACCGTAAACCAGATTGGTCAAAATGGTTTGGTAGTGAAAGAAGGAGATAATTATATTTTAGTAGACAGTGCGCAACAAGACATGTATCTCCGTTATGCAGGAATCACACAACCAGCAAATTTTCCTTATAAATAAAATTAAGAATAAATAATTGATATATTTAAAATATATCAATTTATAACTATTTTTTTAATTAATTTTTGTTTCTAGGTTTCTAGATTTTTATTTGTTATTTTTAATTAAATTCAATAGATGTTCTCTCGGTTTAATTTGAATGGATTTAATGTTATCAATACATCCAACCGACAAAACATGATCTTCTGAATCATCGATAAACATAGATATTTTTGTATCTGATCTCACTAAAGAATTAAACCAATATTTACTTCCTATTTCAGTAAAAGAATTTCTATTCTCATTTTTAGGTGATCCTCTCTTAAATACCAACACACCAAACTGTATTTGATTATTTTTAATTCTTTCCATAATTTCTTCTCTAGCATCTAGTCTAGTAACAGTTAAACAACCAACATAACTAACACAACACGCATTTTTAACTGGTAATTTAGTATTTGATGATATAGTATCCAAGGTCTTATGTAAATCTAGACGTAAATCTGATTTTAAAGTTTTTAATAATTTTTCAGCATCATCCAATTGTTCTATTGCGTATATTGAAAATGAATCGCCGATAATGAATTCCAATATATCATCTTGACGTTGTTTCCTACATTCTTTACAATATGCGATTGGTACTCTACTTTTTCCGGAGGTTTGATATTCAGAATCACAATGTGCACATTCAGCTGTGACGAGGTTCTGTTTTTTCTGTTGATTATTATTTTGTTTATTATTTTGTTTATCTTGGTTCTTTTGATTTGGGTGCAATTCTTTGATCTTTTGACTGATTTTTTTGCATTCATCTATTAATAACTTCTTCTTTTCAGAGTTATTGGTAGATAATCTGATCTGATCTGTTAACAAATCTTTTTGTTTGGTCAGTTCATCCAATTCAGTCAGTTCAGTAGGTGATGACATCTTTTTATTTTAATTTTTGTTAAAATAAACACTTTTATATATTTTAAAAATATATAAAAATTTAACGCTTGGATGACCATCTGACACGAATCCTCGTGTGGTGGAACAGTGCTCCATCCAATTCTTTCATCGCAGTTCGAGCATCCTCTTCTGTCTTGAATGTTCAGAGCTAACTGAAGAGTCGGTGATTGATATTACAATAACTATTCCATCTGAATGGAAATCTTATGATCTAATTATTACGGGAGAAATCTATGCAGACAATTTAGATTCGAACTGTGGTGTGGTAATGAGCTTCAAACGCAATGTTGTGAGTGGGGAAATAATTGGTGCACAATTTATTGGTCATAATGGAACGTCCGTTCTAGAGGGAGTAGGGTTTTCGGGATTTCATAAGGAAATTATAAATGACCTAACAGAAACTGGAAAGATAAAGTATTGTTTATGCGTTAAGGCAGTAGATACTTCGGCTGATCGATTGTGTCAAGTTACAATCATTAATAGATACATTCATCTTCAAGCTGTTAGACAAAGTTAATCATATAGTAGTTTATTATATGATTAAGACAATATTTGTCGATAATTTTATTAATTGGTTTTGAGATTAGTTAGCATAATTTCTCTAACCGAATTCACACCCTCTGAAACATCGGTAATTGTAATGGGTTCATCAATGATGATCTTGATGGTAGCATAATCACATACACCTCTTTTGCATCCGTCGTAAGTTCCGATTAAGGTTATAGATACTATTTCCTTATCAGTAGACTTTGCCACTCTGAAAGCCCCGGTTTTGAAAGTTAAGAGGGATTTAGGATCTTTCCCTCTCGTACCTTCAGGATAAAATAAAATATTATTACCTTCTTTTATACGTTTCTCTGATAGTGTAATAACATTCCTTTTTGATTCATCCGATGATGAATCTATTGTTATATGACCTGCCAATAGACATAACCATCCAAATCCTGGCATATAGGACCATTTCTTTTTCCATGTATAGATGATATCAAAAGGTAACATAGCGGTAAACAATGTATCAACGATAGATATATGATTAGATACTATAATATATGGTCCATTATTTTTAATTTTCCTATTATCTTGATATTCAACTTTCCAAAATCCTATTATTTTCATCATGGTATTTGGTAATCTAGCAATTAATAGAGTTATCAAACGTCGTGCCCACCTATCAGATTTACCAAAAAGTTTTCCTGGAATAATAATAATCATTGCTAATATATTTCCCACAACTACCCAGAACCAAAAATAAACAGTAACTACAGCTTTTCTGATTTTATCTATCATATCAACAATTTTTAATATGATGTTTTGAACGATCTATTACTCAATTATTCGGGGGGTTTTCTGGATTAAACTTTTTGGAAATATTACCATTGTCACATAAGCCATTTGTTAGATCTTGATTTATTTCAGAGGTATCACCTTCTGAATTATCATCCGATGGAGGCAAGGGGTCTAGGTATGTTCCATATAATCGATCGAATATAGTGATAGTCCCATAATTTGACTTGAAAGTTTCGTGATGGATATCGTGTGATCCATCCATTAACCATCCTAATCTAAATCCAGAATGTGTAAATGTACTATTAAGTGATACCAATCCGAACCAAATATACAAATAGGGGGGCGGAATGTTTAACATTATTGGACCCAAACTCACAGCAAATAAATTACAAAACACGGCTTCATATCCAGTACAATACATAGCTGTTAGAGCATAAGGATATCTAAATTCATGATGTCGTTTGTGAAATTTTACATATAATTGTTGATGGTGGAGCATTAAATGAACATGATAAAACCATATCTCAGTAATTAAATTACATAACAATAATCTAATTATTATATTAAAACTGGTTTCTAATCGAAGAGGTATATAGAAGATAAATATTGACCCTAAAAAAGTCCATACCATATTCTGCCATAGACAATTTAATACTTTGAGTAATTTTTTGACTGGTCTAATTTGTCTCCCCTTCCAACTTAAATAGATTCCACTAACCCAATATACCAACCAAAAAACTAACCATGAATACATTGCATTTTCAAAGGTCAATTCTGACATAATCGTCTTTTTTGTAATCAAACTAATTAAAATCGTCTGATCAATATTGATCGATAGGTACCGTCTTTGAAAGAAATAGTGATTATAATTTTAATGAAATAAAATCATTAAAATGAAAGTAGGAGAACAAGTAGTATATTTTGATGATAACGATATAGAAAGAATATGCGAGATTTTTAAAGTCAACACCTATAAGAATCCCAAAACCGGGGATGATTGTTATAGTTACGATATTTTATATCCTGAAAGAAACGTTCCTTTTGAATCGATATTTACTGTCGAGGGAAAACAAATAAAGAAAGGAGATATTGTTTATTACCAAAAAAAGGATATTTATTTTGAGGCTATTGTATCTACTATTGATTGGAGTAGTTCAAGCGCACAGTTAAGAATAATCAAAAGAAATATCAATTAACAAATGGTTATTTATATTTATATAAATATAAATAAATAAATACTACTCACTGTTGTGCCACTCTTTCCATGGTTTTCGGTACTTGGACGATACGTAAGGATCTTTAATGTCTCGAGTTTTAACATATACTAGTTCTTGTCTATAACTGTAATACACCTTTTTAATTCCATACTTCTTTATCAGTTCCAAACAGTGCTTGCAAGGTTTGGAATTATTCATAGTGCTTCTTACAACTATGAGCTTACACTTTCCCATATATCTACGTATCTTATTCACATTAGCGTGGCCCTTTTGCCCCGCATGAACCCTGTAAAACTCGTTCTACACAATGTAGAATTGCCTTAGCCTCGGCGTGATGGTGCTCATTATTATATCCTGATGCTATAATAGTATTTCCCTTGATTAATAAGGCTCCATGTCTATGAAGTTTATGAGTACTTTGCAACGACATATCGACAGCAAATTCGCAAAACTGCATCATAGTTATTTTTGTTGTATCAAATTAATTTTTAGATATTTATTATCATTTTTGTATTTCTGCGACATAATAGCACATTCGTTTATTTTTATCAGCGGTGGTACAAACATCATAACCATTTGGATCTTTATCCTTTTTGTACACCAATTTCTTGAAACCAGAACCACAGTCTTTTCCTACATGATAACCACATTTGCTAGCATAAGAACGATACATTATATCCAAACTAGCCTCATAAAGATTTTTGATATCCTGATCGGAAAGATCTGTCAGAAGACGGAAAGGAGAAATTCTCGCTTGGTAAAGAATTTCTGCTCGTAGATAGTTACCTACTCCGGAAACTCTTTGTTGTTCCATCATAAATTCAGCAATCCGTTTGGAGCGGAATCTCTTGTTACGGATTTGACTAATATAATATTTCAAACTAACTAATTTCTGATAAGTATTTAGCTTATCAGCTTTAAGTAGTCCTTTATTGACTAATACTGTTGTCATGAGACATGGACCATGGCGTTTCCATATCTCAGTTAAATCTCGATAAAACCCAATACCCCCAAAATGTCTTTGGTCATTATACCATATCGTATGTGTGATTTTCCAAAATCCCGGACGTTCTGTATGGGGAACACCGAAACGGAACCATAGATTGGAATGTTTTTGGGGTGAGCGGACCCAATGTCCGCTCATTCCAAGTTGAGATGTAATATAAAGTATTTTGTTGGTTGTATCAACGGTTTGAAAAACGATTACTTTTCCTCGAGACCAGACATCAGTAACTATTAAAGGCAATTTAACTATTTTGAAATTCTTAATACCATTCTTTTGAAAAGACTTGTTCCATTTTATCTCTACTATTTTGCTGCCCACGCAAATAGGTTTGAGATTATTTACTTGAATACGAATTTCCACGCCTTCAGGCATAGTTATGATTGAGTAATACATCCTTAATAAGGGATTAACAGATCAATTATGGAGTTATTACAAAACAAAACCATCAATGGTATCACTCTCTGAAATAAATCTAGCGTCTTTTAATTCTTCTTCATAACGTTTGTCTTGCAGGTATTTTAGCCAGAATCCAAATAATATAAATAAACTTAGCCAAAATACAATAATCATCAAGTCATCATTCTTATGAATACCTAACATTTGATAAATATACGGAACAGAAGTCATTAAAACTGTAAATAACGAGAAGAAAAAAACTATGAAAACAATATCTTCAAGTAGTGAAGGAGGCATTTAATATTATTTTTAAGTTAATGATATTATATATTTTTTATTTTTCCCTTTAAATTTGATAAATACGATAAGAACTTTTTAAATAAAACTAAATGGAATCTAACACAGCTTTACCCGATAATTTAGAAAAAATATTATCTAAACCCAAGTCAATTCGTTGTAAGAAAAATAAGGTGGGGATCACGGATGATGTAAGATGTGAATATCATATCCAAACCACCGAACATCAAGAATCTCCTAATCGAGTGAGGGTTATAAGACAGAAACTCAAAGATAAAGGTATTTATAAAAATTTGGTAAAGCTTGAACCTCTTGATCCGACTCGTGAAGATCTGTTGTTAGTTCATAGCACGAAATATATTAACAAGGTGATGAGAACATGTACTAAATACCCTCATGGCATGATAGATAGTCAAGATGTAAGAGTTAATGGTACAGATAGTTTGATATCAGCTGGAGTAGCAGTAGGTTGTGTATTAAGTGCCGTAGATGCGGTTATCAAATCTAATAGGATTAGGAAAGTTTTCTGTAACATTCGACCACCTGGTCACCACGCTTCTGCCCATGAGGCCAGTGGTTTCTGTATATTTAATAACGTTGCTATAGGAGCCAAGAAAGCATTAACATATCCGGATATTAATAGAGTGCTTATCTTTGATTGGGATCTCCATCATGGTGATGGGACCCAAAAAATTTTCAAATGCAATAGGGATGTAATGTTTGCGAGTTTTCACAAGGCACCACCCTTCTATCCTAATTCGGGAAGTTCTCAAGAAATAGGTAAGTTCAATACACTTCATAACTATCCCCAGACGGACAATGCCACGATTGATAGTTATATGTCAGAGTTCTATCAAGACTTTCTACCGAAGGCTCGAGAATTTAATCCAGACATAATTTTTATTAGTTGTGGTTTTGATAGTCATAAGGATGATTTGTATAAGGAACTGAGATTAGACTACAAACATTTCCAGATTATGACAAAAGAGTTATGTAATTTGTCTAATCAACATTGTCATGGTAGATTAATTAGTGTACTGGAAGGTGGTTATAATTTAAATGTAATTGCCGATTGTGCTGCAATCCATGTATCCGAATTAATTAATAATAACTAATATCATATTTTTTTTATTATAATATATGATAATTCAACAAAAGTCAGAAAACAAAGATTACAAAAAATAAAATATAGATAATAAAAGATGAACAGAAATAATAAGTCTAGCAAACATTCTGAATACACTGATTATACTGATTATACTTGCAGCAGAAGCAACAGAAAATCCCGAAGCCGCTCGGGTAGTGATTATTACAGTCGATACAGTGATGAAAGTTGCAGATCCAAAAGCAGGAGCAGCTATGATCATTGCTATGATGATTGTAGATTAGAATATTCTCATACTCCGATAGGGGTATGGAATCTAGTATTTCAATATGAAACAAATACTTCAAACAATACCACCACAACAATGGAAATGGAAAGACCTTCTCAGTTGTTACTTAATGGTGATTGTACTTTCACCAACAATTCAACACCAGATTTGAAAAACAACCCATTCGGGGTTCTATTATCTACTGGTGTTGGAGTATGGCAACAGACGGGAGACAGAAAACTGAAACTTGAAGCTACACACATTGGTTACAAAGCTTCGGATGGATCTCCTACTGTCTACTATAAAGTTTATATCACTATGAAACTTAACAGGAAAAGAACCAAAGTTCGTTTCTGTGGACAGGCAGTACCAAAGAACCTCGATGATCCTTCCTTGTGTACTGAAACAGATGGAGCAATAATTTGTTTTGGTGGTCACGGATACAAAGTATTAGAACCAAATAAAGCGTGATAACCTGATATCCTTTTCAAAAAATTTTCTTACTAGTTAAAATGTCTTTTAGTAATTCTGATAGTGATGAGTCTTCGGATTATTGTTATGATAGCTATAGTACAGATGAAGATTATACTTTTGTTCGGTGTAAGTTTAAAAGCTTCTGTGATGATGGTCATTGCTGTGTTACTTGGGAATCAGCAATGCAAGATCGGTCGATTCGTTCGATTCAAGAACCAATTTGTGAAATGGTAATTCCAAAGGAAGATTTAGATGCGGCTTATAGCAAGTTTTTAATAACACTAGACGGAAGGGATATGACCTCCTATGTTGATTTCTTTTGGAGACGGTCTCCGGTTGATTCTGGTTCTTTGGAGTTTGTGGATAGGGATGCTCGGATGGATATTTATGAGTATCTCAAGGATGATGATCTGGTTCCCGATATGGCAAAGGTTCATTCAGGGGATTGGAAATTTAATAAGGGTTCTAAGGGTCACCATAAAAAGAACAAACAAAAAGATTAACATAATTCCATATTGATAACCTAAACAATACTAAATAAATAAGATAAATCCCCTAAAGATGTAATTATTATTACATAATAATAGTTGGTAGACGTCTAGAGTACAGGTTCGATTTCACAATCTGCAGGTCCTATAGCTCAGTTGGTAGAGCACAGTGCTAATAACACTGCGGTCATGGGTTCGATCCCCCTTAGGACCTCTCAAATGCCTCGGTAGCACAACTGGCAGTGCATTCGGCTGTTAACCGGAAGGTTCTGGGTTCAAACCCCAGCTGGGGCTTCTTTAGATAGTTATATAGTAGTGTTATATCTTTAGGAAACAGCGAGGTAGCTCAGGGGTAGAGCGCTGGGCTCATAAATTCGAGAAAACCCAGAGGTCGTAAGATCGAAACTTACCCTCGCTAGTATAAGATTTCATTAATGGACGTATAGCTCAGAGGTAGAGCGTTCGACTGCAGATCAAACTGATGAGTCATCGAATGGTCACTGGTTCAAATCCAGTTGCGTCCTTTGGCCTGGTAGCACAGTGGTAATGCGTCTGACTTGTAATCAGGAGATCCGTGGTTCGATTCCGCGTCAGGCCTCGATCTTTATTTATTACTACAATCTATAGGAGATATGCGCCTATGGTGTAACGGTAACATTTAAGCCTTCGAAGCTTGGGCTCAGGGTTCGATTCCCTGTGGGCGCTTACTATTAAATATTTGTTAGATCGACTAACAAATATTTAAATAACAGATTCAACTATAACAGATTCAACTATAACAGATCATCCCAAGTTACGGATCTCAGATCCGTAGCTCCGCATGCATGTTCGTAAACCGTTCTATCAAACCTAGATCCAAACAATAAATGAACTTTCACATTTTTAACCTGTGGATATCTCCAACACCTGCCTATTGCTTGGTAGTATCTAGTGTGATCCGAACACTGGGTAAAGAAGATGATATGATTAGCTTCGGTAACATTCTGTCCTTCTCCCAACATATTAATTGATGATAACAATACTCCAGGATTCGAATCTTCCTTGAACCTTGTTAGTTGCTTTTGTCGTGATGTTACATCATAGTGAGTACTAAAAATATAACTGTTGATACCGCAACCAGTTAGATACTTATGAAGAAAGGGTATATAAGTAACACTCGTATCAAAAAGTAATACTTTATCACCATTTCTATTAGCCTCTTTGATAATGTGATAAGCTTGGACATATTTAGAGTAATTGGACCCCGATTTCAGAATATCAAAACTTGCCTTCTCAATCATCTTCTTTTGAATCTGATGATAGTTTAGAGTGGGATGTTCTTTCACTAGCTCTTTTTTTGCAGAATTATACATTACCCCATTACCGACATCTACTTTAAATGATTTTCTACCAACCATAATATATCCGGCTGTGAATGAGTCACACAAATCCGAGATAACTGGATGAGAAATCGATTTACAAATAGCCGAGACACAATTAAGATCTTGTTCTCCTTTCCCGGTATATGATATCATAGATCTACACATCATTAATACGTCTTGATTTGTTGGAATATCATAGGGATAGTATTCAACGGGTGGTAGTTCTCGAGCGATGATATTCTTGTTAAGACTATAGGTACAATCAGCAGCCTTAAGATCAAACGCTCTAAGAACACTTTTAATCCCTCTAGAAATCCCAGATTTTTTAGTGGTAGTCGCACTTAAGCCAATTACCTCTTTAAAATTATGAACGGGTACACTAGTTTGATGATGGGCTTCATCTATTATCAATAGATCTCTATTGTTTTTAAACCATCCAAGATTCCTATGTCTACCAAGCAAGATGTATGAAACCAAAATGAATTTTTCATAAGGACATACTTTCCAAGAGTCTTTTGGATAATATTCAGGATTAGTACCATGTAATACTTTTGGTCGAGTATTGAAATATTTTTGAAGGGTTGACCACCACATCTTAATCAAACTAGGTGGTCCACACATTACTATCTTAGAATTAGGATCATCCATATAATTTCTAATAGCATAGGATATACTTACTATTGTTTTCCCACTACCAACATCCCCGTGAATCAATTTAAACCTTTGGGTACCTTTCTCCAGTTTATGTACTAGAGATCTTTGTTCAAAGGTTAAGCGATATGGATAGGACATTGGATAGGACATCGTCTTCATTAAATTCGGTCTCTTAGAAGCTTTCCAGGCTTGTTTGCACGTTAGGGCAAACGAATACAAATCATCAGATGAAAGATACTGGCCTAACAGTTCCCAGAAATCTGTATATAAATTAGTTATATCCATATTGCGGATATATGGATTGAACCATATCTTAATCAGTTTTTAAATCTTAAGTAATATCATATTAAATCCTTTCCAGGATACGCAGCTTATAGTGGTGCTAAACCTCCTTGTTTTTTACCAGAATGTTCTGGAGCCGGAATCAAAACAGTAACTACTGGTGAAGTTTGTCCAGTTCCAAAGTGTTTGAATATAGTATCTATTAATAACAGCGGGCAGTTTTCTGGTAAAATTAAAGTAAATCAAGATGGGAGATGTCTTGCGATTAAAAAAGGAGATGGTACCAACGGGACAGGTACCGGGACACCCACAGACGAACGTAGCTTATGGGATAAATATAAATTTGGTAATCATTATAAGTATAATTGTATTTTTTCTCCTATTGGTATTGGTAGGAATTTTCTTCGTGAGTTCAGAAGATAGTAAAAAGAAACGACAAGAGTCTCCTCAGTTATTTGCATTCCTGTAATTAATTATCATATAATAATTATTATATGATAAAGGGATTAATAATATAATTATTATGAATGTATCTTAATTGGTTTAAGAGTCGATACTCTATTTACTCTATAATTAGTAACATTATAGTCAATTGGAATCGGTGAAGCCATTGTATTAACCGTTACATCCGTATTGAATACATTCGTCTTATCTAATGTTCTTATATCTGCTGAATTCATTACTTCAGGCCTTAAAAACCATGTCATTAGTTGTTTGAGAGCAATATCATTAGTTCTCAAGGATCTGATGTTAAAATCTGGTTTGTATGCAGGAATTTGAATTCCATTATAAGGATTAGGACCTTGAAACACTGATTTTCTATCATCAATAATAAAGGTATTCTCAAGACTCATATATTTGGACAATCCCGGTTCTTGTCGTATCATCTTTTCAAGAGGTTTAGTAAGTATATTATCAGTGGTTCTTTCGCACTGATCTCTTGCATAAACAATATGGGGACGCTTGATATCCTTGAATAGGAAATCAACAATAGCATGCACATATTTCTTTTTTCCAGCTGACCATACAGCCACAACCTTAAAATAAGAGAAACAGGCAATTAAAAATTCTTTGACATGAGGTCTTACTATACCCCACATTTCTGTTTTTATACCCTGTCCTTTCTTATAAACCACGTCGTCCATACTAATTTCATAGGTCCTATTACGCAAATCTATTAATTTTGGGTCTTTCATTATACCAAGTGATCTTAATTCCCCTAAATTTTCACAGGAATGAACAAGAGTTTCATCCAGATCTAACACTATACATTTATTTGTAAGTGACTTGAAAGGTATTTTATCCAGGGAAGTTTTATATAGAGTAGACATGAAAGTTTTCTTTTGGAATATTTTTTGTTATCTTTATTTTAAAATAAAATAAAGAATAAAACTAATTATTAGTGATCTTATTAATATAGTGAAATAATCTTTTTTGTATTAGATAGTTTAAATCATTTATTTTCATCAGGTTCATATATGTCCTGACAATTGAATAGATTAAAGATTATCCTGTATATCAAAAACTGTATGAGTTGGATTTCAAAAGAACATAAAACTATTTATTTTAAAGCTTTTAGTGCATTGTATAAAGATATTAAAACCGCATCCGGTAGTTTAATAGATACTACTGGGAATTTACTCAGTGCTGGATATGAAAAAGTAAGAGATGGTGCTGAATATATAGACAAGAAATTACATGAAGACGATGATAGTTTTGAAGGTGTAAATAATCCTATTTACGAAAGTCGAGATGATAGTGACTATGAAATCGATAATAGTGACGATACCGACGATTGTCTAGTTCAAATGGGGAAAATATACCCTGATGTCTTAATCAACCTAAATTCTAAACATAATAATCTGAATAGAATTTGGATTATTGATGGTGCAGGTAATCATAAAAGAATTAAGGGAAAAATAGCTTCATATGAATATGTCAATACAATCATTCATAATTGGTTTCGATATGAGAAATCGGTAGATTCTGATCGTTACAAATGGTATCCAACGGAAGATCTCTATACAGCCTATCGCGATTCTACTCCCCGAAAGTTAAATCCTATTAATAAAATAATCTTTCGTTACGATAAATCCGGATATCAGCCTTATCCTTATCATCCTTTATTCTGATTAAATAATACAATTTAATCAGATTATGTTCACTTATATTGATAATCATCATTTAACTTTTTACCTAGGTGTTTATCAGATTTAATACGGTTATGAAATCTATCAAGAAGTTTGGTCGAGTTGTATTCTCCTGATTTCTTGAGAGAATTACCCATTATCACAACACAGTGAACAGGATCCAAATCCAACCATTGCCTAAATAATTTGTATATATTACGATGTATGTTTGAATCATGCTTAGCTCGGTAAATTAAAGCTTTACCTATACTATACCTAAATAAATTTTGATTTGTTAGGGACCAAGACTCACAACTAATCGCAATTACATCTATAAGGTCAGTTTTTTTGTCGAGGATCTTGTCTACTATGTCATCGGGCATATATAAAATTATGGGAGTTCTGTTATATAAACGACCGATTTTCAGAAGTTTCCATTCCAACCTTCTCAACGCTTTATCTCTTACCCATAGGTATTCAAACCTTTTGAGAAATTCCTTAGAATATGTATTACCAGTGAGAATCTTGTATGTAGAATAGTGAGAACCTTCAATCGGAATATTGTCAAACATAAATTTTTCTATCCCACTACCACAGTATTTCAATCGATCCCACAAGGTATCAGAACTATCCATATCCGAATATATCCGATCTTGGATTTCTCGGTTTAGTCCCAATTTATCTAACTTTTCAATTAATCGATGTCGATCTGAAGAACCTCGAAAACGATATTTTAGCAAAATAGACGATATTTTTGATAATTCTATATTCTCAATATTTTTCTTAATTTCTTCAAAATTTGTGTTTGAAGGTACTAACCCGAGAGAAAATAAAAGAGAATCGATTAAAGATCGTACAACCATTTTTAAAATTAGGATTATTTATTGATAATTTTACTAGTTAGATTAAATAAGTTACTCTTAATTTAAAAGTTTAAATTAATTGTTATGCGTATCATTAAAGTAGTGATTAACATACATCTCTAAATTTCCAATATCCCGAAATATAAACTAACAGCCAACAACGTTTTTATTTTATATTTCGTTCTAAAAAGATTAAATGGATTTTACAGTGGCTCTTGTTTTGTATATCATATTACTATCTATGATACTTGTTGCTACTTGGAAAATGGGCATTAATATATTTTCGGCTACAGTTGTGGCATTGTTAGTTTCTAGTGTCTTTTTAATGATTCTAGTACCGCCCACTGATTTAGATAAGTATGCTAATGATATGATTGATGGATGTGATTATCACAAACAAGATCGAGTTGCAGTAGGAATATTTTGTACAATTTACTTAGTAACATTAGTCATTGTCGTCTGGTATATCCTGGAAAAAGCATATCAGGATCGAGTAACTTGTATCGATTTCCCAAAGGACAAATAAATATAATTAACTATGTCTTTTAAACTGATTAAATATTGTTAACCTAATATTTAATCATTTACTTACCTTGTGATTTACACTTGAGCTATTTCAACCTTGAACTTGATTCCACGCCAACTACGCTGAAATGTCTTACCCATCCTTTGCTCAAGTTCAGACTTTGCCACTGGACGATCCGGACATTTCATACCTTGGAAACATTCACGGAACCAATCCCTGAACCTTGAATACATCTGAGCCACTGTAATCTTTGCATCTTCATCCACTGGTTTATCCTTACCTTCCGGCCAATTAGGTATCAATTGATAAGCTCTCTCAATATTCTCATTGATGAATTGCAAGTAAATGTCATTCTCGTTCCAGTATTCAGTAGTACTTTGAGTTACCAGTTCGGGTTCTTGAAGTCCTTCTTTTCGGTATTTTCCGTACATTTGAACTAAATACCACATAAAGGCAGGAGCCATTTCAGGAATTTGAGCTTCGAAGTAAGGGTCCTTTTTAAACAATCTCTTTTTATATCTTTCATCCATACTCTTCGGAGGTTTTGATACCCATGTAGACAAGAAAGGTACTAACCTAACTCGATTTTTCATAGCTTTGTCACTATGAGGAATAATCGGGACAGTGTTACACATAAGAATCAAGGTAAACATAGGTTCAATCTCACCCCCGTTATCATTCAAGAAACGAGCAAAGAATCTATCACCTCCAGTCATCTCTTTGATAGTACCATTTTTCAAAGGTGCATCGGAATCAGGTTCCTGGGCAAAGGCGATATGAGCATATTTTGATCTTGCCACTGCTGGATCAGGACCGCCTCCTGTTCTTGTAGATGTGAATATTGTGGTAGGGAAAGTAATACAATAAGCACCAAATGCAGATTCGAATACCTTTTTAATCATCGATTTAGAATTATCCCCTTGTCCAGTCATAATCGGAAATAACTTATCAGAATTCCTACCCTTGATACAAGATCCACTAATTTTTCCAAAATAATCTAATAGCTGTTTATTGGGAAATACTTTAGTCAACCATTCTAACAACTTGATAACCAATGGATGCTTCCAGTGGAGATCATGTCTCCATATAAGTCCTGTACTTTTGCTGACATAATCCTCTGGTTTTCCGACTCTCATCACCGCTTCTGTGTCGGTTGCTTCTAATACACCATTTACCATCCCCATCAGATCTGGATTAGAGTCGAGTTTTGCGTCAAAGTCTTCAACATAGAACTTTTCCAAACACTCACTCAACACGTTGTTCTTGAAAGTTCGTTTCTTTAGTTTAGAAATCAGGTTACTTACCTTCTTCACCAAAATTTCTGCAGAATCCTTAAATCGACGGTCAACAGAATCTTGTATCTTGATACTCACCACAGTTCTAAATTTTTCAAAAATAGAAATGAAATCGCCACTGATATAGTTTCTGAGTGTATGTCCATTATCCAACTTCTTCCAAATATGGTTCCTATAATGATACAGACTACTTTTAGCTAGAGAGGAACAGGCAAAATCCAACCAATAAACTCGATACAAAGCCTCGGCGACATCGGCATCTAGACAAGAAGTGGCTTTTTCCAAATATGGAGTATACCATTCTTTATGCCAACGATCATATTCATCTGGAGAATCCATCCTGGCGTACCAGGCTAGAGTTTTGACCGTGTGATTGGTTTCATAAAATGTCTGATATAAACTCTTACATTCTTCTCCACTGTGATTATCAGAACGTTCAGTGAATCTTATCCACATTTCCAAACCTCTATCATTACCATCAAAAGTTCCATACAATGACTTACCAACATCTATCCAAAAGTGATCACATTCCACCCTTTCTCTGCTCAACATCGGTAGAAACCTTTCTGCGATCTCTGTATAGGATTCCTCTCCATCACATGTATCACTAGTTCCTCGATATCCACTTTGGTTATAGGACCTGTCTGTACTAGATTGAGGCACCCCACGGAGAACTTCTGGTGGAACTTGTTTAGAAATTGTTACTCCTTTCCAATAACTTACAGATAAAAACATGGGTAACCATAGATCTCTATCTTGTTCACCTGCAAACATACTGGCGGAAACAATACCGTTCTGTACATGTTCATGATTTTCGGTAAAGAAAACTTGTTCTATCTCTAATACTTGGGCCTGGGTAATATCAATATGCTCTAGCTCGACCCGCGAGAAAATATATTCTAATTTAAGTTTCGGTATTGTAGAAAGTGTAGAACTCCCATACATAATGCATGGCTTTTCGACAGTAAGAGGATCTATGATTGTTTCCCAATCATTCACTGGTTGATGATCTAACCTTGAAATAACATTTTCAGTACGAAGTATCTGCAAAACAAGTGGCCTTAGAGTTCTAGTTTGTACTGTAGACAACGTTTTACAATAGGGAAAATGTAGTTTAAATCTGGACACAATCAAATTATCCTCTAAATATTCCTCAGAATCAAGCACACAGCATATAAGCTCTACAGCAGAATCAGATATCTGTAGGACCCGGAGAATCGCCTGTTGGAAGCAATACACCACAGATAAAAGAAAATCATAACCATAGGTTTCTGTATTACCGTCAAGAGGATGAAATCTCAATGTAAAATCAGCCATAATTGGCATGTGTTTTTTCGGAAGCTCCGCTAGACAGAAGTTACCATCTTCTTTTTCCTGTACCAAAGAACAATACGAACGCCAGAACGATTCGTAACTTCCGTCAGGTATACACCACTTGGAATTAGGACCATATGTTGTAATATGTGTGTATTCCTGTGAGTTAGATTCTTGGTGTTCTCGGAGTAAATCAAGTAGAGCTGGGTCCATTTGTTTAACCAAAATCAAAAAGATGTTTTTATTAAAACAATTTCGTTTAAATTGAGTTTAACAAAGTATCTATCGATCTCTATGACGGAAACAATTAAGACTATTCTACCTTGCATAGTATAGGAATATGTAAAAACGTGGTTGGAAAGTTACAAATTACAAAATATATTTCGTAACCTAAATATTCCGAGACAATGATATATTAAGATATATACTCTTAATATATAATTCATATTTATTACTCATGATATAAACGCATTTAAACTCTCTAACACCTACTTGTTTATGTAGCTAGGTAGAAATATTATGTTGATGATAAGCTAAAATTAATATTAGAGAACTTTGTTGTTGCAGAGCTAGCTGTTACCACATCGATATCTGATTTCTTAGTTGATTTTACACTCGATTGTAAATTCATACATTTAGTAGGAATATTCTTTAGACACCAACGGCTTGTATTTTGATTCCAATCCCACAAAGAATTATTTTCTTTGAGCTTGGGATTCACCGACCCGTTGACCAATACTCTCTCAATACCCAATGATCCATTGCTTGTCGTCGTTTCATCATCGACAAGGACTGTATCAGTAGTGGAAGATTCTTTATCATATAATGCAAACGCCATGCCTAAATCACTACATTTAGTAGTACTATCTACATCGATAACACCACTTTGGGAGGGCATCACACTACAAATATATCCATCCGGATCGTGATGGAATAGGATATTATCTATAGAAGTGCTTTCGGTCCAATTATACTCAACGGTACCCGTATTAACCGTTGTATCTGTTGGTAAAGTATATACTATTTCACCAGTAGATTGCCCGCTCTTCCTGATTAAGAACGCTTTGTTAATCTCACTCCCAGGTGAAAGCCCATCTCCTCTCTCAACTTTTGATAAATTAGGAGATTTGGAATTAGTTACTACTAATGCTGCTCCATAAACAACATTTTTAGTATTCTCTGGAACTGTAACACTTAGAGTTCTTGTAGTATTAGGTGAAGATGTGCTAGTTCTTTGTACTATAGCAGCCCCTCCACTTTTAGGGCTACCATTAGGATTAAAATTCAAAGTTGGGTTACCAGATGGATACACGTACAAAGTTACTACGTCGTCATCATTTCCGACACTTGTCCACGATGCTTGAATCGTGGTTTGAGTCGGAGTTGTAAACTCTGCTCCTGTAATATTAAGTCCTTCCTCATCTTTTGATTTTCCTCGCTCATACAACCAAAGTACAAGGAAAACGATAGCCGCGACTAATACTAAAAATATTAATAGAGCCCAAACCCAACCCATTCCACCACTCTTTTGTTCTGTTTCGTATGGATATATGGCTCCATATTGAGTTTCATAATCAGACATATTTTTTAATTGAGAAACAATTAAAAAACTTGAAATAGATCGATCTAAAATACTGTTTCTACTCAATCTTGATTACGAAAAATCTGTATTGCTCGAATATACATTAATATCTGTGCCTTAAAACGAATTATTAGTCTTCTTTTTTCATCTTGATCTACTATGTTAACAGGGAGTAACTGATTCATATGTGGAACAATTATTTCGTCCTTAAATGTTTGGGGAGTAGGATTGTTTTTTATAGCACGAAGAAAACTTATAGTAGCAGCCATTAATTTCATATTCATAGTACGAAGTCCTGGCATATATACGAACTCATTTTGAACATTTTCTCGAGCTTCTTTCGTAAATTCTGGATATTTTTCTAATGCTTGGTTTAACTTCCAAGCCGCCAATTCGTTAGGAGTCATATGGGGTCGGGTTAGTTGTTTGTAAAGAGCCCCCGACACACCAACCATCTGGGAGGGTCCTCTCCCAAACCTTGCTGCTTGTTCTCCTCTTTGTCTTTCTGGTGCAAACTGGATTCTCTCTTCAGTCATTATTAAATTTTAATAAATAAAGATTAAATGTATCAATGTTAAAAACCAAACAAGAGAAAAAGAATGTCCAAAACTTTTGATGTTTCAAAATTAACACCCTTACCTGATTATGTTGTTAATGCCCTAAGTAAGACCCAGAGACCTAGACAGGTTCCAAGTCAACAAACTCTAATCGTTGATAACGAACCCCAACAAGGTTTGTCTCTACCGATTTTGACACCATTGCCGCCTATCACAGATTTACCTACAACTGTTCAGGTACAACCAGTCCCCGACAGAATATCTCAACCACCTCCAGGTACTATTCAGTTACCGGAAATCCAACAAACTCAACCAACCGAACTTAATCCACGACCTATACCAACATCATTGAATGGACCCGCGTCACAGACAACCTTAAAAGCCTTAACTCCACTACCACCTATATCTACTGTTTCCACTATAACAACCGTCGAAACTAGTCCCAACACCGAACATAAATTTACCCAGGAACTCCAATTAGCACCCCTGAGTCCTAGATCTCCTAGAATTGAACGTCAGGCTCCTCCAACAGTAGTGACTCACCCAGTGGAACCCACACAAACCGAAACCTGTTGCATCTGTTATGATACTGAAATTCCTACAACCAATCTACTGACGTGTCAGCATCCAGTTTGCGGAGAATGTACCGCTCAGTTAAGAACACCTAAATGTCCGATGTGTCAACAATTTCTGGAAGGTCCATTAGTTACTGATACTATATTAGCTGATATCATGAATAGAGAAGAGCAACAAAGACTGAATGATATCACTTCTAATTATCTAGCTGGGTTGTATTTGGAAGAGCATCCAGATGCTAATCCAGAAGAAGTTTATGATAGATATAGAAATTAATATATAATAATATATTATATATTACACTTTACTAAATCTTTTTGGATTTAGTTAGATATTTTATATACCCATTTATAATATTATGCGGATCATACCAGTAAAACTTCACAACAAGCATAACCAAAAGCAGTATTTCTTCTTCTGGTTCTACGTCTAGTTCTGCGTCTAACACCACCGATATCCCCAGGGCCCAGCCCTGGACCTATGTATTTCTCTATATCATCGTTATCATCGTTATCATCGTTATCATCGTTATCATCGTTATCATCGTTATCATCGTTATCATCATTATCATCGTTATCATCATTATCATCGTTATCATCGTTATCATCGTTATCATCGTTATCATCGTTATCATCGTTATCATCGTTATCATCGTTATCATCGTTATCATCGTTATATTGAGTGTTTCTCCTTCTAGTTCTCCTTCTAACCCCTCCTATAGATCCCGGACCAAGGCCAGGCTCTATATATTCATCAACGTCTACATTATATTTATTCACATTATTATAGATGTAATCTATCTCATCTTCGTATATTTTGTTGTAACTATCATCGGGGATATTCATTTCTAAATTTGGTGATTTTTATTAATAAAAATTTATAAATATAAATTTACTTATAAATAATCAAACAATTATGTAGATACGGATATTGTGATGTTTACCTAGAAGTCATAAATTCTGATGGAGAACATGATATTTTAAAAAATTAAAGTTATTTTAATTATTTAAAATAAATGAGTCAGAAGAAAGAATCTTTGGATGTGACAGAAGTAAAAGTCCTTATTGATAATTTACAATATTTGGAGCAAATACTCCCGACTGCGATTACAAGATGGAAAAAACAGATAAAATCCTGTGATTGGGCAATGGCTCATATGTCGAAGGGCGTATTGAAAAGTTTATGTGAAAATCCATCAATACTACGACGTGAGATATTTGCACCTTTGTATTCCTTTTTGAATACATATATTGCCAACCGGGAAGGAAGAATGGCCTTTACGGGGAAGTCGTTAGATTCTTTTCTTAAGAGGGGATTGAGAGCTATTCAGAGATATGTTGTAATTGCAGATCACTTTGCGGCAAATCCTAGCTATTTTGTACCAGATGTGTCTATTACCAAAGGATTTGAAGCCCACAAAACGGCTAGAGTAGAACAGAATAAGTACAAAGATTTTATATTAACAATCAATGAAAGGTTGATTGGGTGTAAGGATAATTTGAATTTTATATTTTTACGCTTATTGTCTACAGTGAAAAATATGGACCAAGAATTACAAGATATGAAGAATTATTTATCACAACAGTGCACTCATATAAGAATTGAGAGACTAAAGGCATAATTTGAACTCTAATCGATATATAAAAAAAATCGAACTCCAGTTTCAGGATCTTGCAAAACTTGGATCTTGATAGATTCTTTGCTTTTAATAATATTCTCGAAGGTTTCAATATAACGATTATAGTATTTATATATATTACTTGGAAATATCATATAAATTTTATCTTTGGTGTTTTTACACAAAATTGTCCACATAGGCAATTGACAACAGAGAGGAATTATGTTTTCTGGTTGAATATTCATGGGTTTGATAAATTCTGATTTATCAGCCATTAATTCATTATTAAGTAAATTTATGTATCTCTCATAAAAAGACCGGTGAGCAGTGTGCATTTATATTTTAAATAAATATTTAATTATTTAAAACTATGCATGTTAATGTTTTATACAAACAAAAAATATATACATTGGAACTCGATGACAATGCAACAGTTTTAAATTTAAAGGAAAGGCTTTTAAATATTGTTAATTGTAATGTACCTATTGTTAATCAGAAACTTATCTGCAAAGGAAAAATACTTTCCAATAATATGATCATGGATAAATCTATGAAAAAAATATTACTGATTGAAATCAAAGAAAATAGTGATATCAACGAAACTCGACCATGTAGGAACAATTGTGGATTTTATGGAACTTGTTTCAATAAATGGCTCTGTTCAAAATGCAATTTTGAATCCAGCAAACCCCTCGAACCTCCTGTCCTATCGGGTGATTCTGATAGTTCGGAAATCGATAATCAACATCCCATCCAGGAAAATGTGGAGAAATGTTGGAAATGTAATAGGAATGTAGGACTATTAGGATTTGGTTGTAGATGTTCTTATGTGTTTTGTAGAGTACATCGGATTCCAGAAAAACATGACTGTATTTTTAATTGGAAACAGTCATGGAAAGATGATCTAAGAAAACAACTCGAGTTTGAAAAAGATACAAAAATAGATAAGATATGACATATTCAAGATAAGGAGTGTTACAAGTACTGTGACCAAAACATAAATGATACAAAATAAAATAATTATATTATTTTTATAATATAATTATTATGAATTCATGTGACTACAAGAAAGACCTTATTAGGATAGTTAATAAGTTAGGTTTGGATCGAGTTCGTAAAATCTTGAATGATGAATTCCACTCTCGTGATAATTTTATGATGGATTATTGTGATTTGATGGATATTAACAAAGGTGAAAGTCAAAAAGTTTATGACTATATGGAGGAAGCAGATTTAATAGGGAGGAAGTTCGTACTTCCTGTTTTTAATCCACCTGATCACGACGATGTAGAAACCGTTATTCGTAATCTTACTGGGTATGATAAGAAGATTTGGGAAAGAATCAACCTATATTTGGTTGGAACTATCCCAAATTTCAATATTATCAGACACGTTAAAATCATGGACGTGGTTAAGATCAGCACAAATTCGGGATATTATCAATATGATATTAGAAGTCCCGAATTCAATGGATATAACCCAACTTTTAACGAGAGACTAGAAAAGTATAGCCAAATTTTCGGTTCTAAACTGTGTGTTATCGCCTTTACCATCGAATGGCCTGACGATGGATATGAAACACCATGATTTCTATAAAGACGAAACAAGTCGAAATGATGATTATTAATTGATCACACACCAACTAGATTTAGAACGGACCCCCATATCAATCTGACGTTCATCGGTAGGCTTTAACTCTATGGTACCCGCATCATTCGGGTAGTAACTTTTGTATATACCTACGATCCGATCTGCTTTATACTCTGAAATACTATACTCAATCTTCTGATTACCGATAAATCCAGTAAATTCTAAATAAGTCACATCTCTTTTCTGAAGAGATTTGATTTCAGTTGAGATAACATTGACAGGGAAGGAAATTTTCTTTCCAGAATTATAACATCCATCATATGTAATAAGTGCATCTACTTGATAGGTACCAATGTTATTTTCTTTGAGTGGGACTTTAATAGTTCCAAATATTGTATCGGAAGTAGTACTAGACCATTTTCCCTTCCATAATGTATATCCATCTTCAATATAGACCCAGCAAGGTTTATTTTCGTTGTTATAATTGTTATTGTCAGACTCCATCTTTACCGTAGAATCCTAAATATTTATAACGGTTAAATAAATATATTACAGTAGAAAAATGCTTTGGCTCGTTTTACTTGCTGGATTAATTGTTGCTATATTAATTTATTGGGAATATTGTGATCACGATTGTTTACCCCATAAATCGTGTAATCAACGCGCACCTAAACCAAAACCGTGCGATGATTCCTTGGAGTATATCGATAAAATCCGGGGAATGGTAAGAAATAATTATGATTTTGTTAGTTGGAGATTAGCATTGTTGGCTGGTATCATTGCCGCCCTGCCTATAGTATATTATTTAGAGTGTAGGGTACCTACACTTTTTGAATGGATTATTGTAGCCATTTTGGTTTTTGCCGCTGCTTATTTATCTAATAGTTGGATATGGGCTCATTTCTTCCATCCTAATGGTGCTCAGATTGAGAAATCACTACTAGAGCTTCGAGACAAAGTTCATAAAGCGACCAAAAAATCAAGACAAAATTATATGAATGATTACAGTAGTTATTAATTTAAGTCGATTTGACAACAGAGAAACAAAACAGATATAAAAACCTGTTTTGTTTAGCTAAAGATGCACGATACAATATTTCAAGACGACAAAACAAAAGATCATGATCGAATTGAAACCGAAAATAATGATCTAATTCAATCAATAAATTTATCGAATTGTTCGTGTTTCGATATGATGGGACATGAGAATTCGACATACAGTGATATTACGGAATCTATCCATAGCCAAATAGCGACCACAATCGATGAAGTGGTAGGTTTTATTTCCAGATTAAACGTTTTAGGATGTGTGCATTATAGTATTGAAGAAATGGGTCGCGGTTTAGATCGACTCGGCGAAACCATAGTTATGGATTATGCCAGAACACCTGGGGATGATTTAAGAGATATTGCTAGATCCCTCATTGATAATAGAGAGGGGGAAATCCCCGGACACGTTACTATGGAATATATTCCAGCAACCTCTATAAGAACCGCAATAAGGGCCAAGGATTTCAAAACTAGTGGAATGGAAGGAACACATGTGAAGGTTAAAATATCAAAGGACCATACACTTGAACAAGTAATGATCCGCTATAGTACCGACAAGAAATACGTTAATATTCCATTTGAATCATCCCATAACCCCATATATATTCAAGTCATTATAGATAAATATTTTGATACAGATTTTGATATAACAGCCAAGAATAACTTATTTAGAGATTTGGAGTCCTACTATCAGACTTCCCGGAGAAACAAACGGTCAGCCGATTGGTTTTCATGCAGAGTTGAATGGGTTAAATTTTCATACATTGACAGAACTATGAAACCATGCGGGTTCAGGAGATTTAAGAATAATGACGACTCGGATATTTCTGAATCTGAAAACTGATAGTAGTTACTGTTTTTAATTTTATGGTTAAAATCTTATGTCTGCTACCAATTTGGCTAAAATAGTAAATGTTTCACTACATGATAAGGGTACGTCAAAAATAACACGCAGAAATAATACTATCTCCAAGTATTTATCTATAATTATGATGATCATAATTGGATCTGGTAATATTCATGAATATTACACAGAAGGTAAATTTCCAGGGAAAATAGATATTTTATTGTGGGCACTGTTGATTATTGGGTACAAAAATAACTAACTAATAGTACATTTGTTGTCTATAACAAATGTACTTACTCTAGAGATTCATAGGGAACATTATAAATACCAATAGTACTATCAACTCTAACTCTTTTACGATTGCATTTTATAATAGTACCACTAACTACATTTCGATTATGTCTGAACCGAACTGTTATTCCTATCCGGTATTTAGATTTTAGGTCAACAAGGTTTACTATTTGTCTCTCTGGAACAGTAACTGTTTTATCAGTCTTTCTAAGCATTCCAAATGGAACATCATAAGTTGATCCTTCTTCTGTATCTACCTTACACCGTTTGATGTTTATTTTGATGATTTTACCATATATCTTTCCGTATTTCTTACTCTTAAAGTAAATGTTCATACCAATCTTACAATCAGCTTTCGTAAGTTGATTGGAAGCTTCTCCCTGATCGAAGTTATGGCGAAAATCTGTGTGGCCGAAGTATCGAAAGACTAGTTCTTGAAACAACTTCCCATGAGGACTGTAATACATCTTTCCTGGTCCCTGTTTGATTTTCCTGATATAATCTTTCAAAGAACAGTACAGATGCATTATTTCGTGTTCAAAGATAGTGATAATGGCGCCTAATCGGTCATAAATTATAATTCCATTAGCCTTGATACTCCTTTCTCCGTTAGTGAAAAGGTTTCCGATCATGGAACTAGAAATACGTATAGTATGGATATTTCCTTTTCGACAGTGGTCTCCCGCTTTGTGTTCGGAAATAATCCTTGTTCCGAACTCAATCTTCCTTTTTTTCTCTGTCAACATGTTACTTAATTGGTTATTAAAACATTGTTTATCATATAGTTTATACAGTTGATAAAGGTCATCCACCGTGAAAGATCTTATCATCGGATTATTCTGAAAACATATTTTCAGCATATGTTTTCGAATCGTCTTCCGTTTGATCGTTATATGTAAATCTTTATCTGGAAGGGATTCATAGTGATATCCTTTCGTAATGGATTTAAAATTACGAGCAACCCCATCCAAACCTTGTCCTATCGAACTCATAGATAATGTTATAGTGACTTCTTCGGGATGTGGATTAAATCAATTCTGTCATGTACTATTTTATATTAGTTATTTAGAATATATATATATATATAAAGTGCAACTCCTATGGTGGTT
>Ga0209986_10001008_pt1 | contig 27488 bp, 21 predicted proteins | sample BlataG_FD_183168 | JGI IMG/M metagenome (GOLD analysis project Ga0209986, IMG submission 183168) | Deep subsurface microbial communities from Black Sea to uncover new lineages of life (NeLLi) - Black_00105 metaG (SPAdes) (version 2) | ecosystem: Environmental > Aquatic > Marine > Oceanic >... | reverse complement strand
AGCAACGCCAATAAAAACATCCATGTCAGAGCTGTAGAACAAGGCGCTCTCCTCGTAGCAGTGCCCCCACACGACATCCAAGCCGTCCTCCAAATGCCAAGAGGCAACCTGGAAATAGTACGTCCCCGTGCTCTCGTTCTCCCTGCCATTACAGCAGCACTGGACCACGATGATTACATCAAGGCTCTAGAGTTGACTGGGGTCAACAGAGTCGACCCTAATATTGTGGTTGATCATAAGTGGCCTGAGTTTGTTGTCAAGGCAGAGGTGGTGGTTGGACAGGTGAGGAGAGATGAGGATTTAGCAGAGTTGTTGTTGGCTTTGAAAGACGAAACTGTGTTGACTGGAGATGGGGTATATGCACCTACTACTAATGCTACTGATGCAAGAGGAAGTGGTAATCACAATACTTATTGGAATAATAAGAAGAAAAATAATGGTACCACAGGGAATGACGATGATGACAGTGACGAGAACGGTGATGGACTTTCAGGAATGCCAAGTGAAAAGGTAGCATCTGTGTGCAAAGCAGTAAGACAGGCTCTAGAGTCTATGGGTCTAGTAGATCAAAGATTGAAGACAGCAGTGACAACGTATTCCCGTTGCAATGAATTAGGTCAAGCACTGCTCCTTGTTAAAACGGCCAAGGATCAAGCAATGATGGAGGGAGAATCTAGGAATGCTAAAGGCAATGGTAATGATACGTATGGACACAACAACCAAGATAATAATGTGAAGCCAACAGCAACAACAGCAGAGGCAGCATTAAAGCATTTATTACTGTATTCATCTGAAGAGGCCTTGTACCAAGCTGCCCTAGGTGAATATGAACTAGAGCTGGCCTACATGGTGGTGGCTCACAGTCAAAGAGATCCCGGTGAATATCTATTTGAACTGCAACAATTTGCAGCAATTGAAGATGGAGCTGGAAGAAAGTATGCTATTGATATGCATTTGAGAAGGTTTGATTTGGCTCTTTCTTGGTTGATGCAGTTGGCTGTTGATCATAATAAGAATATTAATGATAGTGGTAGTGGTGGTAATAGTGGTGAGGAGTATTTCAAAAAGGCATTGAATCTAGCCAAGGAACAAGGACTGTTGAGAAGGCTGATTGCATTGTGCACTAGTAATGGTGATAGAAGGTCATCTACTCTTACAACAACACCAAGACAAGAAGAGATGAAGAAGAAGGTCTATGAAACATACGGGCAAGTATTACAAAGTAAAAGTAAAAATGAAGATGCAGCACTAGCCTACATATCATCAGGCAACCTCCGTAAAGCCTCTGAATGCTACCAATCAGCAGGTAACTGGAAGATGGCACTGGCTATGGCCAGCAAACTGGACCCCTCTCCTGCCCACATCACCTCTGTTGCAGTGTCTCTGGTCACTGAGTTGTCTGAGAGTCAGCGACACGGGGAAGCGGGTAGAGTTGCAATAGAGTATCTTGATGATGTTGACGAGGGAATGGTGTTGTTGACAGAGGGACGGGAGTGGCAGGAATGTATGAGAGTTGCCTATTCTCAAGGGAGGGGTGATTTGATAGATACGGTTGTTGCGCCCAGGGCTGCAATGTCTGCTAGTATGGTGTTGTCAGAGGCAAAAGAGGATATAGAGAGGATTGGAAAGTACTGGAGTAGGTTGAAGGAACTGAGAGAGAAGAGGGTGATGATGGAAATTGCAGTTGAAGCAGCTGGTGTTGGTGTTGGTGATGAGATGGATGTTGATATGGATGGGCAGTCTGATGTGATTAGCTTGGCCAGCGGGCTTAGTGTGTATACGGATAGCTCCACTAGGGCGGGAACTACAGTCACAGGGAGCAGTAATGTGTCTGCATCTACAATAGGAGGGAGACAAGCTATGAAACAACAGAAGAAGAAAAGGGGGAATAAGCAAAAGAGAGGGAGTAAAATAAGAGCTGGGAGTCCTGAAGAGGAAGCTCAGCTTGCACAGCACATCATTTCATTGGCGCCCACCACTGCGTTACTGACAGAAGTGGGTCAGTTGACTGAGCTGCTGTGCGTGCTGGGGCATGACGATGATGCCAGAGTGTTGCAGCAGACTATGGGAAGGTTGACCGCTGTGCATGCTGAGGCTGCTCAGGATATTTTGAATAATCAGCCTCCTACTTTGAGGAATAATGAAGAGAAGTGGTTGAATGAGTGTGTGGTGAAAATTAAAGAGATCGAGAAAGGGGTGAAGACTGTTAATTGGAAATGGGATATGCTGAGGAGCTAAGATGTGTTGGTGGGTTTGGATGATGCATTGTTTTGTGATATAATTGCATTTCATGATCTTTTAATGTAATGAACACCATGCCCCACTTTATTTCTGTTTTTAATCCAGGTTATGATTTCATGATACTAAGTTGCATCCACCTCCATGTGAGGGTAAGGGCAAGGGCTGTCTACGTAGTTGTGGAATGTTATTCATATCATCGATTCATTACTGTGTGGGAGCATGTGTTCAAGGAATCAAACCACCAACCTTTGCTTACCCAAAGGAGCCCCACGCGCAGGAGGCTGGGATTGCCGTGTGTAGTCCTCCTTCCAATCATGTAAATTACAAATATAATATTAACTAGTGTAGTTGACCCGTGGCTATGCCACTCTGAGATATAATATTAATATTCACTTCCTGCCTCAGTCCAACGCTACTGCCTTCATCAATGACTGGTACTGCTTTAAATGCTGAACATTCACTCCAGCTGCTTTGGCATGCTTTCCAAATTCCCGAGCATCTAAATTCAACTGCATAGCTATCAACTGATCAGTTGACAGAGCTGCTGCTGCTGCTGCCTCTGGTTGATCATCAGTGCCCCCACCCCCTGCTTTCCTTGTTTTCAATCTTCTCAAACTAGATTCTGTCTTCCTCACAGCACTTAAGGTATCCCCAGCCAATGCAGCAAATCTCTCTGCCACCTCAGCCACCACCAGCTCAGATACTTTCCCCACTGCACTACCACCACCATCATCACTGCTCTTCAATTGTACATTCATTTTTTGTTGAATATTCTTTTGTAGAGGTTGTAATACAAGAGAAGCATAGTGAGAAGGTCTAGTTGGAGCTGCTCTTGCTGTCATTCTGAATGTAGCTACAATACCACGTAATTGAGTTAATACAGAAAGACACTCTCCTGCTATTTGATGAGCAATGTGTTGTAATACTGTTTCTTGAGCTGATTTGAGGGTGATAGATACTTCTGAAAATCCTAGACTCAATGCCCCTTTCACTGCATCCTGTTGCTCATCATCATCATCATCATCATCATTGGTCAATAAGAGAGATGTCAGTTTGGGAAGGAATATCGTATGTATGGCTGTATTGAGTTTCTCCACATCACAATATAAATTAACCAGCTGCTCTTGACTACTAGTTAATGATGTTGTTGTTGTTACTGTTGGCTGTGTTGCACTACCTTGATCCTCTCCTCTTCCAGCTTCACCATCATTATTATTAGAATCCATAGTATCACCATCACCACTACCACTATTACCCTTATTATGCTTTAGACTATCTTCAATCCACCTAGCATACCTTGCTCCTCCTAATTGCATACTCAATCTACTAAACTTATCAGATAATGGCTTTAGGAATATGTTAGATGCAGTACATCTCTCTAATTCATCCCATACTACCTGCGTCTGAGTAAACATAAATGCCTTGTCATCACTCTTAGTATTAGTGGGTAGAATATCAGAGAGACCAACTTCGACAGCTCCCCCAATCTCTTGCATTCTCAATGAAAAATAAGCAGGCAAATTCCACTTCTTCAAAAACGCTTTATAACAAGTTGAAGATCTGAATGCTGTCACTTGAGCAGCTGATGCACATAATTCCTCCAGTGCTGCCAGTAGAGCCAGTGCAGAGTTGTAGCTGGCACAGAAAGCATCAGGAATCCCAGGAGAGGGTGCCCCTGCCAACTTGGACTGCATGCCTGCTTCTATTTCCTCTACCACTGACGTTCCTAGGAAGTTGAAGGCTGGGCCACCTGCTGAGAGAGCGAGTTCTAAGAATGAGCCACATTCTTTAATTATTGTTGTTTTTAGGGTATCTAGGACTCGGGGGAGAGTTTGTGCTGCCACAGTAGCAGTGGAATTACTACTTCCACCTTCATTAGAATCTTTAGTAGTAGTTATAGTTTGTTGTATGGTAGCCATCACTATAGGAGCAACAACTTCCCTCCTCACCACTACCTCAGCAGCAGCCGGTCTACCAAGAGATGCATACGCATGTAGACACGTAGTCAATGCTTGGGGGTTTTGTGTCTTTAACACTGATGCCAGAGCAGAGTCGAGAGCAGTCTGCAGTCGTTCAGCTGCTCCTTCCATGCGTGGTTCTAGTGCCTTCATGAATGCCAAGTCTTCTCCTTTTGCTGCAAAGAAGTGCAATCTAGATACTTCACCACATACACGATCTAATAATCTACACCTCCCTTCTAATGACTCGTCATCCATCTTACTACTATTATTATCATCAATATGAACAGTAGATGCATCAACTTCAGTCAATAGTTTGTCAATCTTGGTTGCTGCATGCGAAGCATCCTGCATCAAAGCAAGGGTGGCCCTAGCTGCTGCAATAGACTGTCTACGAGAAAGACCTTCTTTGAGAGAGTCTGCACGTCCAGCCAGGTCACTCCTTGCCCCAACCAACTTCTCCTTCACTTGGAGGAGGGAAGGGGCCATCTTGGCCAGAGCCTCATCTACGCTGACGAGCTTGGTGGAAAGAGTGACAAAATCATCGTAGTCTTCGTTGACTACTTCAACTAGTTGTCTGTGTAAGGTATCTAGGTGGGACTGTAGTTCTGCACTGAGAGTGTCGAGAGGGACCTGGGAGAGAGGGAGGGGCGGAGGAGATCAGGTTCGGGTTGGGAGGAAATATTTGTTTGATTGGGCAGATGATGTTGCCCCTTGAAACGTACATAGCGCTTGAGGTCATCAATGTAGTTCTGTGCATTGAATTCAGGGGCTAGGAAGCGTTCAGGACGAAACCACAGTGGCTGATTGTCAAATGTAAGGTCTGACGCACTCCCATTAGTCTTTGGACCAATGTCTGCCATATTGAGGAGATGATAGGATGATTCAATAACAAATTTGACTTTAAAACGTTGAAAAATTGGGAGGATCAATTTGGTTCGATCACTTGTTTCCTCCTCTCTCAGCAGTATTTGGGGCCGATTCCCTCTATAAATCGTACTCTTTGGTCCTGGAAACCCCTCAGACAAGGATTAAATACGCCTCCCAGACGGATAGAGCTGACATTTTAGTAACGTCCCGGGCTATCCTTCGACCACCGCTTTCCAAAACTTGGAGAAAAGGTAAAGTCTCTTTTTACTCCAAAGCAGAGCCCAACAAGCATCAGTTTTTCAATTGATCACAACAACCAGGTTGCGGTTAATTATGTTGAGGTGCATACAGAGGTCAATATTATGCCGTGCTGCACTCTACTGTGATGAGATCTGCTCCCCTGGGCAGTTTAGATCATTTTCGAAAACTATCGCCAATTTTGACACTCATTCCCACATATTTGAAGTGAAAACAGGTGACGGTCTACTCCTAGACTTCAAATCCCACCCTTCTCATCTAACAGTTACTTGTGGAGGTCACGAAGACGTCGCCATCACTTCCACTGCCCTGCTGCAATCCTCTCAACACCAAGGCACCATAACAGTATCCCCAGCCCCCACCTTCCCAAGAGACAAACAAACACTCATCCAAGCAGCCATACCCACACGCTTCTTCAATCTACAAGCACACACCAAGAGGGGAGACATCTCAGTAGAACTCATCCATGAAGCAGCTCAATTAGCTCTCTCCTCCCAGGGTGGCCACATCCATGTTCAAAAGGCCAAGGCCACAAATGTTGACATAAACTCAGATAAAGGCTCATTGAAAGGATCTATTACAGGTCAGAATGTGCTGCTAAGAGGTGGAAGTATTGATTTGAAGAATCTTGTAGCAGAAAGTGCTTCTCTTTCTTTGATCAATGATACTGGTGGTGGTGGTAACAACACTGATACAGCTCCAACCCTCCTCTCCCTGGGCCCTACATACGTCAAATCAATAGATATCAATTCCAACAACAACCCAATAGATATCAAATCTCTATCAGCAGATGAAGCTTCCATCCAATCGGGAGGTGGTCCTATAACATTGGGAGGCATTGACGGCAGTGTGTGCGTATCATCTAATGGTGGAGATATAACCATACAATTGTATGACAAGGCAAAGAAGGTAGTATTATGTAGCAGTGGCGGTAATATAGTAATACATGCAAGTCCAGGCATATATGGGGGAGAAGTGAAGGTGAAGGCTGCAAAAAAGGTGGTAGGAAGGCTGCCTGGTGTAGAACTTTCACCTTCATCATCATCATCAGCATCTGGGTGGGAAACTAAGAATAGATATAGTGGGGATGTTGAGGTTCCTATGAGTAGATTACAAGTTGGTCAGGTAGATGGAAGAGAAGGAGTATTGTTGGAAATAGATGCTGGAGAAGATGGGTGTGTGGAAATAAAAGAGAGGAATTGGCTGGATGCTGTGTTGGAGAGAGGGAGGGTGGAGAAGAAGCTGGCGGGGAGGGGTGGTTGATTTGAAGTTGAGAGAGATGGATATGAGGTGTAAAGCAAATTAAAACCTGGAAAGTCTAGCGCTATCCTAGATGCAGTTATAACTAGTAGTTACTGGGGTTAGACTGTGTTGGGTTTGCATGTTTATTGCAGATTTTGCAAGTTGGTTCAACAATTTCGACACTTTTTTTACACCCAGAAAGCTTCTAACCCTCTTCAATCTAATCAAAATTTGATTCTAAGATAAAAAACTGTGTCGTTTCCATACATTTCGAGGTGGTGTAACGGTACTCAGAGTTTGAGATTGTATGAGGTGAATAGATTGGCTAGAATGGGTGTTACTGATATATTGGGATTGACGTCCCCCATAATACAAGGGTAGAGTAGTTATGTAGTCAATGCCGTCTGAATGGTGGGCTGTCTCCCTACCAGTCGATTCCACCATTACACACACCCCCCCCTTCTAAATTCATGCTGTCCTCAGCATGGATTGGCAAAACAAGGAACAAAGGAAAAGAAATTGAGACTATCATTAGAATTATAACTACTATCCGTCAGACGTTGACTTGTTGGTAGATCTCTTCCTCTTGGACTGTCTTCTGTTGACAGGAGTAGTTGTACGAGCTGCTGGTGCGGATTGTCGTCCCCTCTTGTTGGCAGTACCAGCGATAGGAAGTGCTGATGGAGCAGCCCTTTTCTTTGGTGCCTTGAAGTGATCCCGTGGGTCGTCGGGTTTTGGTCCATCTGGATGAGTTTCATTATACATGTCAACTAGGGCTTTATTCACAAAGTCCTTTCGCTGTCGCCAGTCTTCGTCTTCCTTCTCACTGACAGGATAGCCGACCCATTTTACTTTGTATTGCCATCCAAACTTTTTATGCAAGCGACAATCCACAATGCCCTCTAGTAGATATCTAGCAGTGCCTTGATAGTCAACTGCTATCTGCCAAGGTATACAGCCCACCATTGCAAGTGGCATGAGAGCTTTTTTTAGGGGAGTACTCAAGTGGCTAGCACTAGCTAGGCTTTCCGTTTCAAACCAAATAGCCGGCACCTGCACACTTCCACAATGATTATGATGATAATTGATCTTTACAACATACTGTCATCTGAGAAGAAGAATTTCACATCATTTTATAGAGAAGGGAGCCTACAGCCATCCCCCCAAGGGCAGCTTCCACCATCTTATTAGTAAGATTTTTCTTTCTTCTTGGAGGACTTCAGGAAGAAAGTCATCATTGACAATTACTTGTCAAATCAATTACAATTCTGCACGCATCGCACACACACCTTGCTTTACTAATTTTTAAAGCCTGTGTGGTAGAGAATACCTTTAGCCACCACCGGAGTAAGACTAAAGCAGAAACCATCAGCGAGTCTCTTCCACCATTAAAATCTACCAAGGGTCAGGAAAGCTTGCAGCTGACGCGTCTTTCACGCTCTTGTAAATTGTACTATAAGCAGCACGTTGGCTTAAAAGGAAGCAGCTCGCGTGTAGAAGACACAGCCTCGAAATTAATACCCTGAAATGGGACCTCAAGAAACAGAGCCTTTTACAGTATCTAAACCGCACCATTCACCCTCATTATTGAACAACAACGAGAATGTACAAAGCATGGAGCCCATCATGACGGTTGATCTTTCCTCATTGCAGGATCCAGGCAGTAGGGTCCCCCGCCCCGAGGCAACCAAGCTTGAGAGAGAAGACAACCTCCCACCACCAATTGAGAGCACACATCCAAAGGCTACTGAGGATGTAGCTGCTGGAAACGACATTATCATAGCTAAAGATAATAATACAACAGAAATATTTGTGGGAGAAAAAGTCCCGACAGCGTTGGATAGTGGTAGTGACGCCCAGTTCATCACTGAACAGCCTCCTGCTCCATCACAAGCAGCACATCCAACAGATTGCATAGAAGGAAATAGTCTTGAAGATTTCTTAAAGCCAGCAGTACAAGTCAAGCTAGAAGATGCAGGGATGGATGAAGGCATTGGCGCCCTTCCTCCCCCTCCCCCTCCTCCCACCACTACCACCACCACTGCCAACAACAGTCTACCAGCGACAGCTCCTGCTTCAGAGCTTTCAACTGGCATGAACAGATCCAAGAGATCCGAACTAAGTGGAAAGGGAGGCAATTCTTGGCATAATTCTGATCGCATGTTTTGGAACTCCACTGGCTATACTGCTGCTGCTGCTACTAATAACACCACCATCAACAACTCCCCACCAAAAGAACACCCCGCTGCTGCTGCTACTGGTTGCGACGACAACAACAACAACAATGAAATTACCACCAATAATTACAATACAGCTAATGACCTAGTCACCCTTGCATCCCAACCAAGACAAGAAAGCCAAATAGATATGGAAGATGATGAAATAGCAGCTGCATTGTACGATCTCGCTGCAGCCCCCCCCCCTCCCGCTCCTCCACCTGACCACCGCCCCAACAGACGCTCCACCAAGGAACTCCAGCGATCAGCAGAATACAATATGGGCCTAGATGAGCTCCTGCCTAGAAAGAGAACACGTAAACCTAGTGTTCGTCTAGCTGGACATCACACTGGTGGAAAGAATGATTTCATATATGGAGATAGCATTGATCAGATTGGGAGGAGTGATGATGAAGATAATGGAGGTAGACGTAAATTAATGAAATCTGGTACTGGTACAGGTACTGGTACTGGTAGGGGAAGAGGTAGATCAAGTCAACAACAACAACAACAACAACAACAACAACAACAACAACAACAACAACAACAACAACAACAACAACAACAACAACAACAACAACAATATCAGTATGGGTACGATCCTTACTATAAAGGTACTGTTGGTGGTGCTGGAGTAAGAGGCGGCAACATCAATACTGCTCCTGCAGGTGGATACACTCAATGGTCACATCAGCAGCATAATAATAATAATATGGATGTAGGGGGGAGACAGATGAGACCACTCAGCCAGCTCCAATCTAGTCAACATCAATATTATTATAATGATGGTGGTCCTCCTCCTTCATACCATTTTCCTTCTCAACATCAGCAGCCTCATTACCCATTGAGTAGGAAACCAGGACCTAATCATGTTCATATTGCTAGTTTCATTCAGTGGCATAGAGATAGTATTACGAATGAAACTCATAGAGGTCATCAACCTGGTCAACAGCAGCAACAGCACCACCGTCACCACCACCACCGTCTTCCTCCACATATGACTGGTGGGGCAGCACCGCCACCATCAGCAGCAGCAGCATCAGGACATCACCTTCCTTCCTACATGGATGGAGGCGGTGGGGGTGTGATGGAGAGAAGGGGCACTGCCCCTCTTCCAGGACCTTTACCAGTAGCAGCTAAGCTTCAAGGTGGTGGTGGCAGTAACGGGCTGGCTGCCTTGCCTCTTTCTCTTCAAGGATTGTTGCGAAAACACCTGGGTGGAGGTGGGGGGGCTGGTAGTGGTACTGCTGGTGCTCCTCCTCTGGCTATGAGTACTGTGAACAACAGAGTCAATCCAAGACCAGCAGCAGATAACCCTCCTGCCCCCCCTCCTGCTGGTAATGCAGCAGCACGTGAACTGCTAGCAGGTCTAACACAGATGCCTCCAGGATTGACCCCTCAGCAGCAGCAAGCTTTATCTTCATTGTTGCCTCGTCTACAGGAAGCAGCAGCAGCAGCAGCAGGTGGTGCTACTACTACTACTACTATGAGTGGTGGTGGTAATAATATAGTAGGGGCCCCTACTAATCTACTAGGTAGTAGTGGTGGTAATACTAATAATAATACTGGTGGTGGTACTGTTGTCCAAGGATCTAGACCAGCTCCAGTTGCAGGTGGCTTCCAACTACAACAGCAGAAACAGCAGCAGCAAGTTAGGCCAGCAAGTACCTCCAGAGCAATAATTACCACTGCCCCTCTGCCTCTGCCTCGAGGAGCGCCTGTTCCTGCCACAATGAACAACTCAAGTTCTGCTGGTAATAATCCTCTGAATACACAGAAGCTCCTTCAAACTCTACTATTGCAACATCAACAACAGCAGCAGCAACATCGGGGAGCTGCAGCAGCAGCAGCAGCAACTGGGAAAGTCAATCAACCCAAAGATCTTGCTGCCTTTGTCAATGAAATAAAATCCAAGTTGCAACAACAGCAGGCTCAGAATGCAAGTGGTGCCGCTACTAGTAATGCAGCAGCAGCAGTAGCAGCAGCAGCTTCGTTGACTGCTCTTACTGCCACTCCAAACCCTGCAGCTGCCTTCGGAAATAAAGTGCTACCAGGCTCCACTACAGCACCGGCAAACTCTTCTACTGCAAAACCAGGTGCGCCACCGCCACCGCCACCTGCACCACTAGGAAATAATGTCCAATTGTTATCTTCCTTGCTCTCTCTTGGCCAAGGTTCAGCAGCCAATAAATCAGCACCTGGAGGTACAGCAACTGCCACTAATCTACCTACTGGAATGCTGACTTCATTGAGTGAAATGTTACAACAGAGGAAGAGTGGCAACCAACCTTTGAATCCTGCATTACAGAATGCCATCAACCAGCTCCTCCCCAAGATGCTGGCACAGCAGCAACAGCAGCAACAGAAGAATGGTGCTTCTGGGATTGTCAACGATGATGGAAAGAAAGAGGGCCAACCTGATGCTGTCGACAAGGATAAGAAGGAAGAAGGTGAAGCACCATCACCACCACCATCACTCCCTATGACTGCCTTGTTCCCCATGCATCACACTGAGACAATCGCCAGTGCAACGAATGCAGCTAGATCTCAACCTTTTTCCATTACTACTGCCACTACTACTATTCCTCCTCCTAGTGCCACAGTGTCAGCCATTCCTAGACATCCTTCTGGACAGGTACAAGATGCAGTGCAGGCTATTCACAGTGTATTTGCTACTAGAGATAGTAATATTACATCAGGAGGGGCAGGAGGAGGAGGAGGAGGGGGGGCTGTCAATCCCCAGTTGAGTGCACTAATGGCAGTGTTTAGCAAGCTGCAAGGAAATCCATCTGCTGCTGGAAGAGGAGGGGGAGGTGGATCTCAGCCAGCTTCTTTGTCTACATTGGTGAAAGCGTCATCAACTCAAGTAGCACAACAACCACCACAACAACAGCAACTGAATGCTACGAGTAATAATAATAGCAATAGTAACAATGATGGTGCAGTTGGTGGGTGTAAGGGTGATGGTGAAGGGAGCAATGCTAATGGAAGAGGAGGAGAGAAGGAAGAGAATGCTAACACACAAGACACTGTACAACAACAACAACAACAAGGAAATGAAGATGCAGTGAAATCACCAACTGAAGGGAAGGCTGCAACTCCCATTGCAGCTATATCTTAGAAAAATGGATATGGAAGGGGGTTACATGCACTATTAGAAAACTACTTGTCAGATATTGCTGTATATAAATAATATTTCCCAATAAGGTAACCTTTATGTAATGTATGGTCTTCTATTACATACTTGGAAGGAGGACTAGACGCAGCAATCCCAGCTCTCCTGCGCGTGGGGCTTCTTTGGGGTGAGCAAAGGTTTGAGTTTTGGTTCCTTTAGCACATTCTCCCGCACACAGTAACGTATCGATGATAAGAATTACATTCCACAACTAGGTAGACAGCCCCTTGCCCTTTTCCTCACATATCTTCTTTACATATGTATGTTTAAAAGTTTGCAAATTCCTGCTCAATAATATGAGCATGTAAAGAAGTGCTGTTGAAACAACCAGACACACAATGTGTGTGTGTCTCTCTCTCTCTCTCAACCTATCACCCCTGTTCCTTTGTAATATCTTTGATATTAGCGACATCAAATGACGACCCTGGAGACCCTAAAATCACTAATTTATTAAAGATGGTAGTATCCTCGTCTCCCTGGTTGCTCTCAACAAACAGTGTGAGGCAGTTGACCCGTTGATATTTGACTGGTTTCAACACCAGAGACATGCCCTTGGGAAGTTCCTGTTCATCTAGATCAAACGATTCTATGCCTGGAGATTCTGTTGCTTCTGAGAAACCTATGGTGGGCTGGTTAATGAAGAGTTTGATGGTTTTAGGGGCGTTGCCTTGGGTGTTGGTTGCCTTGAGGAAAATGCTGGAGAGCTTGACTGCTTGTTGGAAGGGGATGTGAATAAGCAACTGTTCATCTGTGTCGCTTTCGACGTATAGGCCGTCATCCTCACGGTAGCCCTGCATTGTGAAGGTGTGGGATGGGTTGGATTTTAAATTATTAAACAGATCAGTGTTCATCTCTACCAACCTGTTTCAAAGCATTTCCTATGCTCTTGCTTGGCTTGGCGTTCAGACATTCGACTGATTTCCACTCAATGTGCTCAAGAAGATCAGTCATAATGCAGTATTTTAAAATCAAGGTATGTGATGCATTTAGAAGCGAGAAAACCCAGTCTCTATATTTAGTGCACTAAGCCGGAGAGATGACTCCCAGCCAGCCATCTCTCCTTCATCGTTTATGACCGGCTCGTAGACTTGCCACCGGTGTAAAACACAACATCATAATATAAGACCTCTAAAATTCAAAATGAGGCGATATCAGGCTTCATTCTTTACACAACTAGCAAAGTTGCTGCCATCCCCGTCTGCCACTTTTTTAGCATGCAACGCTGCTTCTCTTGCACATCCCACTGCTTTTCAAGCAATTTCTAGACAGATATATCCTCCAATGTCCATCCTACAAAGATTCTTCTCACAAACATCCGTCAACCACGGTTTAGCAGCATCTTCAAATCTTCTAGCAAGAAAAGAATTCATCACCTTGGATAATATCAGAGATAACAAGGGAGCCACTCATTCCAAAAAGATCCTAGGTCGAGGTGTAGGTTCAGGTCTCGGCAAAACATCAGGACGAGGCCACAAGGGCCACAAAGCCCGCTCAGGCGGTGGCCCTCGCCTCGGTTTTGAAGGTGGCCAAACCCCCCTCCGTTTCCGTGTCCCCAAACGAGGCTTCACCAACCAATTCAAAAAGATATACTCCCCAGTTAACTTGGACCAGATACAAGAATGGATAGACCTAGGCAGATTAGATCCGAATAAAATAATTACTATGAAGGAATTACGGGCCAGTGGGGCAGTCGGTAAGAAGATTGTCGATGGCATTAAATTGCTAGGCAGAGGCAAAGAAGAAGTATCAGTACCCATGCACATAGAAGTAAGTCAAGTTAGTGCTTCAGCTAAGAGATCTATAGAAAAGGCAGGTGGTAGTGTTACAAAGGTGTACTACAATAAATTGGGGTTGAGAGCTCTTTTGATGCCGGAATGGTTTCCTAAAAAGAGGAGACTGTTACCGAGAGCTGTTTCATTCGTACCGCCTAAATATGCCAAGAAATTTGATAGGCTTGGAGATCTTCCACCTAGTAGAGAAATTGGAGGAGGAGAAGAAGCTGCTGTAGGGGCTGTTTGAAGTGACTTGTGAAGAAGAAAGGCGGCGAGTGGGAGCATTAGCAATGGGATAGAAGATTTAGGGAATCAGCTCACTAGCTTGCAATGAAAACACTTGAGAAAGAACCCAAAGTAAAACAATGTTCACTTGCATACTTACAAGACCCAGCTCCCTTTCACCTGCCAGAAAGAACCTGGCTTCAATCAAAAAACCTAAAAATGTTTCGGTAATGGCTCAAAAATCGCAGCCTGCCCAAAACCCCAACTACATGTCATGGGATTTTGATGTGAGTGATCATTTTTGGTCACGTGTACCAATCATGGACCGTAGAGGTGAACGGGTAACCTTCTGTTTATGGCAGAGACATCATAGACAGCCACCGCTCAGCCGTCCTTCCCTCTCTCCCTCTCCCACTCGTTAACATCAACAGGACACACCTACTTCCCAAGCACATGCCGAGAATGGCACCAAATCTCAACGCCCCTCAGACTCAAGTCAAGATAAACATCCCAACAACAACTTTGGCAGCTGGGACTTTGACTCCAACTCTGACAATGAGGACCAGGGTGGGTGGGAGGCAGACACGATGAACTCTCAACACAATGCTCTCAGGAAGAAACTGATTACTGATGAGGTTCAGATGGATTATTAGATATGAAGAATTAAAATGAATGTAATGATAGTATATTAATTATGAAGAACTGTGACCGTATGCGGCATTGAAAAAGAAGAGCTGCTTTACTTGTATAGTTTCACGTCACCTTCCATGACCATCTTCCCTCTCTTTCTTATATATATTTTTATAAACCCAGCTTTTCCTGACTATGCACGTCATATTAAAACATTTCATGATACATAATGATCGCATACAAAACATACCACGCTAATACCAAGCTGGGTTTAGGTGCTCGCTGCCCTCTTCTTCTTCCTCTTCTTCCTCAGTCTTACCGACCATCCTCCTCCTTCCCTCAACATCGCCGTAGCACCACTTATCCTACTGCAGCAGCAGCATCCACCCCTTCCAACTCTGAAGGATCAAGAGAAGATCTCCGCACCACCACCAACTCCAAGATCTCCTCTCCACCATCACAAAACGGTGACCATATCATTGCTGATACTTCTGATGAAGAAAAGTACCTCCCAGATGACCCACAAGGTCTAGATGAGGAGCTTATATTAGATCCCAAGGTCACCATCAGTGATGTGTATAAGAATACCAAGATGAAGAAGAAGAAGAAAGAAGAGGAAGGTAGTGAGGGTGACGTGAAGGGAGAGAAGAATGTATCCTCCACCACCACCACCACTCCTCCTCCCCCTCCTCCTCCAGTACCAAATGATGATGAAGAAGAGTATGTGATAATGGATGATGAAGATCTACCACCTCCAGGTGAAGGACTGTCCTTTCAATTCAAAGCAGGAAGAGGTAGACATGGAGAGACAGAGAAAGAAGAAGAAGGAGGGATGGGGGAGGAGGAGAGGGAGGGGGAGGAGGAGGGTACTACTACTATTACTACTACTACCAGCACAGGTGATGCTACGACAACTGAAGACAAAGGTGATGATACTACAGTGAAGAACAATGATCATCATCACCATGGTGGTGGTAATGGGAGGGAGTTGTTGGAGGCAGTTAAAGCGAAAGTAAAGAAATCAGCCGAAGACAGGGAGCCTATTGATCGTATTAATAAAAGAGGGATTGATGCATTTCTTGATCAGCAGGCTAAGGAGAAACAACACCTTGCATCATCATCAAAAGGGGTGAGAGTAAAACCATTATCATCATCAGCAAGGAATAATAATAATAATGATTATATTGGTGTCAGTTTATTGGAGATTATTCTAGGAAGAGCTGCTGGTATAGGGTTAGTAGCTACTGTGATATCAGAGAAGATAACTCACCAGAGCGTACTGAGTCAGTTAATAGGGAGCTATGAAGGGAGTGGTGGTGGTGGTCTGGTGGAGGGGGTTGTTCCAGAGGCAAAGACAGCGGCAGTGGTGGTGATGGCAGTGAGTGGGGTGTGGACAGTTGTAGAGAAGGTGGTGTTGGGGAGAGAGAGGGGTAGTAATGGCGGGAGGGATGTATGGGTTGGGAGGGTGTGTATGGGAGTGTTTATGCTGGTGGTCTTGTATGAGACTTGGTATAGCAATCGCCCACTGTTTTGACGATCAGAAGAGGGGAGGGAGGTGAGCGGTAGAGGGTTAAGGATGCTGACAAACTAGCGAATGCATAGATGATTGTAAATGTACCAGTTACAACGTTATCTCATATAGTTAAAATGCAGTTGAGCAGCTCAAACAAGTCTGAAAAGCTCAGGGTTTTTGTGGATTTGATGTCACAACCTTCCAGATCAGTTTTATTACTCTGCTTGCTGACAAACACACCTCACGAGCGAGTAGTAACTTCTATTAGTAAAGGAGAAAACATAACAACCGAATACCTCAAAATCAACCCCATTGGAAAAGTGCCCGCTATCTTGGACACCGATAACTTTGCCCTCTTCGAATCTCCCTCCATCATGCGCTACCTCTGCACCACCAAACCCGCCACCATCCCCTCCCACTGGTTTCCCCATAACAGCCCCAAACAAGCTGCCATCATCAACAGCGCCATGGACTGGTTCCTCAACAACCTACGCATTGCCAGCAGGACTGTCGTCTTCCACCGCTGTATCGCCATCCTCCTCAATAAACCACCCAATGAGGCCTTAGTTCTCAGCCCACTAGGTCTCCCTTACCTTATATCCTCTCTCCATACCTTGGAAACAGTCTTATTACCCACCAAGGACACCTACATAGGAGGCATGTCTCAACCGTCAATTGCTGATCTTCTCATTGGATGTGAGGTAGAGCAACTCACCTTGCTAGATGCTGCACTGAAGGGTCCTACTCTGCAAGAGCTACTGGCCCCACATCCTAATATTAGACACTGGTTGGATATCAAGTTGAGGAGGGACTTGGATCCTCAGTGGAACGAGGTACACAAGGTATTAAGACAGGCCAAGAAACGGTTGATGACTGTGAGGGAGAATGCAATGAGTAGTGGAGCTGTTGCTGCTGCCTTCAGTAAATATTAGACTGTATCATCATGTTACATGGTATATGTGTGTGTAAGATAAGAAGACTACACATATCTCCCCTTCGAAGATTACATATATTTCTCGCAATCTCTTCTCTTTTTATTAATCTTGAATTTCAGCCATTGCCATTGCCAACAGTTCTTCATCATCAAGAATCACTTCATCCCCATCATCATCAGCCTCTCCTCCATTATCATTTTCACCGTCATTGTATTCTTCTAAACCAGCAAATGCTGCTGCTAAAATATCTTGTGTTGCCATCATTGTCATAGGCACCTCTCCTTGTCTACCATCATCATCATCATTCATCTCTACCATACCATCATCACGATCTTGCTGAGTTGGAAGAAGATCCAGGTCAAGATCATCATCATCATTGCTAGCTGGTGCTGCTCCTGGTATCATCATCATCATCTCCATTCTCTCATCATCATCATCTAAAGCAAGATCAAGATCCAGGTCATCATCATCATCACCACCAAGTACATGAGCAGCTGCTGGAACCACCACCACTGCTGCTTGTTGTTGTTCTCTCTCCTGAGCCTCTCTCTCCTGCACTTCCCTTTCCCTCTCATGAACAGCTTCCTGAGCCACTCTCAATATCCCAGTCCTCATCTCCTGCAGCTCATGTTTCATTCTATTAGTCCCACTCAATGCCTCTACCTTGTTGATGAACACATCAAACTCACAATGAGGAAACACTCTGTCTTGCCATCTTTTATACATTTCCAAGAGACGGCGAAGATCTGATCCTTCGTGACCTCTGCCTTTATATGAGGCGCGGAAGACTTCAGGGAAGTTGTGGAAGATGTCTGGGAGGCCTGATTGGTGTTGGAGGAGGTCCTGGGTGACTTTGGGTCGGGGTTTCTTTAGTTTAGCTGGTTTTAGGGTGCCAGCAGCATCTGGGATTCTATAAAGAGAAAGTGGGGGGAGAAATGGTGGTGAGTAGTGGGGCGTAGGGTATATATATATATAGAAGGAGAGAGAATTATTTATTTGGGTAGGGAAGGACGTACTGGTTGTTGAGAGGAGCTGGGTCGTTCTCGTCGACTCTTGGTGCTTGGCCGTTGGAGTTGGGAGCGGGTGGAACGTTGCCTCTTGGATTGGTAACTCTAGAGATCAATTCGCTCTGTGGTGCGGTGCAATCTTTAGACCAATGGCCAGGTTTGCCACATTTATAGCAACCTTGAGCACCACCATTTGCATTTAGTCGAGGAAGAGCCGTTGAAGCTGCTGGAGCGGTCGATTCCTGCATGCTACTAACCAAATAGGTATGGACTACCACTATAATTGATTTATTTGTCAAGAAATGAGGTCGAGCAACTCCACTCTTCATTCAAATTTCCAGGCCAAAATCACCGGCCCCTCCCTGCAACGACCTGGAGGTCTTAAACACCAGATTTCGGCATAGGAGCAACATTAGTTTACTCAAATTGATCACTTAACGTACTATAAACAACTTCAAGACAGGTTTGACACTGCATTAACAATAGAATCTATTTTCAAAACTTCCACAAAACAATATGTCTGCCGAAGCTGCGTTAGGAAAAAGTCTTGACGACCTTATCAAGGAGTCCCGTCATCAAAAGGTTCGTGCACCGCATACTATTCACTGCTCAACAAGGATCAGCCGGTCGATCAAGATCCAGCGGAACGCCCCTCGAGATATTGTCCAGCCTGCAACCCACCCACCCCACACCCACTAAAGAACAAACCAACTACAAGCGCGCGCGCACACACACACGCACACACACACGCACACACAACTGACTCACCCTCTCACATGCACGGGTCTCAATTCCCCTATCTACAGGACACCAAGAAGAGACTTCCAAAGAAGAAATTGGGAGGCAAACCCGCCCCAGGCCGCAAGAGCACCCCAGCCGGCCAAACCCCCAAGACTGTCACAATCCCGAGACCCAAATCTGGCGGTATAAAAAAAAAAGGTGTCCCAGCTCGCCAGCCCATGGTAGTAGACTCCAAAAAGATTACTACTACTGTAGGTGGAGCTTCCAAGCAAGGCAGCAAGAAACCAGCACCACCACCAACAGGCAAGAGAGCCGCCAGCACCCTGGGTACCAAGATCTTTGTCGGTAATCTTGTCTACTCCGTCTCAGAACAAGACATCAAAGAACTCTTCTCCAGCTGTGGTTCTCTTGCTGGCTACGCCATCCATTTTGACAACTCAGGCAGGAGTCTGGGCACCGGTGAAGTCGTATACAAGCACAGGCAAGATGCTGAAAAGGCGATGCAGAGGTATAACAATGTGGCTCTGGATGGACGTCCAATGAAGTTGGAGATGATTGAGAAAGTGATGCCTGTACCTGTGACCAGCAGATTGTCCAGTGGTAAGGCAGTGGTGGCAGTGGTGACCAAGGCAGGTGGAGGTGGAGGGAGCAGAAGACCAGGAGGGAGGGGACCTCCTTTCAGAAGAGGTGGTGGTGGAGAGAGGAGGGTGAGGAGCTCTGTGGTTGCCATGCAAGAGTAAATAAAATATTTTATCATCTTTTCTATCAATGTAATTAGATCTGTATTATATATATACACCTTATTTACAAGAAGTAGCTGTAGAGAGAGAAATAGCAAATCACACACATCTCATACAACATCTCCCTCTCTCTCTCTCTCTCTCTTTCTCTAAGAGCCAACACCCAGCTCAACCTTGTGCACCTGCACCTCCTTCTGAATAGCCTGGCAACTCTTCTCCACCAGCTCCAACAACTTACTCACATTCTCACTCCAGCTATTCAATGCAGCAGCTGGCCCCTTTTTAGCCCCAAATGTCACTACACCAGCTGGTCTGTCAATCTTGGCCGCCACTGCCCCACTGACCACCATGTCTGACAGACACTTCTCAGCCTCACTAGGGGTGAGTTCCAGCATCTGGGCCAGTCTTTCAGCACTGATACGGGAATAGTACTTGGAGATGACTAGAATATTATGCTGTGTCACTCTCAATCTCAAATCTTCCTTACGTTTCACTGCTCCCCCTCCTTCTTTTCCTCCTCCTTCCTTGACTACATTGGTCGATGCAGTCCCAGTACCAGTACCACCAAAGATATCATGAGCATCAGCCATTTCTTGACCCATGTCCTGCTTCATCTGACTCCACCATAATATCTCATTACCAGAGAAACCTTTGAGTAGCTTAGCTAGCCCAGGTAGATCCTCCATTCTCTTATCCTGCTTGGTCAGCTCTAGCAATGTTGCCTGATCTGATGATACAGATGACAATATGCAGTACCAGGCAGCCTTGGCCAATGTATCTTGAGCCCTGGCAACATCAGCTTCAATGATGGGAGTGTCCAGCATGGAGCGGTATGCACGGGCAATTTCGAGGTATTCAGAGGTGTGTGCATAGTATCTGATCATCAAGCTGTGGTACTGGAGTTTGAGCTGTTCAAGAGAGGCAGTGCCCTCTGGAGGTGGTTCCACTGCTGTTCCTTCTATACCAATCTCTGCTTTCTGTTCACCTCCCTTCTTACTGCTGTTGCTACTCTTCTTAAGGTCATCAGTAGCAGCATCTGCCATGTCTTCGTCAGTTTTATCTTTAGTATCAGCTGCCTCCCTCTTGGCCTTGGCAGCAAGATTCTCAGAGGCAAAGGCCCTGGGACTGATCTTACGCGCCATGATCTGTGCTCTCACGTAATCACCACGGTCGAGACAAAGACGGACTTGCTCCAAAATAAATGATATTTTCTCAGTCTTAGACATAGAACCATACGTCTCTACTGCTATTTCTTGCAATAGTTCTGCAGCCTCTGCAATCTTCCCTTCTGCCTCTTTCATCCGGGCCAGGAGACGGGTGAGGCGGGCTCTTTCAATCTCTACAAATATTTTACCTTCTGTTAATGTGACCAGTGTCTCAATCATCTCTGTTCTGGTAGGTTGGTCCATTTTAGATGCATCGCTATCGATATAGGACATTGCCTGTTTTACCATTGCTTTGATGGCTTGTTTCAATTGGGAGCGTCGTTTGGAAAGGAGTTGGATGGTTTCCATGAGCTGTTTCCACTGACCAGCTGAATGGAGGAGTTCTAGGATGGTGGTGCATGCTATACTGGTGGATGGATAGTCCTCAGCAGTGCGACCTGCTTTTTCTACTAGGAGGAGGGCATCGATGGCTTGTTGGAGCTTGCCCTGAGAGGCGAGAGCCTTGGCAGAGGCGATGTCGGCCTGGACTTTTGATTGATCGATCACGGCAGACTTGCCCTGCTGTTCTTTATCCATCTTGTCCATCTCTATGCCGAGATCTTCAGCGTCCATAGGGGCTTGGCCTGACTTGTCTGAGTCCAAGGGAACACCCATTTTGTGATGGTGATCACTTGGTAATGCTGACCTTTGAGAGAGTCTGCGAGTTGTTACCTGTATCCAAATCACAAGATATGTATGTGATGTATATTCATGTTTGATCTAGGACCTGGAGAGGCCATATGAGGATGCCAGGCCTTTCCTTCGACCTCGCTCCGTTCGAGAGAGGTGGCCATTTGTTGCTGAAATCGCTCTAATCATCGCATCTGTGCATTATATCTTACCCATCTTATCAAAAGTGTGATCACAGGGTGACATCAACAGAAGATCAAAACATCAAACTTGCTTGTGCAAACCCAGGAGCAGTAATCATGTCAGACGAAGACCCTGTTTGCCCCAAACCTGAAATAGAAGAAAGCTGCAAGCCTAAATGCGTCAAATACCTCTTGCAGTACCAAGTAAGCATTATTTTAATCCCCCATCTACGCTTGACGGCGATTACTACTGTTTGGCACATCATTCCACCGACCCTCTTCCCACTCACACAACGTCGTTACCCTCGCTCTTGACCTCTCTCTCACACCCCCAATCCCCTTCTTACCAACGTACAGGCATGTGTTGACAGAATTGAGGGAGATAAATCAGGAGAAGCTCATTGCACAGGACAATATTTTGACTACTGGCGATGTGTCGACTCGTGTGCTGCCAAGCGAGTATTTGCATCGACTCAATAGAAACTGCATAGAACAAAAGGGGGGGAGAGACTGCGTTCTTCCCTTTGTATTAGGAAGAAAAATATGGCTAGATACTATTGATTTGTTGTAACGGCTTAAATCTAGACACAATAAGGATAGAGGACATGCACGAAAAACGAAAAGAACCCTCTGATCGTCGACACCGGACGTTGTGGGAGCTTTGTTTTAAATGCAGAAACTGCTATGTGTCTCATATTTAACATTTTCTACATCTTACTTCATGCTAAGACTGTCCAGATATTGCAACACTCTGGCTTTTTAGGACTTGTACTCGTCTGAATCGAAACGATCCAGCAATAGGATTTGTTGAATAGAGTGCACAGCCATGTCGTCGAATGAAGGACGAGTAGAACTCGTCAGGATTGAGAGGTACTGATCACCTTTTCTATTACGCAAACGGAATCAATCAATTCCATTGCTGCATTCATCTTCAATTAATTCATTTCACCGACCCTCTCCTCTCCTCTTTCTTCACCCACCACAGTGAAGAGGCAGTGTACAATAGAGAAGAAGTACTAGGCCGCGACATTAAATCCGTCTTTCCTTCGGAATCCAAAAAGATGGTCTCAATGGACCCAGAAAAAGCAAAATTACTCCTAGGTGCTGGTGACAGAAAGTTCATATCCCAATCTGAGCTGGAAGAAATACAAGCAGCTCGGGGAAAAGATGGCAATGACGATGGCAATGGTCTCCCTCAAAGACCTCTTGCTGATATTCTTAAAGAGAGAAAAGAAGCTAAAGATGCAGAACACCAAGAACAATGGAAATTAATGAAAGTTGGTAAGAATAGACCGTTGTTGGAAGATGAGTTGGATTTCTTAGATTCACTGGCAGAGGCAGAGGTGAAGAGAAAGCAGCAGGAGAAGCGGCAAGAAGAGGCTGAGTTGGAGGCTTTTAGGCAGTTGAAACAAATAGCTCAGGAGAAGAATATATCTGAGATCGGTCCGTCTTTACCTCCTGATGATGATAATAATAATGCTAGTCATGTAGGTTGTACAGCTTCTCAATGGAATAACAACAATGTACCGACAAAAGTAACAAAGCAGCAGCAGTTGGATGCTCCATTATTACATCAGCAGCAACTCAAGAGACCATCAGTCATAGTACAAGCTAAAGTAAATAGTAAAAAGAAAAAGACTGGTACTGCTCGTACTGCTGTTATTCCGGTTGATGATGGTAATAATAAGCAATACAAACAGCAGCAGCAGCAGCAGCAGCAGCAGCAGCAGCAGCAGCAGCAGCAGCAGCAGCAAGGTTTAACTGGGTTGCTGGGTTCTTATGGCAGCGATAGTGATTAATAATAATAATGATACTTGTAATACTACCTATACAAAACACAAAAGACCTTCATCCTCATCCTCATCCTCACCCTCATCCTCACCATCTATATTAATACACTTCATCAATGGCAAGACGCACATCTCGTAGCAACCCCCCAAATTCAGCTGCATCCTCATCAGCAGTGCTCCTCAACCTGTGTAGTAACTGCTTAAACACACGGGTTCTCTTAATCAAGCTTTCAGATGTCACAGTAGTCATTATTGGCATTCTACCTCCTCTTTCTTCCTCCTCCTCGTCCTCATTCATTACCCCATCCTCCTCCTCCTTCTTCCTCCTCTTCTCAGTGATGCCATTCTCCAGCAACTGACACGCTCTCTCCAACACACACTCCTCCACTCCAGCCAGTTTGGCACAATGAATACCAAAACTGGGAGCTGCTTTACCAGGGACTAATCTATACAAAAATGTCACATCTTTCACCATCTTCTTCTTCTTCCTACTATAAATAGTAGTAGTGGGTGGCTTCTTGATACCATAAAGCACTGAAGCAGAACCATCATCATCTCCATCACCATCTCCATCTTCTCCTTGTTGTTGTGACACTACCACACTCATTGTGTAGAAAGCCAAGGAAGGTGTCCTGGGTAATAAACTCTCATCTAATACTTCACTGAAATGTGTAGCCAATAAAACTCTTGGAGGAAGAGAAGAAGTGTTATTAGTAGTGGCAGTACGGATGAGGAGATCACCTTTCCTCTCCCTCTCTCCCTCCCTCCTCCTCTCCCCATCATAACTCTCTCCATCATGACATCCAGTAAGTAGGGATCTCAAACACCCACACAACAGTCCCACTCCATCAGCAGACAAAGTTCCCTTCCCAAACTCATCTATGATCATCAAAGATCTGGAAGTAGCCAACCTAAGAGCAGCTGCCATCTGAGATAGATCAATCATAAATGTACTCTGAGGGAGACCTAGAGTCTCTTTACTAGTGAGGCGGGTGAAGATTCTGTCAATCGTTCCTATGCATGCGCTTTCAGCTGGGACAAAGCATCCGATGTGGGCTAGGAAGGCAATGATGGCGACTTGTTTGATGTAGACGCTCTTACCGCTGGCGTTGGGGCCTGTGATGATGTGGACACGGTGCTGTTGCTTGGTGGTAGTATCATTGATTTTATTATCATCTCCACCATCACGCACTATCTCTCTTCCTTCCTCCTCCTCATTATAACTAAACATATCAGTGTCATTAGGAATAAATGTATCTACAATACCTTCAGTCAGGATATGCCTTCCCTTTTTAACAATAAGCTCAGTCCCTCTGGTAAGCCTGGGTCTAGTCAGGACCAGTTCCTTTGAAGCCAGAGCTAGTGAGAGCAGACAATCCACCTCGGCAGCAGCTTCACATGAAGTGACCAGTGATGCCTTGTATCTCGTATCTATTTCTTGCACTAACTGACCCAGGATACTGGCTTCCATATCTCTGATACGATGCAGGAGGTCACCGAAGCGTTCATTCAGCTCTCTGGTGGTGTTGCAATGGTAATACGCCCCAAATGTTGTTGTTGATGATGATACATTATTATTGTTGTTATTATCATCATCAGTACCATCACCACCGTTATTATTCAGCATTGATCTGTCAAAGCTAGAAACCCCAGTCCCATGTATATTCTCATATCCTTCAAATGCAAAACTATAATCATCAAGGTACTCTAGCACTGCAGGACACAACCTCCCTCCTCCCCCACCTCCTCCTACTCTCAACAAGAAGCCAACCTGTGGCATATACACAATATTCCAAGCTTGTTGATTAAACGACTCTGGAGGGAGGGCAGATGCCAAATGACGGGGGACCCTAGCCAACTCAGCACCTACTACTTGGTATAAGAAGTCAGGAAGACCATTATAGAGGTGTTTCAGTTGATCTAGCTCAGGACTGATGCCACGAGCTACCAACATGCCTTCTTCTGGGGAGTCGAGGTCTACTACTTGAGAGATGAGGGCGTGGCAGGCAACAAGATCGTCATTGATGGCGGTGGCTATCTTGAAGAAACAACGGGGAAGTGTAATTGTGGTAGTGGTTTGTTGTTGATCGGAAGAAGAAGCAGTACCACTGTTTCTCATCTTTTTACTATGATCTCCAGTAGTAGTAATAGTAGTAGTACCACTTCCAGACATTGCAGGACTCATGATGGAAGTTTCAGCTTGGTATCTATCTCTCTTCCTAGCAAGTATTGATGGTTGGTGTTGTTGTTGTTGCTGCTGCTGCTGTGACGGTAGTAATCTTTCTCCCCCAATCTCTCCTCCTCCTCCTCCTGTCATCATCATCATAAGAGTCTCTTCTTCTTCAGGAGGAACTAACGACATCATACTCTCCCTCACCTCCAACATAGCAGCCACAGTATCCAGAAGACCAGCAAAATCCCGACCCTCAGGAGGAACCTGACTCTTACTCTTCTCCAACAGCTGCCCAACATCTTTCACTCTTCTCAACACCCTCCTCAGTCTCCCCACCCCTCTCTCTGCATCTCTGTCCATGAAGAACTGAATAGAATCATACCTGTCTTCAATCATATTCAAATCTATAATAGGTCTACTGAACCATAATCTTAGTAATTTCTTACCAGCTGTACTGACACATCTATTGAGCAGGCTGAATACTGAGTAGCCTTCTTTGGCAGATCCAATACCCATGGCTGATGCATGATGTTCTTCACTAAAGATCTGCAGAGCTTCCATCGAGGTGGGGTCTATGAGTAAGAAGCCATCTATTGCTACTTCTTTGAGTGATTTGAGGGGGATGAGGCAGGTGCTGGTGAGACCATTGTCTAGGGTGAAGGGGGGAGGGAGGAGATGTTCGGAGTCTAGAATTGAGAGAAGAGCACCGGCAGCGATGATCTGGCATTCACTGGAAATAGAGATGACGGTGTTAAGTGCATGGAGTCTTTCTGACTCAGTGGTTGGAGGATTGTTAATAGTATTGTTGTTGTTAATATGATGAGAAGGGATGTTTTGGATGTGGAGTTGGAGGAGACGCTTGATGGCAGAGGAGGAGGTGAAGAGGGAGGACCTCTCTGAGCGGAGGGGGTAGGGAAGAGCGTGAGGGTGGGTCGGAAGAGGGGCAGAGAGGATGGCGGTAGTTGGTTCGTCAGTGGCCTTGGCGCTAGCAAATATCATCCTTGGTTGGCAGTAGAGCTTGGCACGTTGGATTATCTCTTTGGTGGAATCATCAGCGGTTTCAAAGCAGCATAGTTCAGTCGTTTCTGTGTTATACCAAGCAACACCTAATCTGTTTTTTGAAAAGTGCACGCATAAATACACTCCTTCCTGGAGTAAACCGGATTGTGATGAATACATAATACTTGTAGTGATGACCGTATAATCGATATAATTGATGACAAACGCGAAAGGAAAGGCAGGGAAGAAGGGTTTGCTGTCGAGATTTTACCAGTCAAGAGAGTGGAGAGAGGTAGCTGGATTCTTCTGACAACGACAGTACTACTACTTTCACCACTTTGTTTCCAAAGGACAGTAGATCATATGCTATAAGGCTGTTAATAAGATAAATTTTACAACATTCATCGTATCCCACTCCCCCCCCCTCTTACATCTCCTCAGCACCAAGTGTAGCTCCATACCTCCCCTCTTCCTGCAACCTCTCATCGACATGCCATACCCCATAGCCCTTCCCCACCCTCTCCAGCTCAGCAACATAATTACTCACCTCTTTAATCACCCTCGCCTGCTCTTCCATCATCTCCTCAATAAAGTCACTAGTCTGATGGTCATCACATTCTTCACACTCACCATGCAGCTCCCTCATCTTTTCCATGTTCATTTTCACCAAAGCAAGAGCAGTGAGCATAGCGTACAAAGCGTCGCCCTTGTCTTCATTGTTGTAGTCGCTGTCTGGCATGGGGATGGCTCCAATTTCTACTCTGCCGCCACGTCTGTTTTGTTGGTCGATGACTTCGTTGGCGTGGATGAATTCGGATTCAGAGTAGGAGCGGAAGAAGAGGGCAAAGCCGGGCAGGGAGACGGTGTCTCTGTCAAAATAGGCACTCATTGCCATGAAAATGTATCCAAGGCTCAGCTCCAGGGTGATTTGCTGTACATTGATGATTCAAAGGGGGTGGTATGTGTGTGTGTGTGTGTGTGTGTTT
>Ga0209986_10001007_pt1 | contig 27510 bp, 25 predicted proteins | sample BlataG_FD_183168 | JGI IMG/M metagenome (GOLD analysis project Ga0209986, IMG submission 183168) | Deep subsurface microbial communities from Black Sea to uncover new lineages of life (NeLLi) - Black_00105 metaG (SPAdes) (version 2) | ecosystem: Environmental > Aquatic > Marine > Oceanic >... | reverse complement strand
AACTAATTGGTTCACATTCAGGGGAAAGTGGAAGCAATTTTTTAAGAGATTTGGATGCAGTATTTAAGGGGCAAATTGGGGATGGTCTTGCTTCACCTGAAATTGTTGAAGGCGCTCTACTAGATCTTATGCAGAGAAGAGAGGGGCTCAGTTTGCTTGATTCAGTCCCTTTAGCCAGTCAGTAGCGCTCTTAACTGGATAAATTCAAATATGGATAGCTAGAAGGCTTCTGGTAAACCGGATTGATTAAGATGTGACTTAGAACCTGGGAGAATTCTCAGGTTTTTTTATAGTCGAGCCTGAGGGGAGCTTGGCTCTTCTTTTATTTTGAACGTCTGATAATAGATGTTATGTTGCGTTGTCGGTGGGTTCTTGAAGGTCATGGTTCTCTTCTGGCTTTTCCTGATTTGCTTGCCTAATTGATCGAACTACCGGCAGCAATGAATTTGGAGCAGAGTCCCTCTCTTTCAAGGACGGGCCTATCATTGCATCTAGAGCTTCTTTTAAGTCTTTATTCTGGCAACTCTCAAAAAGGCTCAAAGCTTGAGGATGAAAATTGTTATCTAGAAAAACTTGCATCAGATCTAGAGCATATTGCCTTGAATCTTCTGTTTTATCACTAATGGGAATTTCTAGCATGGGAGCGACATTTCCAAACTTTGCTAATAATGCCCAATAATTGACTGTGGGATACGTGTCTCAAACTTGATGCTGTTGCCATTATGTAGTTCCTTGGGCGGTATCTATTGGATTTGGAGTTAATTCTACAACCAAAAGAGCAAAAGCTTTATAAAGCAGATTAATCTCAATGCTGTTAGCGGCCTTTTTTGCCAGATCTACACTCCCATTTTGTGCTAGTAACATTGCTATTTTTTGAAGAGCATTATCTCTTCTCTGCTCTAGATGAATGCTTCTCGCCAAAAAAATTGCCTGTTTGTACTCCTCCGCCTTAGCTAAGGCTATTGAGACATCTTCTTTTAGATATGACTCCCTCTGATAGTCTAATGAAGCTTTACGGATTATATCCAAAGCTGCATCTATTTTGGATTCAGTAATGAGTTGCAACGCCCTCTCTGTCCGTATTTTATATTCATGCTTGCGTCCGGCAACAACCTCTAGGGCTCTTGTCGAATTCCCCGAATTCAATTGAGCTCTAGCGATGTGGGAACGGGCTTTTTTAACTGTGCAATTATTTTCACTTCCTTCAGGGACATCTTTAAGAACCATTTCTGCTGAACGGACTTTCCCAGCTTTTGCGAATGCCGCTGCCACCTGGGCTTTGCAGTGTATTTTTAGGTGCTTGTCCCTCAAGCGTTCCAAATGAGCCATTGCCTCGACAATATGCCCTGCTACAGCCCATTTCCCGATAACCTTACTGTAAACACAATGATGAGTATCTGGAAATTCCTCCAAGAGGGAAATGGCCTGACTAAAATCACCTACTGTAGCGCAATCAAGAATAATCTTTTTTAAGAGTTCGGTTTTGATTGATTGTTGACTTTGAGGATTTTCAGGTAGAGATAAGGCCAATGTTTTAGCTCCTATAACATCCTTGTTAGCAAGTAATACATCACAAATTAACCTTGCAGTTTCTGAAGATAGCCCATCCTCCGAACTATTATGAGCAACTCTTATTGCTCCTTCAGTATCTCCTGATACGAGCAAGGCTTTAGACACTTGTCTAGCAGCTCTGAACTTGAAGGTGCCTTCACAGTGTTTAATACACTCCTCTGCGCGATCGAGATTATTCTGAGCAATGCATTTTTCTACAGAATTAAGAAGATCGTTGTCGAAGCATTTGTCAAAAAAGAATACACTTCCATCAAACCAATTTACGCGCAAAGCGGCTTGGTAGGATCTGAGTTGTCGCAAGCGATCAAAATCATGACGTTCCGCAAAAATTTTTCCGATACTTCCCAAAGTATCTCTCAAATTGGCAAAATGGATATTAAGCTTAGAAAAATTATTAAATGGAATGTGGCCAGTAACCCATACTGCTCTATTAAATACTTCATGCGCTTTTTCAACATCTTTAATTGTCAATAATTCTTCGGAGACATCTCTAAGTGCCGAACTTGACATTACGGGATTAGGAATTCTACTAGCAATTTCAAGGGCCTGATCTATCTTTTCATTTGTAGTTAACGCTCTAGAAATGCTGAGCAGCGCTTCGCTCTGTTCCTCCGGATCGGGGATTGAATCAGCAACTTTAGTCGCTCTATCGAAATCCCCCGTAGAGCACAATATTCTTGTGAGATTAAGCAGGGCATAGCTTTGTAACAATTCATTAGAGATTCCTCTTGCAGATTGGATGGCAAGATCGATTTGCCCTTTTGAAACAAGATCTGCGATATTTCGTAAAGGCTCTGTAGGTTCGGTTCCTATCTCTGCTCCAATCGTTGATGGTGCTGAAGGGTGTGTGCTAGCACCACTTGGAAGAACGAAATGCGCATTACGTAAAGAAACAGCCATAAGATTAGATCCTCTTGATTTATAGAAAAGGAATATCTTCAGGCAGGCATGGGATTTTTTTCAAGAGTGTAGAATTACTAAGAGCAGGCAGCTTTTTTGGGCTGTCGTTTTACGCCACATTCTGTTAGAAGGTTATCTATGACATCCACTAGAAAATGGCTCGCTGTAATTGGCGCCACGATGGGATCGATGGCCATGGGTCTTAGCTTCTCTCTAATCAACACCAACCTCGAATCCATACATCAGCATTTCGGCGCTTCTCTTGTCCAGCTACAATGGATGATCAATATCTACGGGATTTTCATTGCCTCCACGCTTGTGACTATGGGCCGCCTTGGCGATATCTTTGGTCGGAAAAAGATCTACCTGATTGGTCTCATCTTATTTGGGGCCTCTATGCTCGGCGGCGGCTTAGCAACTAGTCCAGGCATGATTATCGGCTTTCAGGCGCTCTATGGCCTAGCTGGGGCTATTTTATTGCCTCTTTCCCAGGCGATGCTCATCGATTGTTTCTCTGATGATCACAAGAGCGTTGCGATAGGGATTTGGACAGCCTCAGGTGGAATAACCCTTTCTTTAGGGCCTATTATCGGCGGGGTATTGCTTAGTTTTTTGAGTTGGCGCTGGATATTTCTTGCCAATGTGCCTTTTGCCATCTTCGGGTTTATCCTCACGGCCATTTTTTCCAAAGAGTCTAAAACTCAAGGAGAATCGACTAAGCTTGATTGGCCAGGAGTTATCCTTTTAACATTGGCAATTGGAACCTTTGTTTTGGCAACGGTCCAGTGGAATCTCTGGCAAATGCCCATTATTCTACTCCTATATTTAGTAGCAGCGCTTTGCATAACGGGTCTTTTGATTGTGGAAGGCAAAGTTGAGATGCCGATCATCCGAGAGGAGCTTTTTAGAAGCCGGATGTTCTTGTTTTCGTGCGCGGGCAACTTTTGTATGATTGCCTTCTTTTGGGCTGGTATTTTCCTGATACCGCTCTATATTCAGAAGCAGCTTGGGTTTTCTCCTCTGCAGGCTGGTGTACTGATGCTCGCTTTTTCAGTTCCCGTAGCACTTATCTCCCCTGTCATTGGCTATTTATACAAAACTGTCGGTCCAAAGGTGTTGATTAGCGTTGGGTTCTGTCTTTTGGCGCTCTCTGCATTGATGCAATTGCAGTATGGCGATGGAACTACGGTCTTTTTTATTGCTCTGGCTACATTCTCTCTTGGTCTTGGGTTCGGCGTAATTTGGACGCCGACAACCACTGGAGCTCTCTCTGCTATATCGAGGAATTTTGCTGGTATTGCTTCTGGTACCTTCATCACAATCCAAGAAATTGGAGGGAATGTTGGGCTTGCTATCACGGCAACGGTATCTAGAATGAGCCCTTCTTTCACAGAGGGCTTTCACAATGGTATGTGGGTGATGCTCGTGGTGAGCATACTGGGGCTATTTACAGCCTTTTTCCTGCCTAAAAAACCCAGAGTATTGAAAAAGTTGTGATAATTCCTAGCGGAAGTTATCCTTACTGTCATGGAACACAAAATCATTGATAAAAGCCCCATGCAAATCATGGGGATCTCTATACGCACTACGAATGAAAATGCTAAGGCAGCTCAAGATCTTCCTCCTTTCTGGGGGCGGTTTTTCTCAGAGCAGATCCAAGCTCAAATTCCCTATCAGAAAACCGGTGAGGTCATTGGGCTCTATTGTGAGTATGAATCAGATCATACCAAGCCTTATACGGTCGTTGCTGGTTGTGAAGTTACGGTTGCGGGTGATGCGGCCGAAGGGATGGTTGTAAAGCACTTGCCCGAGTCGAAATATGCTGTTTTCGAGATCTCTGGCCCTTTTCCACAGACGTTAATGGATGCTTGGCAATGGATTTGGCAGAGCGATCTTAAGCGAACGTATACTGGAGACTTCGAGCTCTACCAGATCGGTTTTGATGCTGAAGAGAATACTGATATACACATCTATATTGCAGTCGAGTAATGACAGCGCCTACGGTTGAGCATGTGGGACTGCATCCCTTTGATTTGGGTGGAATCAAGAACGCTTAAGTTTAAACGACATCGTTGGTGATCCAAAATCCATTTGGGCTGAAGTTTGGGGAACGACAATAGATGTCGATCAATGGCATGTGCTTTCTCGTCTCCCTGGGCAGAATATCACTCTCGTGTAACTAGCCTTTCAAAACAGATTCTAAAAGCAAGAGAGGCTCTTCTAAATGGAGAGAAGTCCCCTTCTCCAGAAATTAGACCTCTATCTTCTCTGAGCGCAGAGCGCCAAGTCAAATTAGCCCGTCGCATTAACCACAGGGGGCCCACTCAGCTTCAGATAGGCTTTGATCCGGACGCTCAGGAGTTTACTTCTTTGCGCTTTCGCAATCTTAGTTGAGAATGTTCTCTCGCAGCCACTGGCAGGTGCTTGACCACATTGCAGGGTCGTTTTTGATGTAGTCTTCAGTAAATTGCAAAAGCTCTGGGATTTTTGGATAGTCGTCGAGGGCAAAGTCTTGTGTGAGGGGAAAATCGAACTTTGTGTAAGCCTTTCCAAGAAGCATGCTACATACTTGACCTGGGATTTGATCTTCCACATCCATGAGTACTTCAACAAGAGGGATCGTTCCTTCATTGGCTCCTGTAAAGTTGGTGAGCCATTGAGTATAACCCCAGCTTTCATCTCCTTTGACAGCGTCTTGATCATAACCTGTTCCAACAGAGAATATGGCAAATTCTTTAAGGTCCGAAGTACTTGGGTCGTAGGCGGCCATTAGCCCCGCAAGTGAGGGATCATTCATCGCCATGCCTCCATCGATGCAGCCATTTTTGGAAGGGAAATAGGTTGGAGCTGCCGTCGATTCTAAGATAGCATCAACGACTTTTATTTTTTTTCCTTCTTCAGTGAAATTTTCTAAGATCTTCAGCTTCCAACGACCGTTTGTTTCGCTACTCAAGGTTACGGTTGGAATGACTATTTTTTGGGGAAGATCGCCAAGTGTTGCATTGGCGTAGTAACCAGTATCTTCTAAAATTTGGATGATGTATTTTTTTAGTGTGTTTGGGTCGTACTTGGGTCTAAAGAAAGTCAGAATGCTTTCACTGGAAAAAACACGCGCACTCATTTCTTGGTAATCAGAAAGGGTTTGCTCGATGTCGATGCCACAAGCCAGCGATAGGGCGATCAAAGAACCAGTGGAAGTGCCCGCATACACATCAAATGCTTTGTGAAAGTCAACTCCCGTTTCTTTTTGCAGCTCTTTGAGAATTTTAAGCGTAGCGGCTCCTCGGATCCCTCCCCCGTCGCACGAGAGCACTTTCGTTTGGGCGGATAGAAAGGCGGTTTGGCAAAGGATAAAAAGAGAAATAATGAGTCGTCTTAGCATCTACAGCTCCTTTTTTAAGAAAGCCCTATTTTGCTCAAGTTCTTTATTTTACTCCAGACCAAAATACCCACGCAAAGGGGGCGTTTTGGAAAAGGGATGAGGTCTTTATTGTCCTCCCAAAGATAGATCCTCTAGAAAATAGATGAGTTCCTTCACCGAAATCCTTTGGAAGGGTCAGTGTTGAAGGTGAATAGCTCATGTGCTGCAAAGGGGCTGCAACGAGTAGGACTTGATCCTTGTACCAGCGCAAGTATGCGATAGTCTGCTCGTCTGTCTTTATGGGGATGTATTTTCCCTTGAGAAAGAGGTCTTTGTGAGCTCTTCGAAAATGCAATGCTGCCTTTGTTAGGTCGACCTTTAGTGTGTTGAGTTTTTTGTAATCAATGGACCTTCTGTTATCTGGATCGACAAGGTTATAAGAGAAGTTCTCACTGCCTTGATAGATATCAACAATGCCAGGAGCTCCTAGTTGTAACGCAGTGGAAGAAAGGCTTTTCCACTCCCCTCTTTCTTGGATCTCTTTTTGAAAGGGGGTGAACGAGTGAAGAAAAGAGCTCTGTTTCTGCAGTAGGGCCTTGAGAAAAGCTTTACAGGCTTTTTCGTAAGGTAAATTGGGATGGCGCCAGGAGGTGTAGCTTCTAGCTTCACGGACAGATTTTTGAAAGACGGGCCAGAGTCTAGCAAAAGAAGGGAGCTCTGGCCAAATTCCAAGTAGTGTTTGGTATAGGGCGTATTCTGCGTTGCGCTCGGGAAATAGGGTCCCTTCGATTTCTGTTTTGTGCATCAGGTTTTCTTTGGCCCATTTATGGACCATCTTCTCCCATTTTTCAGGGATTTCAGAAATGCAAGCGATTTGCATCCGCACGTCCATGCTTCTTTTCGTGTCATGGGTCGAGGTCGCTACGAGGCCCAGGGGCCATTTTTCCCGTTTTCTTTTGCAAAAGGTGTGGAATTCATCGGGGCTCACGCCTCCCCTATCGGGATCGGAACCTACTTCATTACAGCATATGAGACGGTTGTACTGATATAGTGTGATGTCTTCAAATCCCTTGGCCATGATGGGGGCTGAGAGCTGCTGAAAGCGGAGGACGAAATCAGTGAGATCTAGGCTTTTCAACTTCCCGTAAATTACGCTCTGAAGAAAATCGAAAACTCTCCGGCCTATCTCTCTATTTCTTTTTTGCGCCAAGTCAAAGGTCCGTTGCCAGTAGGGCTTATCGCGCGGAAGCATTTTGCCTGTTTTATCAATGTAGGAGCGGTATACTGGAAAGGCTGCGAGCAGCTCGTAAAGGGCATTTAGAATATCCCCTTTTGGCAAATCGGCAAATGCCCGCATCTTGGATGTAAAGGCATAGAGTTTATCTGCTAAAAATTTGATGTCATCGGCCATTTCTGTGGCCATATAGAACATCTTGTTCTTATAGAGAATTTGAGCAAAATCATCAGATTGACCTGTAAACCTGTTTGCTATTTGTGTGAGTTTTTCTCCTCTTTTTACGAAAAGGCCTGTCAGCATGTTTAGAAATTCGTATCCTACGGTTCCATCTACCTTCCAGTTGGATGGTAGTTCTTCTTCCCAGCCAAGAATTTTCTCCACGACGATGAGATTTTTGGTTTTTTTTCGGAGGCGGTTAAAATACTGCTCTGGATCATAAAGGCCGTCGGGGTGATCCACTCGCAATCCATCCACTTTTCCTTCCTTGAGGAGTTGAAAAATCCATTTGTGGTGGGCATTGAGGACTTTACTGTCTTCGATCCTAAGACCGATGAGGTCACCAATATTGAAAAATCGTCGGTAACTAGTCTTTTGAGCGGCGGCTTTCCAATCGACTAGCTGATAGTGTTGTTTTTGCAGAAGGTGATCGATTTCATTGATGGTTTTGGGCAAGGTCTTGCCATTTACTGGGAAAAGAAGCTTTCCGTATTTCGCAAAGAGTTTCCCTTCTTTTTTGATGATCGTGAGCTGCTTTTTCTTAAGAGCTTCCTCGTAGGGCATTCCAAGCAGTGGAACGAGAATTTTTTCTTGGGCCCAGTTTATGTCGAAAAAGGAGGCGTATTTTGATTTTTTTCCCTTTAAAAGGACATCTTGCCACCACAGATTGTTGCCTTGGATACCCATGTGGTTGGGCACGATGTCCGCAATGTGAAATAGATCGAGTCTTTTTAATTCTTTGCAAAAGGCGTTGAAGTCTTCTTTTGAGGCGATTTGTGGGTTGACTTGGTTGGGGTCAATGATGTCGTAGCCATGCGGGCTAAACGCAGCGAAATAGGGTGAGCAGTAAACTCCTTCTACGCCCAGCTCTTTTAGGTAGGGAAGAAGTTTGGTTGCTTTTCTTAATGGGAAGTCTTCATTGAGTTGCAATCGGTAAATGGAGCTGGGAGCTTTCTTCATCGTTTCCCCTTTTTGATCATTCGGTGGAGCATTTCAGTGAAACTGCCTGCTAAGTGAAGTTCTTCGACGTAAAGGTGCATCCGCCACTGCCATTGGTCTTTGGGCTTTGCTGGATTATTAATCCTGTGCTCTTTTGGATCGGGAAAGCGAATTGCCTCGCTCATCGCCAAAAGATCTTGAAGCAAGAAGATGGCTAAAGTAGCTTTTGAATCAAGATGGGCCTGGATGATTTCTCGAGCGAGTTCCTCTGTCAATTCTCGTGGAGGGTCTCCTCTATGTCGTAAAATAGTGTTGTAGTACCTTTTGGTGCTTTTCGGGTCTTTTTCCCACCATCCTCTTAAAGTTGCCGTGTCGTGGTTGGAAGGGGTGCAGACGCAGCGAGTGGGGAAATCTTGCGGATCCTCAAATTCGATCTCAAAGCTCTTAGGCATCCGCTGCAAATGTAGGTTGAGCATGTTTAGTTCTTTGAGAACTTCTCGTGCGGCCTTAGGGATAACGCCAATGTCTTCTGCGCAAATGAGCATCTTCGTATTGTTTTGTATGATCTCTAGTTTTTCCCTCCCCTCTTTTTTCCAGAGTTTTTCTTGCCGCTCTAAAAAATATTCATCGTGCATTTGGAGCACTTTTTTCTGGAGCGGTGCATTCAAAGCTTTAAAAGAGGAGGTGCTCTTGCAATTGATCCTAGGATGATATTTCCCTTCCCTCTTGAAAAAGCAGACATTTTCAGTTGGTTGGCTTGAAGTGAGCTTTTGAGGGTCTGGGATATTGTCATAGCCAATTGCGGGATGAAAATTACCCATCAACCCACGCAATTTCCCCTTTGGAATTTCCCACAGGCGAAAGTATCCCAAAACGTGATCGATTCGGATCACATCAAAGTACTGCTCCATCCAGGAGAGGCGACTTTTAAGCCAATAAAAGCCCTCCGCGCGGATTTCATCCCAATTGTATGAAGGGAACCCCCAGTTTTGCCCAAATTCATTATAGAAATCGGGTGGAGCTCCCATCGATTTGTCGAACCGGAAATATTCATCATAGCGCCATGCTTCGACGCTATTTTGGTGCACGCTGATTGCAAAATCTCCTTTGAGGAGGATCCCCTTTTTACGGGCATACGCATGAACCTGGCGCATCTGCTTATCGAGGTGATACTGCAAAAAGTAGTAGTATTTGACCTCACTATTTTCACAGATCTCTTCTACCGCAAGCTCGCTGTAGGTAGAGAGTGTCTTCCATTTACGAAAATCACTCGTCTTGTATTTATCTCGCAAAACACAAAAAGCTGCATAGGGCTTTAAATGCTCTTTTTGCCTTTCAAAAAACTGCTCAAATGCTTTTGTGGACAGATCCTTTTCCCCACGGATCGAGTAAAGCATCTTCAAAATTTCTCGTTTGGCAAGGTAGGTCTTTTGATACTCTAGTTTGGGAAGATTCAGTGATCGGATAATTGGGCTAAACTCTTCTTCAAATTCGGGGCCTAGAGCTTGAACATTGAGGTATATTGGATGAAGAGCAAACGCTGAGAGAATAGAATAAGGACAAGCGTCTTTTTCTGTTTCAGTGATACAAGTATCATTGATGGGAAGAATTTGGATAAGTTTTAAACCAGCCTCGCTTGCCCAATCAATAAGGGGAATGAGATCGAGCAACTCTCCACATCCCAAACTCTTTTTGGTTCTTAGAGAGAAAACAGGAATGTTGACGCCAGCACCACGACCTATCATTCCCTCACTCTAGGAGAATTAGGAATTAATTTTTACATTAAACGGGAGGAATTGATTAGATTTTTGATTTTGCAAATGCAGAGTAAACTCTTCTGGTATTTCATTTGAGGGAAGAAAAATGACCCGGTGAACCGTCGAATAGGGAGGGAGCAGCTCTCCCTCATTCTTAATCGATTTGGCATGGTAATCTTTTTTCATCTGCAGGTGAGACTTGAAGGTGATGATGCTATCGATAGTTCCTGGGATGATCATGGGCCAAAAGAAAAGACCCGCGACCTTAAAGCCGATCGATCTTGGAATGGCTGTGCGCGTCACAGATCCAGCTACTTCACTGCTGGTTGAAGAGTTCACTTCGACCCCTTCGCTTGAAAGGATATAGGTATCTTCGGTGTTATTCTGGACAGTCACTTGAACAGGTTGAAAACCCACATGCAGAAGATTTCTATCAAGATAGGCTTTGCTCTCTTTCCCGTCATAGATTTTTGCAGAGATGTGGACCCCTTTTTCACGAAATGGCTCAGCAATCGACCCCACAAACTGAGGAGTTTCAGGATGGTAGACTTCGAAACCACTTATAAAAAAAACGGCAGATACTACGCAAATAATGAGGGAAATTGATTTAATCAGCTTTTTAAACATACAGTTGCTATTATAACAAAATCGAGCGTTACAAATCACCCTTGAAATATTTGATAGCATGTAGTACATATTTGATTATGTGGTGGAAATTTATTGCACGGGTCGTGATCTTAGCGGCCATTATTCTAGGACTAGCTCATATTCTTCCTGGGCTTGATGTTCCCAATTTCCCTGATGCCCTCCTCTTTGCGCTGATCGTGGCTCTGTTAAATGCCTTTATTGCCCCTATTTTAATCGTGATTTCCTTTCCCATTACAGTCATGACCGTGGGGATATTTGCCCTCCTTATCAATATTTTTCTTTTTTGGGTGGCAAGTCTCATCTCTTATGGGGTACATATTACAAATTTTTGGGGCGCCTTTTTCGGTGGCCTTATCGTCACTTTCGCAAGTTTTATTTTGAATCACTGGCTCTCTGGGATCGGTCCAGGGCCCCGCCCTCCTCGCGATGAAGAGTAAGAATAGTATTTGAGTAGAAATTCTTTTCTGGTGTATCCTATTCTCCCATGACGGAAAGACTCTTTTACACTGAGCACTTGCAACAAAATTACTGGGGCCTCGAAGGTTTAATCCACCAGTCGGAAGTGCCTAGTACTATTGAAGCTCTCTCAAAAAATGAGAAATTCATGCAAAGGCCAAGTAAGGAAACTCCTTATTTCAACCGATGGAATATTGTCTGGATTACCCTAACGCAACCCTTCTATTCTATCCTCTCGATTTTCAGCTCCGTAGCAGCCCTTTTATCATACACCCTTCTTGTACCTAGTGCAGCTAGAGCTTTCACTGTTTTATCTAAACAGCTGACAAGAGATTGGCAACAGCTCTGCAGCCAATGGGAATTTAAAAATCCTGTTCTGGCTCCCTCTACAAATGTCCACCAGCTCGGTTCTTGGGATCTTTACCTACGGGGTGATATTCCTTACAATTCAATTAAAGATGAAATGGTCAAACCCCTTACCTTTCAAGATACTGAATTTAGAGCTGGGATAAAAGAGGCGGTGGACTCTTTTTATGCTGAACTAGAAAATAATCGTTATGCACAAAGCTGGCTTGCCTGGATGTGGAATCGAGGACGAACTGTAAGCCTTTCTGAAAGGCGCAAGGTGATGGATAAAGTTCTAGTTCTAATTCTAAGTGGTTACAAAGGGAATAGAGAGGAGGCTAGAACGGAAGCCATTGCCCATCTGCAGCAAAAATATCACGTTGATGACCTAGAAAGCCCCATTCAAGCCTTTTATGGAAAAATACGAGAGACAGAAGAGCGAATGAAGGGCATACCCAATGTTTCTCTTTTCTCCGAACAGGGAAATTGCAGAGGAGGTTCCTTGTGGTTCATCTATCTCTTTCATAAAACGCAGAATCTCTTCACCGACCGCTCCAAACATCTGGAGGCTATTGCACAGCAATTTAGTTCTGGAATGCCAAGACAAGCGGCATTATTGCAAGCGTTTGATGATTCTGATGATCTATTGAAAATGCAAAAAGAAGAATATTCTGACTCTACTATTTCTTTATATGAGCTCGATTGCAATAGACCAAGTGCTCAGGAAAAAATTCAATCTCTTCCAAAAGGGATTTACCGAGTGGGTACTAGCAACCACTCTCTAGTCTATATCAAAGGCAAAAATGAAAACTTTGTCTGGGATCCTTCGTTTGGACTTTCTGTTATGGAACCGGATGAAATGCTTGCCTGGATAAAAAAACACTACCATAGTGGTTGCCCAGAATCCATCGTGTATTTTCAACGCTATGAATCCACAGAAGCTTAGAACCCTTCATCTATTGAAATAGCGATTCCTTGGAAAAAATGTAAATTTCGTATATAACATAGACCCCAATGGCAAAACGAAAAATGAAAAAGCCTTGGAGCATCCTGATTGCTCTGGCACTTGCAGTTTTTGTGGGCTCGATCATCGACAAGCAAACTAGGATTTGGGGGATCTCCCCTTATCATGTGTTTGAGGTCCTTGGCACTCTGTTCATCAATGCTCTGACACTAGTTGTAGTTCCCCTTGTCTCTTCTTCCATTATCACTGGTGTCGCTCGCATCGCTAGTGAGTCGCAATTTGGCCGGATCGGTTTGCGTACCTTCCTCTACTTCTTTTTAACAAATCTCGTGGGTATTCTGATTGGGTTTTCCGTCGCCTCCCTGTTTTCACCAGGAAGTGGCGTATCAATGACAAACATTCTATCTGCAGAAACCATTCAAACAGCAAATTCCGGCGTATTTACAGATCTTATCCTCGAAATTATCCCCTCAAATATTTTAGCTGCTTTTGCCAAGGGCAATATGCTGGGACTGATCTTCTTTAGTCTCCTTTTTGGTTATGCCATTACACAAATACAAAGAAAATATCTACAGACTCATCTGCAGATGTGGAAAGGCGTTTTTGAAGCCATGATTCGCATCACGCATGCAATTATGTACTTGCTCCCCCTTGGAGTCTTTTGCTTAGCTGCTAAAATCTTTGCAGAAGCTGGCTTGCAGACCCTAAAACCTCTCGGGAATTTTGTGTGGGCCACCCTAGTAGGCTTTATCCTCTTTTCATTTGGATTTATCCCTCTACTACTCTCCCTTGTTGGAAAGGTCTCTGTCCGCAATTACTTCAAAGCCATCTCCCCTGCTATCGTGACCGCTTTTTCCACCGGATCATCTTCTGCAACGCTCCCTATTTCACTTGAATGTATGGAAGTGCGAGCAGGTATTTCCAATCGCATCTGCTCCCTAGTGATCCCTCTGGGCACCTCTTTAAACCTTGCAGGAACTGCTCTCTATAATACGATGGCGGTCCTATTCATTTCGCAGGTGTTTGGTTTAGAGCTTACCCTTGTGAATCAAGTAACCCTCATTATAGCCGCTCTACTCGTATCATTTGGTGTTGCCTCAGTTCCTGGCGGTGGACTTGTTGCAGCTCTTACGCTCCTGCGTATTTTAGGACTTCCCTTAGAAGGACTCGGCCTTGTTTTGGCAACAGATCGGATCCTAGATATGTTCCGATCAACTGTCAATGTATGTAGCTACACCACTTGCAGTGTCCTCGTCGCGAAAAGTGACGGCGAAGAAACGGTTCTTGCAAAAAAAGAACCCTTGCTGCGATAAGAGACAGGATTATGACAGATAAGAAAAGAAAAAAGCCTTGGGCCGTATTTATTGCAATTGCTCTTGCCATTTTTATTGGAGACTTTACGGGAAAGGAGATGGGGCTTTTCGGAGTTACCTATTACTCGATCTACGACATCATCGGTAAACTCTTCATCAACTCATTGACGCTGATCATCGTTCCCCTCGTCTCTTCTTCGATCATTACAGGCGTTGCGCGCATCGGCGGTGATGGCCAATTTGGCCGCATTGGTCTCAAGACCTTCTCTTTCTACTTTTTGACAAAGATCATTGCGATCATTATCGGCATTGTGATCATCAACCTGATCCATCCAGGATCTGCTAATGTAGGAACAGCCTCGAGCCTCATCAACATGAAAGAGCTCTCTCTGAGCCAGGAATCAATCAGTGCTAGCGGCGCCTTTGTCAAAATGCTAGAAGACCTCATTCCGCCCAATGTCCTAGATGCCTTTGCTAAAGGCAATATGCTCGGTCTTATTTTCTTTAGCATCATTTTTGGCTATGCCATTACCCACATATCCAAGAAAGCAGCTGAAATGCACATGAATTTCTGGACGGGGATCTTTGAGGCAATGATCAACATTACCCACTACATCATGAAAGTGCTCCCCATTGGTGTCTTTTGCTTGGTTGCTAAAGTTTTTGCAGATACAGGACTCGCCTCCCTCCGCAGCGTGGGACTCTTTTTCTTCACCGTCATGCTAGGTCTTGGCATCTTTGTCCTCATTGCGCTGCCCCTTCTGCTCAAGTTCGTAGCTAAGGTCAACCCCTGGAACCAATTCCGGGCCATGGCCCCTGCCCTCATTACCGCCTTCTCAACAAGCTCATCTTCGGCTGCATTGCCTATCACCCTTGAGTGCATGGAAAAAAGAGCAGGGGTCTCCAATAGAATTTGCTCTCTCGTCATCCCCCTAGGAACCTCCATCAACCTCACCGGCTCGGCCCTCTATGAAGGGATGGCTGCCCTCTACGTGGCTCAGAGCTTTGGCTTAGAGCTCTCTTTAAGCTCACAATTCCTCTTTACCTTCATTACCCTCATCACCTCCATCGGGATCGCAAGCGTTCCCAGCGGTAGCCTGATCATCATCATGATCATCCTCAGGTTCTGGGGACTCCCAGCCGAAGGAATCGGCCTCTTCTTAGCTGTAGACAGGATTCTAGATATGTTCCGCTCCGTGACCAACCTCTTTGCCGACGGCTGCTGCGCCGTCTTCGTCGCTAAAAGCGAGGGCGAGACAAACATCCTCACGAAGAAGGAATTTGATCCCATTTAGCAAACTGCCCCCTAGCTTGCCTCAGAAACATCTCCTTCCCATAAACAAGCCTGCATCCTAGAGCTTTAGCTCTAAGCATAAGAGGCGTATCCGTATGGGCGACATTGACATCCATCACAATCTTTCTCGGTTGAAGAGTCTCTAAATCGATAGGACAGGGAACGGAAGTGGTATTGATCAGAATATCATAGGTGGGTACCTGGTCTAAATTGCCAAAGCGCCGGCTCAAAATGGAGACAGTGGCTCCCCGCTTTTGCGCCTCAAAGGCGATTGCCTTAGCCGTCCCCCCTGCTCCTAATATGACACAGTGCTTTCCCAAGACTTGCCTTCTCAATTCAATCGCATCTAAAGCGCCAGGAGCGTCCGTATTAGAGCCACAGACCTTATCTTCAAAAGCAATTGTGTTAATCGCACCGATCTCTTTAGCATCTTCATCGATGTCATCAATGTAGGGAAAGACTTTTTCCTTGAAAGGTATAGTCACACTTAGGCCCTGAATCCCGAGCTCTTTTGCCAAGGGAAAAAATAGAGGCAACTCATCCTCATCAAGGAGCATCCGTACATAGACTGCATCGATATCGTTGTTTCGAAAATAGGCATTGTGGGTCTTGTGACTAGGGCTTTGCATGATGGGATTGCCAATCAGTCCATAGATTTTGGTGTTGAAGGAGAGCTTGTGGAAATGATAGGTCTCAACTAATTCTTCAGCTTGCAATTGCCCAGGAGCCGCCTCTGTCCCAAGAGCTGCAAAAGTAAAAGGATTGCGGACAACAGGCCCTAAGATACGCGTAATCTGTCCCAATTCTCCCATGCACATGCCAGCGACGTTGGGTTTGTCTTTGACAAAACAGAGCATGCGAAGAGCATCTGTCGTCTTATTTGCCATGGTGCAAATTTTGTAAAAATCAGCTTTTGGTAGGGAAGAAAGGATTTTTTCGAGATCTTCTGGGGTCTCTTCAAAATTGTGATAAGAGGAAAGAGTTTGCCCATTAGAAAGAGTTGACTGCCCATCTTCTGTCGTTAAAACAAACTCTTTGAAAACTTCAATCTCTTGCTTGAGTAGGTCTTTACGCAGCTCAACTCCATCGCAGAACTTTTCTGCCATTTCCATTTGTCTTTTCGCTGACTCTAAATCTGGACCTGTGATGCAACCAATGAGCATGTAAGCATATTAATCTCTTGGGCGTAAGATCTCAAACGAAATACACAATGAAGCTTGATTTTACAGGATTCTTTAATCTGTTAGGGTACGGAGTATAAGTACTGCTCTCCTAATAGCAGCAGCTTCTTTACATAGTTCTACTTGCTTGGGATCCGATTCTCTCTTACTTTGCCGTTTGAAACTTGTAATGATCTTTTTTAAGATGCCTGGGGCGTCCTCTAAATCATCTTTGGTTAGAAGTGCATTTGTAACGGGGTCCCTAGGATTGGTTTCCAACCTTTTAAGAATAATACTTCGCTCATAAACAACACGTGGATTTTCTTTTAACCGCACTGGGTCATAGAACACATCTCTAGTAATTGGACATTTCAAATCCTGCCAACTTCTATCCTCTATGCATTCTGGATCTGTATTATTTCCTATAAATACATCATAAGAAAGTATAGCTGACTTATCTTCTGGAGCCTGAGCCTGAGCCTGAGCTTGTTCAATCACACGGTTTAGATCTCTTATGATTTGTACCTGTTCCTGCATGTCACCATTTTGATCTCTTAGATCTTGCGCCAGTCTCAGTATTTCATTATCTCGATCTCCTATGTCACGTACTTGTTGCTGTATTAGAACAAATGGCGTTAGCAGCCTTCTTGCTTGTAGTCGCCAATCTAATTTGGCGACTACAAGCAAGAAGGCTGCTAACGCCATTTGTATAGAAGTGATCTCACTTGCATATTTAGTAATGAACCGTGTACCATTTGTAATCAATTCTCGTACGGCATCTGGCATTACCCCTTCGTTGCCATGTCCATTTTTGGCAAGCATTTCAAATATTAGTCCTCCATTCCACGTGTCACCGCGTGCAACTAATTGCTCCGCAGCATGAATGGCTTCTTCGATGCCATGTCCATTTTTGACAAGCTCTTTAAATATTTGTTTTCCAACCCACGTGTCATCGCCTGCAACTAAACGCTCCGCAGCTTGAATGGCTTCTTCGATGCCATGTCCATTTTTGACAAGCACTTCAAATATTTGTATTCCAACCCACTTGTCATCGCGTGCAACTAAATGCTCCGCAGCATGAATGGCTTCATCAATGCCTTGTCCTTTTTCAACAAGCTTTATAAATATACCTGCTCCACCCCACGTGTCATCGCCTGCAACTAAATGCTCAGCCACTTGAATGGCTTCTTTAATGCCATTCCTATTATTGACAAGCTCTTCAAATCTTGCTTCTCCAGTGTACGGGTAATCGTCTGCAACTAAATGCTTCGCAGCTTGACTGACTGCTTCGGTTATGAAGCTACTAAGATCGAGATCGCCTTCATCGTGAAATTCTTCTGCGATTTGAATTGCTCCCATGAGGTCTAGGCCTTCTTTTATACTCGTAAATAATTTACTCATCTCATAGGAAGTGGTAGGTTTCTTAAATGCTGGGCATGATCCATTGGCGCTTACGATAGATGCTTGTTGATGTGCTGTTAATCCCAAAGAGCAGTTATCAGGTAGTGTCTGAGAGGAAGTGTTAGGAGGCGTTTCTGTAAGAGAGATAGCATGAACATTTTCCATACTTTGAGGGGTAACAACATTGCACATGGGGAGAGATTGATTGGCGAGCAGCATCAAGGGAAAGATCACAGAGCACACTTTCCCAACAAGCCCTTCTGATTTAGGTGATCTTTTTGGCATGGGAAGATCGGCAAAAAGCCCTGGATCTTCAGGATAGCACTTTTCTTGAGTAACTAGGGGAGCTAATTTACGGTGTGCTTTTTGAAGGCTCTTTTCTAATTCGGCAAAATGCTCAGTGTGTGCTTCTGCTTCAATCTTAGCAAAACTAGAATCGAATCTATTCAAGCGCTTTTGAAGAAGTGTATCCCATCTGGGTTTGAATTTTTTTGCATGCCTTTGAAGTTTATTGATTCTAGAAAGAAGGGTCTGTACTTTTTGCTGATTTAGCTCTGAAGGGTCCTGTTGGTATTGTTTGGCTATGATGCCAGCCAAGTCGCTATCCTGGATGTCTTGGACCAGTGCCTCTAGTTCCCAGCCGATATTGTCGATTTCCTCAGCTATTTCTGGGTGGGACTGCTCACACAAAGCTTCTAGGTCTCTAAGAACATGGCCAAAGCCATGCAGGGCCTTTGTAGAAAGCCCTCCAAGAGGACCTTGCATAGCCTTTTCTAGCTTTGATGTAGAAACAAGGGAAGGAACTTCAAAGGATGGAGTAGGTAGCGCTCTTTTGATCGCATTCACACGTGCCGGCAGGCTTGGAAGCACAGCGATTGACGCGCTTGCTATTTCTGGCAGATGGTTTAGAGGAGGTGAGTTAATTATACTTACGTTTGTCATAATATATAAATATTAACAAAATCTTTATTATAAATCAATAATTTTTTTTAATATGACTGCAAATTGTTGATAGTATGGCGCTTAAGAAAATCACCCACAATTCAGCCCCAAGGCTTTGCTTCTAAATCTGGACCTGTGATACAACCAATGAGTACACGAGCACCCTATGGAAAAAGAACTCAAATTAAAAATGCACTGGAAATCCCAAGTGACAAAAGTCCACTTTGGATTAGGCTCTGTTTTTGAGACAAGACTCCCTCTTCTTTTGGAAAAAGAGGAGCGTAAATGCGTGATTCTCACCGACTCCAATCTTGAAAAGCTTTACGGAAATCAGCTGGAGAAACTCGATTGTAAGGTTTTTTCGTTTCCAGCTGGAGAATCTTCTAAAACCCGCGAGACCAAAATTCTACTCGAAGATCATATGCTCGCTCACAATTTTGGGAGAGACTCTCTTGTGATTGGAATGGGTGGAGGTGTTGTAGGTGATGTTTCGGGGTATTTAGCAGCGACTTATTGTAGAGGTGTTCCCCACATCCAAATCCCCACATCATTACTTGCAATGGTCGACGCGTCCATTGGGGGAAAAACGGCTGTCAATACGCCCTATGGCAAAAATATGGTTGGGACATTTCACCCACCAAGAGAAGTTTGGATCGATGGCGGTTTTTTAAAAACCCTCCCAAAGAATGAATGGATCAATGGGGTTGTGGAGATCCTTAAAGCTGGTTTAATCGCTTCTCCTCCCCTATTCCAAGCGATGCGTGAAGGAGTGGACAAATGGGAAGATCTTTCTTTTGTCATGGATCGTATTTATGAGAGTGTTTCGATCAAGCGCGATGTAGTTGAGGAGGACCCAGAAGAAGAAAAAGGATTCAGAAGGATCCTCAACTTAGGACATACGTTTGGGCACGCCTTAGAAACACTTGAAGATTTTAAAATTGCCCACGGCGAGGCTGTAGCTATTGGCATTTTGGTCTCTTGTTTTATTAGTAATGAGATGGGACTTATTGAAAAAGAGACCTGCAAAGAAATAGAAGATGTCTTCAAGCTTTATTCGATTCCCCTTAAACTGAAAAAATCGCACAGCATCGATGATTTTATGTCTCTGTTAGTTCGGGACAAAAAAGCGATCAAAGCCTCTCCCCGCTTTGTGTTATTGAGCGGAATTGGGGAAGTAGCCCCCTTTGGTGGAGAGTACTGCACGGAATTGGAGTTTTCTCTTATAGAAAAAGCAATGGAGTGGATGAATGAACGATTTAAATGATTGGACTATTACACCAGGAAGCACCCAGGATGGCATTCGGGGAAAAATTGCAATTCCCCCCTCAAAATCGCATTCTTTGCGCGCTATCTTATTTGCCATGCTAGGATTTGGCGTCTCTCGTATCCATAATGTCTTAGATTCCCCGGATATAAATGCGATGCTCGATGCTATTTCACTATTTGGAGCAAAAGTAGAAAGAGATGGGACCTCTCTTTCGATTGAAGGGCATTTTGATCTGGCAAAAGACACAATCGACGCAGGAAATTCGGGACAGGTTTTGCGGTTTATTGGAGCTATAGCTGCTCTACTTCCCTCTTATACGATGATCACAGGCGATGCTTCGATTCGAGGAAGACGACCTGTAAAACCCCTTCTGACAGCATTGCGAAGCTTAGGAGCACTTGCTGAGAGTGCGCGTGGTGATGGCTTTGCACCCATCACTGTTAAAGGGCCCATCCACCCGGGAACAACAAGGCTTTGTGGAGAGGATTCTCAACCCGTTTCAGGCCTATTGATCGCCACCTCTTTTCTAGATGGCTCTTCAGAGATACTCGTAGAAAGCCCTGGAGAAACCCCCTGGATTGATCTCACTCTTGACTGGATACGCAGATTAGGAGGCACTGTCACTCATGAAAATTACTCTAAGTACCATGTAAAAGGAGGCCTTAGCTATAGCGGCTTTAGCTATACAGTACCTGGCGACTTCAGCACAGCAGCCTATCCGATCGCTGCAGCGCTGATTACTAAGTCCCACTTAGAACTTACAGGACTTAAGCCAGACGATGTGCAAGGAGATAAAGAACTCATCACCATTTTGCAGTCAATGGGCGCTCGCATACACTGGGACGAAGAAAGGCTTATCGTAGAGCCTAGCGAGCTCAAAGGACTCTTTATCGACATCAATACCTGCATCGACGCCCTTCCCATCTTAGCTGTGATCGGTTGCTTTGCCGAAGATGTCACTACACTCTACAACGGCAAAATCGCAAGAGAAAAAGAATCGGATCGCATTAGCGCCATTTGCACCGAATTAAAAAAAATGGGGGCCAATATCAAAGAAGAGCCCGATGGGCTTGTTGTTCAAACAAGTACATTAGCGGGCTCTGAGCTAGACAGCTATCGCGATCACCGCATCGCCCTATCCTTAGCTGTTGCTGCTCTTGGTGCAAAAACGCCCTCAATCATTCACGGCGTAGAGTGCGCAAACAAAACCTACCCCAGCTTCGCGAAAGATTTTACTGCTATTGGAGCAAATATTGAACTGGATCTTATTCGGCTTTAAGGCTTCTGGAAAAAGCTACTTTGCAAAGCGCCTTGGCCTCCCCTACATTGATACCGATATCCTTATTGAGGAAAGAGAACGAATGCAAGTGCGCGATATCGTGTTGCAGAAGGGAGAGAACTATTTTCGAGAAATTGAAAAAGAGATTGTCGCCTCTTTGTCGGTCACAGAAACAGTGATTGCTGTAGGGGGAAGAACGGTATTAGAGCTTGAGAACCTAAACGCTTTGCAAAAGCTTGGAACACTGGTCTACTTAAAATGTCCCAAAGAACTTTTAAAAAAACGGTTACTTGTGCCCCCTCTGCCCACCTTCCTCAAGAACACAACTTTTGAAAAGATGTACTACGAAAGAAAACCCAAATATGAAACAATTCCCGCTACATGGATTGAACTAGATGGAAAAACCAACCAAGAAGTGCTCGAGGAATTATGGCAAGTAATCAATTTGGAAAAGTCTTTAGCATCACCACATGGGGCGAGTCCCACGGCAAAGCCATAGGCGTTGTCATTGATGGGTGCCCAGCGGGCCTTCCTATCACGGTAGAAGAGATCAACCAAGAGCTGCGCTTGCGCAGGCCTGGCCATAACCCTCTCACCTCTCCTCGCAAAGAGGAGGATGTAGCTGAAATTTACTCGGGCGTTTTCGAAGGTAAGACCACGGGCGCACCTATTTCGATCATTATTCCAAACCAAAATGCAGATCCCAGCAAATATGAGCCCATTAAAGATCTTTATCGCCCAGGCCATGCCAACTACACCTACGAAGAAAAATATGGTCACTTCGATTACCGCGGGGGCGGCAGAGCCTCTGCAAGAGAAACCGCTGCCAGAGTAGCCGCTGGTGCTGTAGCCAAAAAACTGCTTATCGAATTTGGGATAGAGGTCGCCGCCTTCATTGCAGAGGTTGGCGAGATCAAAGCCTTTGAACCTCCTTTTGAAGAAATAGATTCTCTTCGCGAGGATACCATCAAAAGCTCCATTTTTTGTCCTGATAAAGAGGCAGAAAGAGAGATCATTTCCCTCATAGAAAAAGCAAAAGAAGAGGGAGATTCTCTTGGAGCCATCATTGAGCTGCGCGCCGAAGGACTGCCACCAACTTTTGGTGATCCTATGTACGAGAAACTGGAGGCGAATCTAGCTAAAGCCATGCTCTCGATTCCCGCCTGCAAAGGAGTAGAGTTTGGAGCAGGTTTTGCTGCGGCTAAAATGAAAGGTTCAGAGCACAATGACCAATTCGAGCGGAATATCGAAGGGCACGTTATCACCAAAACAAACAATGCTGGCGGAATCCTTGGCGGGATATCAAATGGTATGCCGCTATCTCTTCGATGTGTCTTTAAACCCACCTCTTCGATTCAAAAAACGCAAGAAACACTCGATAAAAATGGACACAAAGCAAATCTGACACTGCCCGTAGGCTCTAAGCACGACCCTTGCGTGGCGATCCGCGCTGTTCCGGTCGTGGAGGCGATGGCTTCGCTTGTTTTAGCCGACGCTTTTTTGATGAACCGCTCGTGCCAGTTGTTTCCCGAAAGGAAAGCGGCTTCTTTGTCGTAGGATGAACAAATGAAAGAGCAACCGCTCTTAGTTGAAACATTTTCCCCTTGTCTTCTGGGACGCCATATTTAGAGTCTCCCATAATAGGGAATCCAAAATGAGCTGCCTGGACCCTGATCTGGTGCTTGCGGCCTGATTCCAACTTCAATTTCAATTCAGAAGTTTTCTTTCTTTTTTTTATCGTCTCAAAATGTGTAATGGCCTCTTTGCCCTGTTTCGAGACATGAACGCGCATCACAGGGTCTTCATCAAGCTTGCAAGCCCAAGTACCATTACCTGGAAAACCATGAACAATCGCGCGGTACTCTCGATGCATCGTCCGTTTTTCTAGCTGCTCCTTGAGGTGATCCTTTGCCTCTATAGTATAGGCGAAGACGAGCATCCCTGAAGTGTCCTGATCAAGTCTGTGGATGGGATAAACCATTCGGTTATGAAAGCGATTTTTTAAAATCGCATGAGCCGTTCTCACTTTCTCTAAGTCAGTGGCTACAGAAAGAAGGCCTGCGGGCTTATCAATTACAACAAGATCATCATCTTCATAGATAATTCTTAAATCCTTGCGTAAAAATTTCGTTTTTCCACTAACAGTGACCTCTTGCCCTTCTAGAACTTCCTGATTGGCATGTTTGGCTTTTCTTTCATTAATATGCACACGTCCAGATTCTACCCATGTACGTAGCTTATTTTTCGAGCTGTCAGGAGAGAGTTCTTGAAGGAGCTCAATCAAAGAGATTTTTTTAGATGATTTGATTTGCATACTGACAGTATAGTGCATAAGAACATAGAAAACCACATTCATCAGGAGTTTTGCATTTATGGAAAGCAGCAAAGAAAAAGTAAGCTATTGCATCGGTCTAGAAACGGGTAGAAACCTCAAAGGTCAGTTTCAAGACATTGATAAAGAAAGACTAATCGAAGGGATTACCCACACTCTCGAAGGTACGAACCCCACTTTAGAGATTGAAGAAATCCAAAAAATTCTTACTGCACTACAAAAACAAGTTCAAGAGCAGCAAAAAGATTTTGTTGATCAAATCTCTGTAAAAAACAAAGAAGATGGTGAAAAATATCTTGAGGAAAACAAAGCAAAAGCTGGCGTTACAGCCTTGCCGAGCGGTCTTCAGTATGAAGTAGTCAACTCAGGAACTGGAGAAGTAAGCCCTACTTCACATGATGAAGTGACTGTTCACTACCGTGGAACTCTTCTTGATGGAAAGGTTTTTGATAGCACCTACGATAGAGATGAGCCACAGAAATTCCCAGTTAACCGCGTTATCCCTGGGTGGTCTGAAACACTTAAAATGATGAAAGTGGGCGATAAGTGGAAGATCGCAATCCCTTCTTACCTCGCTTATGGAGAGTCTGGATATGGCCCGCAGATCCAACCCAACTCAGCACTTCTCTTTGAAATGGAGCTTCTAAAGATCAACTAAGGGTGCATGGCGGCGCTTTTTCCAAAAAGTGTCGCCGTAATGATACCTGAGTTGCTCTCCCGCTTTTATTGGTTCTAGCACGATAAAAATGATGTGCATGATTTCGTTAACGTAAACTGAAAGAGATGCCACATTTGGAATTTCACCGTGATTGATAAAGCGGGTAAAATTCCCTTGCTCTTTTGCATCGATGATAAAAGGGTTATAGACCCAATCTCCGATCGTGTACTCAAAACAGTAATCATTTTTTCTATCATGGCGGCGGCGCCTTTTGCGAACTAGGCCCGTATACTCGCCAATATAGGTAGAGATGGCCATATCTTCTTCAGCAAAGACTCCATAACCCAAAACATCATCAATCCAACGGATGCTGATGTTTGATTGGTATCCATCAGAAATTTCCTTTTTGAAGCGCACACCCAGCCAATTCTCTCTGATACTTAGATCTTTTCTCTTCATCGCTTTTTTAGACTGCTTAAGAGTTTTACTAAGATAGTTTTCTTTCTGAAACTTAAGACTTTTGGTATAGCGCAAATTCAGCCGCTTCTCAAATTCTGAGATAGGAGCCACTACTATTTCTTTGGAATCTTTAAAAAGAATCTTGATCATAAGGATCTCATCATTATGATGCGAATTAAGATATATGAAAAGCTTACATCAAAAAGTTTACCTTATTCGGCACGGGGAAACCGAGTGGACCGAGGAGAAAAAACACACAGGCCTTACTGACATCCCTCTCACAGATGAGGGACGCCTTCAGGCTCAGTGGCTGACAGCTAAGTTCAAAGAGGTCAAACTCAAAAAGGTTCTTTGTAGTCCCCTAATCCGTGCAAGTGAAACCTGTGAAATTGCAGGTTATCGAGAAGATGCTGAAATTGATAGCGATCTAGTTGAATGGGACTATGGTGATTTCGAAGGGCTAACCACTGCTGAAATCCGAGAAAAAATCCCTAAATGGACCATTTTTGCCAAAGGCGCTCCCAATGGAGAATCCGTGGGAGATGTTTCGGCAAGAGCTGGACGGGTGATTTCGCGCATCCGCTCCATTTCGGGCGATGTCGCGATCTTTTCAAGTGGTCACTTTTTGCGGGCCTTAGGCGCTCGCTGGCTCCAATTACCAGTTTCAGAAGGAAGACTCTTCTCTCTCTCAACAGCTTCTGTATCGGTCTTAGGTTATGAAAGATCTAATCCCGTGCTAATCAGCTGGAATGAGACTTAGGAAAAGGAATTTCTGTTTCTTTGAAGTTGGACGCATCTTTCGTAGGCGTCAAGAATGATGGCTTTCACTTGTGATCTTCTCCAGTCTGCTTAAAAGAGCTTCATCAGCGCCTTTAGGACTATAAATGATCACCTCATCATAGCCTTCTTCCTCTGCTAAACGCAAGGAGGCATAAAGCGTACTTGGATTAGAAGCTTCAAAAGAAAAAGCCCCTTTTCGATCTGCAATATAGGCATCGTATTTAGATTTGTCATAAAACACTGAAACTGGAAGATCGGGTGCGTAGTGGCGGTATTTCATTCCTGGAGAGGTCTGAGGACCACTTGTATAGACACCTACATCGATTCCCAAAATGCTTTCAATCGCCTCTTTTTTTAGAGCGCCGTGACGCAAGATTGTGGGCCGGTCAAAAGAGACCAAATCGATCACTGTTGACTCCATTCCATGCAAACAGGGCCCCCCATCTAAAACAGCTGCAATTTTTCCATCAAAATCACTGAGCACATGGCTAGCTCTAGTGCTACTAGGTCTGCCCGAAATGTTTGCAGACGGGGCGACTAAAGGCTCTCCAACTTCAGAAATCAATCTGCTTGCGAGAGGATGACTTGGTTGCCTTAATGCGATGGTATCAAGCCCTGCCGATACGATGGATGGCACATTGAGATTTCTTTTGACCACCAAGGTCAAAGGCCCGGGGAAAAAGGCCTGCGTAAGTTGAAAAAATGTAGGAGGAAGCTGCCGGCTGAGTTTTTCACAATCGACTATGCTCCCCACATGGGCAATCAGAGGATTGTCCTGCGGACGCCCCTTTACAGCGTAAATTTTTTCTATAGCTTGTGGGGAAAAGACAGGTGCGCCAAGACCATAGACTGTTTCAGTGGGGAAAGCGACCAATTCACCACTTTGCAACAACTCAGCAGCCTTAGAAATAGCTTCATCTGTTAATAAAAGAGTTTCCATCTTGAAAAGTATACCTCATTATTGTATTTTTATCAGCAAAACTAACTCGAGAATGCACATGAAAACACCTGCTTGGATCACATTTATCTATGGAATAATCATTTTACTTGGCGGATTTCTGGGCTATTCTCAAGCAGCCAGCACTACTTCTCTAACTATGGGACTCATTTTTGGGATTCTACTGCTCATAGCAGCAGGTGGCATGTTAAAAAATCGCCTCCTCCCCTCCTATCTTGGAATTATATTGATTATGATCCTCGACTCCTTCTTCACATACCGCTGGCTCTTCTCTTTCCAGTTTATCCCCGCTGGCCTACTCAGTATCATCAGCACCATCACACTAGTTGCTGTTGTCCTTCTCATTCGGAAACATTTGCAAAACGAAAGAAATAAAAAGTAAATAACACTCAAAAAGTAAAGTTTTATGATTGTAAGATCCAGAGATCCCTTAATTACCCAAACTCCAATGCAAACTTATTATCAAGGCCAAATGGATCAAGATTGTGCTCGCAGATGTGCTGATGGTAGACTTTGGACAAAAAATTGTACCAATTTTTGGAAATTTGTTTTTTGGACTGGAGGTATTGTCATGACCGCTACGCAAATAACAAATGCAGCAGCAATTGAAAGCTCTGATGGAGAATGTGTAGGATCAATGAAGCTTTCATTAAGCGCTGGTATTACAGGTCTTGTCCTAAACTCAATGAATTTGGCTATTTCACTTTATCAAATGCGCCATGTGGATGCTGGAAAATCAAAAAACTGCCAAATTTATGGAGCGGCTTTTGCCACCTCTTTAATAGCTGCCTCGGTCATTTCCTTTGCCTTAATAGGTCACTGTTATCAATCCCATTCCTAGAAAGGATGATAAATTGACAAGTTTTGGGATATGCCAAACTTATCAGTTCGAAAAAATCCTCCACCCCCAATAAAAGAGTTAATTTCATGACCACCACCCCCATCCCTTCAGTTTCTACCCTACAACCCCCTCCCTTTGAGCAACGATTTGAAGAAAGAGTGCAAACCATTCTTGCAGCATGCACGGCCCAGGATGCACAGGCCGAAATCATGACTTTTTTTGATCGATTAGAATACCAAAGCAATGTTTGGAAAGTGGCCTGCAATCGCTTAGGAATTGCCTGCAAGAATTGTGTTCTTGATGAGTAAATGTTCACCTATAGGCTTAAATGCCTAGAGATGGAGCGATTGAGGGTGGAGGCTGCTTTCGATAAAAAGCTATGATGGCATCCTCTAAAAACTGTAGAGGTCGTTTCTGGTTTTTTTTGAGCG
>Ga0209986_10001006_pt1 | contig 27534 bp, 21 predicted proteins | sample BlataG_FD_183168 | JGI IMG/M metagenome (GOLD analysis project Ga0209986, IMG submission 183168) | Deep subsurface microbial communities from Black Sea to uncover new lineages of life (NeLLi) - Black_00105 metaG (SPAdes) (version 2) | ecosystem: Environmental > Aquatic > Marine > Oceanic >... | reverse complement strand
TGAGCGGTCAGGGTGGATCCGCCCGTCTGCGTGTGGAAGCGCAGAAGCAGCGACTTGTCGCTCTTGGCGCCAAAACGTTCCTTTACAATCCGCGCCCAGATCCTCCGCGCCGCCCTGAACTTGGCTACCTCCTCGAACAGATCGTTGTGCGCGGCAAAAAAGAACGACAGTCGAGGAGCGAACTGGTCAATATTCAACCCGGCCTGCAATGCTGCTTTTGCGTAAGCAATGGCGTTGGAGAGGGTAAAGGCGACTTCCTGGGCGGCCGTAGCGCCCGCTTCACGGATATGATACCCGGAAATCGAGATCGTGTTGTACTTGGGCAGATGCTTGCCGGCGTAAGCGAAGATATCGGTAACGATTTTCATCGACGGCTCCGGCGGCAGGATGTAGGTTCCGCGGGCAATAAACTCCTTGAGGACGTCGTTCTGGACAGTGCCCATCAGCTTGTCGGAGGGCACCCCCTGTTTCTTGCCGACCGCAACGTACATCGCCAGCAGGATAACAGCGGTGGAATTGATTGTCATCGACGTGGAAACCTTGTCAAGCGGGATGCCGTCGAACAGGATTTCCATATCATGCAGGGAGTCAATCGCCACCCCGGTGCGGCCGACCTCGCCTGCGGCCATGGGATGGTCCGAGTCGTACCCAATCTGAGTCGCCAGGTCAAAGGCGACCGACAGACCGGTCTGGCCTTTTTCGAGGAGGTATTTGAACCTTCGGTTCGTCTCGGAGGCGGTACCGAAGCCGGCATACTGACGCATTGTCCACAGCCGACCGCGATACATGTCGGGATAGATGCCGCGTGTAAACGGATACTCCCCCGGCGGAGAGGCAAGCAGGCGAGGCCTGTCTTTTTTGACCTTGATGTCTTGTTCTGTCAAGACAATAGGAATCTCAATGTCCGAAGTTGTCTTCTTAGTTTTATCCGACACCTATTCGAACTCCAATAATTCGTCGCCCTTTTCCACCGACATGCCGCCGGATACATGGACCGCCTTGACTGTTGCCTCCCATTGCGCCTTGATGATGTTTTCCATCTTCATGGCTTCAAGCACAAGCAAGGGTTGCCCTTTGGTAACCTTATCACCGGGCTTGATCTTGACCTCGATCACCAGTCCCGGCATAGCTGCCTTGAGCTGCCTGGCTACAGCCGTCTCGGAAGACATGCCGGCCGTCTTGCGCAGTTGAGCCAGGTTATAGTCTTCAATGCGAGCCGGTATTTCCATCCCTTTCATGAAGACGACCTTCCGGTTGTCATAGCCGTTCGAGCGGACGTCTACCTCATGCGCCTGATCGTCAATCAAGAGCAGAGATCGGTTCTCGCCCAGGCGGTAGCTCGCTATTTCAACATTCTTCCCGTTGATAACGGCGAAGTACTTTTCGGAGCGGTACTCAAGCTCGATGTCAAACTCTTTTCCATCTATGTTGACCAGATAGCGTGCCATCAGCGACTCCCCGTAAAGGTGCGCAGATTCGAGCGCTTATGAAATGAAGCCCAACTCGAGACCAATCTGTCCGAGCGGCGTTGATAATCCATGACGATTTTGCGTTCTCTGGTAAAGGTATCCAGCGCCACGGCGATAGCGGCGTTTTGGCGCAGCTTGTCATCGAGAACGCGATAGGTGTGGTCGGGGTACTCCTCTTCCAGGAACTTAGTGGACAGGTCACCGGCGATGAACTTTTTATTATTCAGCACCACCCGGTGAAAACCGATCGTGGTTTTCAGCCCCGACACGCGGTACTCCTCCAGAGCGCGCTGCGCCCGGCTGATCGCTTCGGCGCGATCCTGCCCCCACGTGATCAGCTTGGCAATTATCGGATCGTAGTATACGGGAATCTCGGAAAAGATCACGACGCCGGAGTCAACACGTACCCCCGGCCCGGCGGGAAGGCGATAATTCTTCAGGGTACCCGTCGAGGGCATAAATCCGTCTTCAGGGTCTTCCGCATAGATGCGGCACTCAATGGCATGACCTGTCAGGTGTATGTCGCTTTGGGATAAAAGCAACTTGTTGCCCCTGGCGATGTGGATTTGTTCTTTGACTAGGTCCAAGCCGGTCACCATCTCCGTCACGGGGTGCTCGACTTGTAGTCGTGTGTTTACTTCGAGGAAATAAAACGTGCGGTCTTCGTTCACGAGGAACTCAACTGTGCCCGCTCCCACATAGCCGCTCTTTTTGGCCACGTTGACCGCCGCCGCACCCATCTCTTCACGGAGTTCGGGAGTCATGATCGGTGACGGCGACTCTTCGATGACTTTCTGGTGGCGGCGTTGAATCGAGCACTCACGCTCACCGAGGTGGATGCAGTTGCCGTGCTGGTCGCACAAGATTTGGAACTCGATGTGGCGTGGGCGAGCAAGGTAACGTTCGAGATAGACGCGACCGTCGCCAAAAGCCGAGGCGGCCTCACGGCTGGCCGTCTCCAGCGCTTCCTCCAGCAGCTCCGGCGTGTCCACTATGCGCATCCCTTTGCCCCCGCCACCGGCTGCTGCTTTGACAAGAATCGGGAAGCCGACAAGGTCGGCCTTTTTTAGGGCAACATTTATATCGTCATCAGGGCCGAGCTCGGCGCCGGGTGTCACCAACAAACCGGCTTTGAGCGCCATTTCCCGTGCTTTGAGCTTGTCACCCAACAGCCTGATCGTTTCCGGCTTTGGGCCGATAAAAATAAAACCCTCGTCAACACAGCGCTGCGCAAACTCAGCATTTTCGGCAAGAAAACCGTAACCGGGATGTATGGCATCCGCTCCCGATCGTTTGGCGACGTCGATGATTTTGTCATGAACAAGATAGCTCTCCGTTGATGGCGGTGGGCCGATATGATACGCTTCGTCCGCCATACGCACGTGGTAGGCGGTCTTGTCGCACTCGGAGAAGACAGCCACCGATGTTATGCCCATATCCCGACAAGCGCGCATCACCCTGACGGCAATTTCGCCACGGTTGGCGATGAGGATTTTGTTGATCTTTGATGCCATTAGATGCTACTCTTCAACGAAGTAGTCTGTGTCTATCTTCTTGATGTCATAACTGGCGACTGTCGATACACCAAGGTTATGATCTATCATCAGCTTAGTAAGCATTTCGCCATCAATGAGAACAATCTTCTTTTCGATCTTCTTCACATAATCGTGTGCTTCAGTAGAAAACTGTGACGTTGTAATTAGAATACCCCTCTTAGCCCTAACACCTTCCAAGCTTCCAGCAAAAGCTTGTACGACAGGTCTGCCTACTGTGTTTTCCCAGCGCTTTGCCTGAATGTAAATCACATCCAAACCCAACTTATCTTCCTTAATGATACCATCTATACCTTCATCTCCACTACGACCGATAGCCTGACCTGCGTCCTTCCTAGAACCGCCATATCCCATCTTCACTAAGAGATCAACAACCAGTCCTTCGAAGAATTGTGGGGTTTCAGATTTTATCCTATCCAGCAGGTCAGTGACAAGTGCTTGGTACAGGTCTATATAGCCCTCTTCAATCAATTCTTCTGGAGTTCTCTCACCACGGTCAGGCGACTTCATATCCTGTTCAGACTTTGAACGTGGCGCGATAAAGGCACGAAATTCCGGGGAGCGATTCTTAAGGTCGTTTCTCGTAAGGGAAGAAGGATTCTCACCAAGCAGTTTCAAACCTTCTTGTGTAATTTGTAAGGTGCCTCTTTCTGGAACAGTTAGCAATCCCGCCTTCTTCAGATAGGTTCGAGCCCAATAAACACGATGCTTTAATCGCGTTTCGCCAGTTGGTAGCTTTTCTCTGACATCATCATCAGACAGCTTCAGCACAGATGCAATATGTTCCATTGCATCTGAAACCCTATGCTGTCGTTCATCACCTGCAAGTAGTAACAGGGGCAACATCATTTCTTGAAAATCAGGAACTGCCATGACTACAACGGTATATTCCCATGCTTCTTCGGTGGGTTAGAGTCTTTCTTTGTTTCCAGCATCTCAAAGGCGCGGATGAGCCGGGGGCGGGTGGTTTTTGGTTCGATGACATCGTCTACATAACCCCGGGCGGCTGCTGAGAACGGGTTGGCGAACTTGGCCCGGTAGTCTTCAGTTCTCTTTTGCAGCTCCGCTTCCGGGTCGGGCGCGGAAGCAATGTCGTGTTTGAAGATAATCTCGGCCGCTCCCTTGGGACCCATGACGGCGATTTCGGCCGTCGGCCAGGCGTAGTTCATATCGCCGCGGACGTGCTTGCTGTTCATGACGTCATAGGCGCCGCCGTATGCTTTGCGTGTAATGATCGTTGCTTTCGGCACTGTCGCCTCACAATAGGCATACAGCAACTTGGCGCCCTCTTTGATTATGCCGCCGTGCTCCTGATCGGTGCCCGGCAAGAAGCCCGGCACATCTTCAAACGTCAAGAGCGGGATGTTAAAGGCGTCACAGAAGCGGATAAAACGCGCGCCTTTTTTCGACGAGTTTATGTCCAACACTCCAGCCAGCACCGCCGGCTGGTTGGCAATAACCCCCACCGACCGGCCGCCCAAATGCGCAAAACCGACCACGATATTCTGAGCAAACTCCTCATGCACCTCGAAAAACGAGCCGGCGTCCACTACACGGTTGATGACGTCTTTGATATCGTACGGCTGGTTGGGATTATCCGGGACGATGTGATTCAGTTGCTCATCTTCGCGGTCAAGCGGATCGGTACACTCGACAATAGGGGGGTCTTCGCAGTTGTTCTGGGGGATGTATTGCAGCAGCCGCTTTAGTTTGGCTATTACGTCCACCTCGTTTTCGCAGGCAAAATGCGCCACACCTGATTTGGTTGCGTGGACAACAGCGCCGCCCAGCTCTTCGGAGGTGACCACTTCATGGGTGACCGTCTTGACGACGTTGGGGCCGGTGACGAACATGTAGGAAGTTCCTTTGGTCATGAGGACAAAGTCGGTAATGGCCGGGCTGTAGACGGCGCCACCGGCGCAGGGGCCAAGGATAGCGGAGATCTGTGGCACAACACCGGACGCCAGGGTATTGCGCAGGAAGATGTCGGCGTAACCACCCAGCGATACCACCCCCTCCTGAATGCGCGCCCCGCCAGAATCGTTCAGACCGATTACCGGTGCGCCCACCTTCATGGCTATGTCCATGATCTTGCAGATCTTCTCGGCGTGCGCTTCGGACAGAGAGCCGCCAAAGACGGTGAAGTCCTGCGAGAAAATAAAGACCGGTCGTCCGCCTATTTTCCCGCAACCGGTAACGACACCATCGCCGAGGAATTTCTGTTTGGCTAACCCGAAATCGGTGGAGCGATGCGTGACGAACGTATCGAACTCCTCGAAGGAGTTGGTGTCGACCAACAGTTCTATCCGCTCGCGGGCAGTCAGTTTGCCCTTTTTGTGTTGGGCCTCGATGCGTTTCTCTCCACCACCAAGTTTGGCCTCGGCGCGCATCTGCTCTAAACGATTCATTTTTTCTTCAATAGACATTCACCTTTACCCAATCCCTAACACTTCGTGAGCGGCAGATGTCCACATCTGCCTCATTCAAGAAGCATTGTCGGGTTTCTCATCCGCCTTTGGCGGATTCGGAATCCGACCTACTTTGATCTTCTTACCCTCCTGCTCAACTCGTCCAAAAGGGAGGTCTATATCATGGTCAAAGGCCATAACAACGTTATCACCAATGATCTCCGGCAGAGTTTTGCGCTTAACATCCATTGATTGAAGCGGGAACAGGTCCGTTGCCGGTATATACGGCACGCGCATGTGATGCGAGGTGCAATAGATATCAGCATAGTACCACACTTTTTGCCCGCCGGATTCCATCTGGAGGCCATAATGACCTTCTGTGTGACCCCCGGTATGAACAGCCATTATTCCCGGAAACAGCTGCGTGTTAGCATCGATCAGTTCAATCTGACCGGCATCCTTGAGGGCAAAATAGCGCTTGGGAACGTATACCGCCGAGGTGCGCTCATCAGGATGTGTGGCCACTTCCCATTCTTCCTTGCTGATAAGGTACTTCGCTTTCTTGAAGCGCGGTACAAACTCACCCTCAACCAGTTTGACCGCGCCGCCGGCATGGTCGGTGTGCAGATGGGTCAATATCACGTAGTCAATGTCGTCAGTAGTAAGTCCCAGCGAAGCCAGCCCTGAGTCCAGATGCGAGACGCCATTGGCCGCATAGATTTTCTTCTCGTGATCTAACAAAGTATCGCCAAGACCGACGTCAAAGATCATTTTTTTGCCGTGCGCCTTGAGCACAAAGATGTTGGTCTTCATCGGGATGAGGTTGTTCTCATCGGCAGGTATCATCCGCTGCCAGAGGGACTTGGGTATCACCCCGAACATGCTGCCGCCGTCAAGCCGGAATTCCTGCTCAACGAAGGAATGTATTTCAAAGTCGCCAAATTTCATCAACGGCCTATGACGTTGCCTGCTATTACGAGGCGTTGCACTTCAGAGGTCCCTTCATAGATTTCAAGCACGCGCTGGTCGCGGTACAACTTTTCAATCACAGAGAACTCACCGATGTACCCGTAACCGGCGTGAATCTGCATGGCGCGGTCGACACAGAATCCGGCCGTCTCCGCGGCGTACAGTTTGGCGTGGGCCGCCTCAAGCGAGAACCGTTCGCCCTTGTCCTGCATCATGGCGGCTTTGTATGTCAAACAGCGGGCGGCTTCCAATCGAGTGGACATGTCGGCAATCATCCACTGAATCGCCTGCAGCTTGGCAATGGGCACGCCAAAAGCCACGCGCTTTTTAGCATAGGTTACTGATTCATCGAGGGCGCGCTGGGCGATGCCGATACCCTGTGCGGCCACCCCGATACGGGCCGAGTCAAGGGTCATCATGGCATAGCGAAATCCTTTGCCGATCTCACCCAACAGGTTCTCTTTGGGCACTTTGACATCCTTCAAGATGATGGCCCCGGTGGTAGCGGCGCGCATGCCCATCTTGTGTTTCAAAGTCCGAGCTTCCCAGCCCGGTTGGGCGGTGTCATCGACAATCATGGCCGACATCTTGGGTTTGTCCTTAATCTTGCAGAACAGGATCGCCAGGTCGGCCACGTCGCCGTGCATAATGAAGATCTTCTCCCCATTGACCACGTAGTGGTTTTCGTTCTCGACCGCTTCCGTCTGCTGGTTGGCGGCGTCGGAACCGGCATTCGGTTCGGTGAGCACAAAGGCGGGAATACGCTTGCCGCTGGCACAGTCGGGGACATATTTCTTCTTTTGCTCATCGCTGCCAAAATGCAAAATGGGAAATGTCGCCAGTTCGCCGACGGCACAGAGCAGGCCTACCGCAGGGTCGTGGTAACACAGTTCTTCGATGAGTGTTATATACTCCACGTGCGATTTGGCCTTGCCGCCATACTCTGTCGGCATGGCGTAACCGATAAATCCCGCCGCGCCAATCTTGCGGTAAAGGTCGGTGGGGAACTTCCGCGGCTCGCCCATGCGGTCCATCTCTTCGCTGACAGGATATATCTTCTTTTCGGCAAAGGCTTTTACTTCATCCCTGACAGCCTGTTGTTTGGGGTCGATGTTATACGGCATTGCTTTTCTCCTATTGGAAACTATGATTCAACTCTATTCTATTGCTATCTACAAATCCTTATGCTCGGCTTTCTTCTCAGTTGTGCAAGGTCTTGCTTCTAAGGCACTCAGAAGTGTGACCTTGCACGTGAGGAAATTCTCCTGTCGGGTCACATTCGCGGCAAGCCACGAGCAAGACCCGACAGAACTTGAGACTTGAACTTTCATCTTCTTAGGGGCACCAAGTTACATCTCTTGTAATCTACAAACTCTTTTTGTCAGCCTTTCTTTTTGGCGATTGCTTTACGCAAAAACTCAATCGCTGCCTCGGTTGGGGCGCCGGGCGTGAAGATTTTAGCCACACCCATCTTTTCCAGCTCCTCCTTGTCGTCATCGGGGATAATTCCGCCGCCGAAGAGCATGATATCCTCGGCGTTTTTCTTTTTCAGCTCGTCAAGGATGGCCGGAAACAGTGTCATGTGCGCCCCGGACAGAATTGACACGCCGATGGCGTCGACGTCTTCCTGGATGGCGGCATCGACAATCATAGTTGGCGTCTGCCGCAGGCCGATGTAGATGACTTCCATACCGGCATCGCGCAAAGCCGCCGCGATCACTTTGATCCCCCGGTCATGTCCATCCAGACCGGGCTTTGCTAAGAGGACTCTGATTTTGTCAGGCATAATTTATATCCGTAGATAAAGCTCCTTTACACGGTTAGGGTGCCCCACCGCTTGCGGTGGGTTCAGATATTTTCAGTCCTAGCTTTCGATAAACCCACCCCAAGGGGTGGGCCACCCGATCTATACACTCAAACTTCTTAAAGGCTACCCGCATCTTTGTCGACCTCTCACGACGGCTGCATGGCCCCCGCCGGCTCCACGTATTCACCCCAGACCTCGCGCAGCACGTCGCACATCTCGCCGAGGGTGGCATATTTCCTGGAACATTCGAGAATGGCCTCGAAAGTGTTGCCGCTGCCGAGGGCAGTTTCTTTTAAGTTTGCCAGTGACGCTTGAACGGCGCCTTCGTTGCGCTCAGCGCGTATTTTCTTGACAAAAGCAGCTTGTTGTCGCTCGACCTCCGGCTCGATTCTCAAAATCGGTATCTCAATCTTTTCACCTTCCATCTCATACTCATTGATGCCGACAATAATCCGCTCCTTCTTCTCGATTTCCCTCTGGAAGCGGTAAGCCGATCCGGCAATCTCGCGCTGGAAGAACCCTTCTTCAACACAGGCAATCACACCACCCCGGCGCTCGATTTCCTCGAAGTATTTCTCCGCCTCGGTTTCCATCTGGTCGGTCAGCGCCTCGACAAAGTAGGAACCCGCCATCGGGTCGATGGTGTTGGCGGCGCCGCTTTCGTAGGCTATAATCTGCTGCGTCCTCAGCGCAATCGTAACCGCCTTTTCACTGGGCAGAGCCAGCGTTTCATCCATCGAGTTGGTGTGCAGCGACTGCGTGCCGCCCAGCACTCCCGAAAGGCCCTGCAGAGCCACCCGGACGATATTGTTCTCTGGCTGCTGGGCCGTCAGCGAACATCCAGCCGTCTGGGTGTGAAAACGCAGCAGCCAGCTTCGGGGGTCCTTGGCCCCGTACTTGTGGCGCATCCGTTTGGCGTAAATCCGCCGCGCCGCCCGGTATTTGGCAATTTCCTCAAAAAAGTCGGAGTGGGCGTTGAAGAAAAACGACAGACGGGGAGCGAAATCATCCACGTTCTGCCCGGCTTCGATAGCCGACTCAATGTACTGGAATCCATCCGCCAGCGTGAAGGCCAACTCCTGCACTGCCGTCGCTCCCGCTTCGCGTATATGATAGCCGGAAATTGAGATCGTATTCCACTGCGGGACGTGCTTGGTGCAGTATTCCATCAAGTCGGTAATCAGCCGGATCGAGGGGCGGGGGGGATAAATGAATTCCTTCTGCGCGATGTATTCTTTGAGAATGTCATTCTGGAGCGTACCGCGCACCTTGTCAAACGGCACCCCCTGCTTTTCCGCCACGGCCAGATACATGGCCAGAAGCATCGAAGCGGGGGAGTTGATGGTCATCGAGGTGGACACCTTCGCCAGATCGATGCCGTCGAAAATGATCTCCATATCAGCCAGCGAGTCGACCGCGACGCCGCACTTGCCGACCTCGCCTAAAGAACGCGAGTGGTCGGAGTCATACCCCATCAGGGTAGGCAGGTCAAACGCCGTTGACAGGCCTGTGCCGCCTTGCTTAAGGATATACTTGAAGCGTTCGTTGGTCTGCTTGGGGGTACCCATACCGGCAAACTGCCGCATTGTCCAGAGCCTGGTTCGATACATGGTGTGATGAACGCCGCGAGTATATGGGTACTCGCCGGGCAGGCCGATATTTTCCCAGTAATGTTCGTCCCGGTCGGCTCCCTTGACCGAGTCGGGGGTGTAAAGATCGTCAATATCAACGCCGGAAATGGTAAAAAATCGCGGCCTTGATTTCCTGCGGCGAGTTTTGGCCGCTGTTTTATCCCACTGAGCCAGACGGGCTTTCAGACTGCCCAGAAACTTCCTTGAGAACATGCTTTATTCTCCAACTGACATTTTGACAACAAAGTTAATTAACCGGCCAAACAAAAGCAAGCCGTTAGATGCCACAGGGGTACAGGCAGAAAGGTATGCTGCCAAACAGACTGTTTCATAAGTGTGATGAGCTCGCATTTCACTCTGTGGTGTCTGAAGCTTTTTTATCGTAACTCCGCGTAGCAGCAGGGCTTGTCCCTGCTGTTTAGATGGTGGGGGACAAGCCCCCACCCTGCGCGAGTAAAGATGGTTCCCTTTTGAGACAGTCCCCAAAGGGCATTGCCAGTCAAGAATTTGCTTTCAATCAAGCCGGGCATGTGTTATTATAAAATATGTCAACCAATGATTCTTAATGGAGGAAAAGTTATATGAAAAAGCTCATCCCCATTTCTGCTGTATTGCTGCTGGGGCTCTGGATCGGCTGCAGCGATGATGAGCCCACCGGCCCAGAGGAGCCAACGGTTGTCAGAGTCATTGCCAATACGACCGTAAGTGCGCCCACCTTATCTTCCGCCGACGAGCAGGTGTGGGCAACTGTCGGTTCCTTCCGGGTCGAGGTGGCACAGGACAACAGCCCCAAACTGAGACCTCCTGAAGCCGCCGCCATTCCGCCGGATATCTATGTCCAGGCTATTAAAAAGGACAGCAACCTGTATCTGCGCCTGCAGTGGAGCGACTCGACCTTTGACGCCTACCCGGACCATTTCTTTGTATTCGATACCATTGGTCAGATTGAATTCAAACAGGATACAATACTGCCTCAGGAAGACCAGATCTATGTTATGTTCGATAGCCTCCCGGAGGGTGGTTACGACGTCTGGGCTTGGCGAGTGTTGACCACCGGGGGCGGTGGGCTCGGCAAGGGGTATACTTACAACAATGCTACACTCACCCCAGACGCCGCCGGGACGGCCAGTGATTCAGGAACAGTTGAAAATATACGCTACTTTAATCTTCCCACGTACGCGCATAAAGATACCAGTGAGTTTGGTAATGAGCTTGGACACTACATCCTGTACACCACCGATTCTCTCAAATATACAGACACTCTTTATATAGATATCGACACTGTTATTATCGGCGAGGACCCACCCGATACCATCTTCGACACCACAGCTATAACCTTTCCACTCACAATCGGCTGGCAACTGGATCAAAAGGTGCCCGGCTGGTTAATTGATTCAAGTTTTGCCTCTCGCACTGATGAAGAGCGCGGCAGCCGGTGGGACATCAGAGCAGTCTCAGTGTACGATTCCTTGGAGTTTCAGTATCGTGTGGTGCTGTGCCGTGAACTGAACACGGGTTTCAGTGTTGACGAAGATATTGATTTGTCCGCCATGGACTCGGTGAAAGTAAAGATCGGAATTTATGACAATCAGGATAAGTTTGGAGAAGCGAGTAACAGGCGTGGCTTTAGCGATGATTTCTGGATCATACTAAAATAGGTAAGCTCATTTTCCCCAATAAAAAGGCCAGGAGGTTTTGCCTCCTGGCCTTAATCAGAAGTCTGAAATCTGTCACGGACACGCCGCAGGATTAACGAGGTTGTTGGCGGATGCACATCATTTCTTTAGATTGATCGCTCTTAAGTAGACGACAATTTGACCCCGATGATGGATTTCATGATCCAGAGTGCCTCGAAGAATAATCCACCAGGCGCTGACCTCCCGACCAAATCGGCGATCGAAAATCATTTCCGAAAGCTGAGTATCCGTGATACTTTCAAGCATTTCAGTACGACGAGCGCCCGCCTGCTCCAGTTCGTCAAGCAAACCCAGATACTGGTCGTGACGAGTCACCTCCACCAGACGCGGTTTACCAACGATCGGCTCCAGGTTTTTTACTCGCAACATTTCGAAAAGCCAGTTGTCGGCGTCAATCAGGTGTTGAGCCAGATCCGCGAAGCTCATGGTTTCTTCAGAGAAGCGCCAGTTTTCGTACCCTTGTGGAACAAGCCGGAGTCGTTTCAAAGTGGATTCTCGGACTGCTATGGAAAACTCCGCGAGTCTCTTACTTTCTGAATCTGTCATCGGCAACCTCAGTTAACCAACCGTCGATTATGAAGAATAATACGGTTTTTGAGTTGTTATGATGCAGATCGTTTTCCTCGCGTAGGTGGCGGCCTTGTGTCGCCACAAGCCTTTGCGCTGGGCGGAGACAAGCCCCGCCCCTACACGACTCTGTGGACTTTTGGGATAACCCGACAGGGCCTGGACGGCCTCAGGACGTACGCCGACCACGGAACCTGTATATTAATTCTCGTTTGAAAGCAACCCCGTATCTGTCCGGCCGCCCAACGATATAGGACGAACTCAGCGCTACCGGTTGACCACTTCTTTTCTGTCGGTCTGTTTACCATTGAAGGTAAACGTCAGCTTGTCCTCGCCAACACCGATGACCAGATCGCAGTCGCCGGCATACTGTCCGCGAAGGATTTCCTCAGACAGCGGGTCCTCCAGGTACTTGCGCAGGGCTCTCTTGAGCGGACGAGCGCCGTACTCCGGTTCAAACCCCTTGTCGGCAAGGAACTCTTTGGCGTCCTCGGTCAGGTTGAAGCTGATCCCCTTCTCGGCCAACTGCTTGGCGGTATCGGCAATGAGAATCTCTATGATTTCCTTGATGTGGTTTTTATCCAGCGGGCGGAAGATGATCGTCTCGTCGATGCGGTTAAGCAACTCGGGATTGAATGTCTTCTTCAATTCGTCGAGGATCTTCTTTTTGATGCCGTCGTACGAGGTATCAACCCTCTCAGCGTCGAAGCCGACCGTCTTGCCGTCGCGAATCTGACGGGTGCCGAGGTTGGAGGTCATAATGAGAATGGTGTTCTTAAAATCAACCTTGCGGCCGAACGAGTCCGTCAGAACGCCGTCATCCATTAACTGCAGCAGGATGTTAAAGACATCCGGGTGCGCTTTTTCAATTTCATCCAGCAGAACCACCGAGTACGGCTTGCGGCGGACCTTTTCTGTAAGCTGCCCTCCTTCCTCGTAGCCGACATATCCCGGAGGGGCTCCGATCAGACGAGAAACGGCAAACTTTTCCATATACTCGGACATGTCGATCCGGATCAGCGATTCAGCGTCCTCAAACAGGAAAGCTGCCAGCGAGCGAGCCAGCTCGGTCTTGCCCACTCCGGTTGGACCGAGGAACATGAAAGAGCCGATGGGCCGGCGCGGATCACTCAATCCCGCCCGTGCCCGGCGAATTGACCTGGCAATAACCGCGATAGCCTCACTCTGTCCGACTATGGTCTTTTTGACTTCCTCTTCCATCCTCAGGAGACGGTTCGACTCATTCTCCTCAAGACGGAACAGAGGGATGCCGGTCATCCTGGCCAGAACGATGGCAACATCCTCAGCGGAAAGAACCACTTTCTCTTTCTCGCGTGATTCCTCCCATTCCCTCTGCAGTTCGGTGGCCTCGTCTTTTTTGGCCTTTATTTCATCGCGCAACTGAGCCGCGGTCTCAAAGGCCTGGTTTTTCACGGCCGCCTCTTTTTTGCTTTGAAGCTCCGTCAGCTCGCTCTCAATCGTGCTGAACTCTTTCGGTCGGGTATACGTTGACAGGTGCGCCCGTGAGCCCGCCTCGTCAATCAGATCAATCGCCTTGTCGGGCTGGAACTTCCCGGAAACATAGCGGTTGGAGAGCTTGACGGCGGCTTCGATGGCTTCATCTGATATCGACAACTTATGGTGCTCTTCGTATTTCGGTCGCAGACCTCTAAGGATATTGATCGTGTCCTGTTCGGTCGGGGGGTCGACCAGCACCGTCTGAAAGCGCCGGTCAAGAGCGCCGTCTTTTTCAATGTACTTGCGATATTCGTTCATCGTGGTGGCGCCGATGCAGCGCAGTTCACCCCGCGCCAGCGACGGCTTGAAGATATTGGAGGCATCAAGCGATCCCTCGGCGCCTCCGGCCCCTACAATGGTGTGAAGCTCGTCAATGAAGATTATGATGTCATCCGAGTTTGTGATCTCATTGAGGACGGCTTTCAATCGCTCCTCGAACTGTCCCCGGTACTTGGTTCCGGCCACCAGCGAGGCCATGTCAAGCGTCACGACGCGTTTGTTTTCCAGAGTCTGAGGTATCCGGTTTTCGACAATTCGCTGGGCCAGGCCTTCGGCAATTGCAGTTTTTCCGACTCCCGGTTCACCAATAAGAACGGGATTGTTCTTTTTGCGTCTGGAAAGCACCTGAGCGACCCGCTCGATTTCGTTATCCCGGCCGATAATGGGATCGAGTTTACCGCGGCGAGCCAGCTCGGTCAGATCCCGACCAAAATGGTCCAGCGCGGGCGTTTTGGATTTCTTGCGTTTCTTCTTAAACGCGGACGGCTTGCCGTTGAGGACGTTCTTGAGCTCTTCGTATGCCTCCTTATAATCAATCTCGAACATTGAGAGTACCTGCGCGGCCACCCCTTCTTCATCTTTCAACAAGGCAAGCAGTATGTGTTCGGTATCGATGTCTTTGGATTTGAGCGCCCGTGCTTCCTGCCCCGACACTTCAAGCGTTTTCTTGGCACGCGCGGTCAGCGGAAGCTGACCCATCGTCATGGTTCCGCCGGCAGGCTGCACTACCTCCTCGATGGATGTTTTCAGGTCGTTGGGGTCCAGCCCCAGATTGGTAACGACTTCAATCGCAAGTCCTTCGCCGAGGCGGATAAGACCCAGCAAGAGATGCTCGGTTCCGATGTAGTCGTGCCTCAGGCGAGACGCTTCATCGCGGGCATATTCAATCGCCTTGCGGGCACTCTCCGTAAACATCTCGTTCATTGCCAATCATCCTTCCTTCTATCATTATACACATTTTTTCAATCAATCGGCGTGACCCCTGTCACGACCTCGTTTCAGCTTTCGGTGTTCCGTAGTTTTTCGCGGACCATTTGAGCGCGGACAAAATCGCGGCGGTTGTTGTCCATCTCGTGTCCGTAGTACTTTTGCAGATGAGCCGGCTGAGACAGCAGCAGTATCTCGTTAACCAGGGCAATGTCCAGAAAGTCGATTATCTTCATGGCATGCCCCAAGCGTATGGCGGACAAAAGGTTCATGACCTCGTCCGACGTCAGAACGCGAGCATTCTTCAAAATACCATAGGCGCGCCATATTTTGTCCTCAATCATATCGGCCGCCTCGTCCATCAGCCGTTGCCGAGCAGCGGCTTCCTTATCAATGACTTCCCGGGTGACGCGGCCAATCTGGTTGAGAATCTCATCCTCAGTGACGCCGAGCGTGTTCTGGTTCGAGAGCTGGAAAAGGTTACCCAGCACGTCAGAGCCTTCACCGTAAAAGCCTCGCACCACTAAGCCGCTGCGGGTGATGTAGGAGACCACTTTCTCGATCTCACGCGTCAGCACCAGCCCCGGCAAGTGAATCAACACTGACGCCCGCATCCCGGTACCGGCATTGGTCGGGCAGGCAGTCAGATAGCCGAAGTCGATGTCGTACTCGTACTCGAGGTAGCGTCCGATTTCGGAATCATACTTGGCGGCCAGCTCGTAGGCTCCTTTCGGATTGAGCCCGGGCGATAACGCCTGAATCCGCAGGTGGTCCTCCTCATTTATCATTATCGAAACCCGCTCGCTGGCATCCATGAAGAGCGCTTTGGAAAGATCGCCATTAAAGAAGGTGGGAGAGATCAAGTGACGCTCGACCAGGAAATCCTTGTCTAACCCTGAAATGTCGGACGCCTTGTAGTAATGGCCCTCGGACAACACTTTCGAACGCGCCAGAGTGGAATCAAAGTAGCTTATGATTCTCTGTTTGGTCTCGCTGTCCGCCGAGGTGGGAAACTTGCAGCCGGCGACATTTCGCGCCAGTCGCACCCGGCTTGACAGAACAACCAATGCCTCTTCGCCCTCGCCCGAAAGCCACGTTGCCGGCGATTTGGCCATCTCCTCAAACATTGCTCCCAACTTTCGCTCCTCAGGTCTGTTTGTCAAGAGATAAGGACTCTCTTATCGTCTTAAGTTTGTCTCGTATCTCAGCAGCCCGTTCGAAATCTTCCAATTCGATGGCCTTTTTCAACTCTTCCTCAAGCCGCTCTTCTTCTTTCACCGGAATCGGCAGATTGGTATCGGAGCCTGAGGCTCTGAACACCGGACTGTGACCCCGGTGCAGCGATGCCCCGTGGATCTTTCTCATTATTGGCTGGAGACGATGGCGGAATGTCTTGTAGCAATCGCCGCAGCCAAATCGCCCCTGTCGGGTGAACGCCTCAAACGACAGGCCGCAGGTCCGGCAGGTAATCTTGTCCTGCGCTTCTGTTTTTTCCGAGCCCGCCATGCCGGCTGCCAGACTGGACAGGATCTCGGCCAGCGGGAAGGGGATGTTGTCCAGCGGGGAATGGAATCCTCGCGCCGCCGCACATTCCTTGCACAAATGCAATGTCGTTTTCTCGTTATTCACTATCTGTGTAAGATGAACCTGAGCTTCCCGCTCTTTGCAATCCTGACACAACATATATCAATCACCTGCTTTCTGAACCCGTTCGTATATTTTGCCGTCGGTTATCTCCAGCCGGCGGTGGCATCCCTCCGCCAGCTCCCGGTTGTGGGTGGCTATCAGGAAGGTTACATCACTATCGGCATTGAGGCGGAAAAGGAGCTCATGAAGCATTCGACCCGTAGCGGTATCGAGGTTACCTGATGGTTCGTCGGCTAGGACAATTTCCGGGTCGTTGGCCAACGCTCGAGCCACAGCCACCCGCTGTTGTTCGCCACCCGATAATTGCCTCGGACAGTGACTCTTTCTACTTGTTAAACCTATCCGCTCCAACAGTAGTTCCCCCTTTTGTACCGCCTTGCTGCGCGGTGTACCGGCAACGAACATAGGAATCATCACATTCTCAAGGGCTGTAAAATCATCCATCAGGTAATGATGTTGAAACACAAAACCGATTCTTTTATTCCTGAACTGCGCCAGCCATTGCTCTGACCGTCCCGTTAGAGGCTGTCCGTCGACCCTCACCTCCCCGCGGGTGGGGCGATCGAGACCGCCAAGGATATGCAAGAGGGTCGATTTACCCACCCCCGAGGCGCCCGTTACGGACACCATCTCCCTTCTCTGAACGTCGAACGTAATGCCCCTCAAAACGTGAAGCTTAGCTTCGACTGTTTCAAACTCACGATGTATGTCAACGGCCGACAAAATGTTATCTTTAGTATCCATTCACAGATGCACGTTCCGATACTGACCCGGAGGGCTTATACTACTGTTTTCGCCAGTTTTTCGCAAAGTTTTAGGTAAGCCGAATAATTTCATACGCTTACTGTCTCAATACGTCAATCACCGACATCCGAGCCGCTTGATGGGCGGGATACAAAGCCGCCAGAAAGCAGACCACGAATGTTACCACGCCAGCCAGAAGGAAATCTACTACATGAGTCTCAATTGGTAAATAGCTGATAAAGTATATGTCTGCCGGAAGTGAGATTATTTGGTACCTATTTTGAAGATAGGCAAAAGCCAGTGCGACGGCCCAGCCAAGCAGCCCCCCCAGAATGGCGATCGTCAACCCCTTGTAAATAAATATCTTGCGAATAGAGGACGGGGTCGAACCGATGGTTTTGAGAATCCCGATCTCCGAACGCTTTTCCATAGTGAGCATTACCAGGGTGGAAATGATCGAGAACGCCGCCACAATAACGATCAAGATGAAGCCCAAAAAGAGGATTTTTTTCTCAATTGAAATCCAGGTGAAGAGATTCTGGTGAAGAACGTTCCAGGGAACGACGTCATAGCGGTACCCTAAAATCGAGTCGATCATCGGCGCTATATCGGCGGCCTCGTAAACGTCATCCAGTTTAAGATGAACGGTCGTCACGGCGTCGCCGGTTTTGAACAGCCTCTGGGCCGAGAACAGCGAGATGTAGGCAAGCTGAGCGTCAAATTCGTACATGCCGGTTTCGAATATGCCGGAGATGTAGAATTTTGCCACCCGGGGGCGGCTTCTTTTGTGCAGATCTTCTCCCCGTAGCGAGTACAGCACAACCGACTGACCCAGAAAGACTCCCAACCGCTCAGCCAGGTCGCTCCCCATTAACATACCGGGAATGGTGTCATCATCGACTATGATTGGTTCAAACGAATAGTCGCCTACCTTCAAATCCCGGGCGATATTGGAGGTGTTCTTCTCGCTTTCAAGGTCGATCCCCCGCACAATAATGCCGTCTCCAGCCGAAGCCGATGACACGGCGGCCTTGTAGTAAATAAAGGGCGAGGCCGCCATAACGCCCTCGATTGCTTCCAGCTTCTCAGTCAGCTCGGAGTAGTTCTCGATGAAGGAGCCGTTGAGAGGGAAGATGGAGATATGGGAGGTAGTACCCAATAAGCGAGATCGTATCTCCGATTCAAAGCCGTTGTGCATCGACATGACGAAGCAGACCACCGCCACTCCTAAGGCGACACCGAGGACAGTGATCCAGGTTGACACCGAGGTAAAAAACTGCCCCGACCGCAGATAACGCCTGGCTATATAGCTTTCGTAACCCATCAATACTAAAACCTGGTTTTTTCACCATCAGCCGAACCGGCTATTGCCGACACGGCCATCCTAATTCATTATACGAGCAGGCAAATGAAAAGCAATGAGAATCAGGGGATGCAAACAAGGCTCAAACAGCTCTGCTTGAAAGTAAAAGAAACCATCCGTTTTATCAGGTCTGCCTTAGGTGGGGAGAAACCCGATATTTGCTGCCTAACCTGTCGTCGGGTTTCTCGTTCGTCCGCCTAAGGCGGACTCTATTCACAACCCGACCTACTAGGCTGTTTAAGGGAAAGTCCAACAAGAATTATTCCTTGACTATCAGTGTATAAGTATTGAATATATTGAATATATGTTGGAGTAATGCAGTACCTGAGACAAGGAGTTTGCTGTGAAAAAGTTGATCTTAGCTTGCCTTGTACTGGCCTTGTTGGTGCCGAGCCTTCAGGCTCGAAAGAAAGAAAAGAAAGCCGGCAAGGTCAAAAGTCTGGTCTATATCGACAAAAAGTATGACTTTAACTTCAGCATCGGTAAGGATTGGAAATACACGGTCCAGCTCGACAAGGAGAATTTTCGGATAGTGCTGACTCAGAGAAGCTATGAAACCCCTCCCGACTACCTGGATGCCCCGGAATATACCAAGGTCCCGAGAATTGTGGTCTATGCAGATACCAGCAGTATAAGTGCGATAGTATTTTTAGATTCGCTCGTGAGCGGTACCTATTCGTCTGAACAGAAGAAGGAAATCCTCAAGGAGTTTGAAATTCTCAATGAGCAGGCAATTGAGGAGGGTACCGAGCGGGATGAAACCATGACTAGAAAGCGGAGTACCGTCACCATTGACGAACTACCGGCGGCCGTGTGGGAGGGCAAGGCCAATTACAGAAAATACATACCGGAGCCCAGCGACCCAAACAAAGGCATGCGGGTATACGGCGCCTATGGAGGGGGGATCGTTGTGGCTAAGAAGGACAACACCATTGTTCTCTTTCACGTCATCAGTGAGTGGGATTACTTTGCCAACATAATGCAAGATGCCTTGACTATAATTACGACCCTGAATTGGGGCGGCGAAGAGAAGGAAGAAAACAAAGATAAGGAGAAGTAGGCGTATCACGGTGGGGTTTAACTGTTGCAGTAAACCGCGCCTGTCGGCTGAGGCAAGACAGTCGCCTGTGGTGGAAAGGATAATAATAATGGAGGGTTTATGTGGGTACTGAGGGCAATCCTGGTGGCTCTGGTGGTGGTCTGCGTGGTCGCCTTTGCCTTGTACAACGTCGGCTCCGGCCAGGCGGTAACGATTGATCTGATCTGGGTGAAGTTTGTTGAGGTCCCGTTGATAACGGTCGTCTTTTGGTCGTTTGCGGCAGGAGTTTTGGTTTCGCTGCTTTTATTTATATCTGTCTACATCAAGCTGTCGGTGCAGCTTCGTACGGCTCGAAAGCAGGCTCGCGCCCTTGAGGGGGAAGTTACTGTCCTTCGCAATCGGCCCATTGAGGAGTCAGCCGACCTTCTCATGCGCTCTGAAAAACAGGAGGAAAAGGCAAACTCGCCTTTTGGCAGGGGTGACCGGAAATGATTGAGTACATCCTTGTCTTTCTCATACTGCTGGCGGGGGCGGTTGCTTTCTATCTGGCCTACGACCGCTATTTCAGTAAACCCGAGAAGTCGGAGTCATTACTGTATATTGAGGCACTGCAGGACCTTCTCGACGGAAACCAGGGAACTGGCTTTTCCAAGCTACGGCAAGTGGTGGCGGAAGATTCAAACAATCTCGACGCCTACCTGAGGCTGGGACAGATACTGCGCGAAAACAAAAGGCCGGAGCGCGCCCTGCAGGTGCACAAGGACCTCACTCTCCGGGGCGGCCTTTCGATAGCCGACAAGGTGACGATTCTGAAGCAGTTGACCCTTGACTACAAGGACCTGAACGATCCTGATATGGCCGAGGCGGCACTAAGAGAGATTATCGAACTTCACCCGCAGGACCACTGGGCGCGCGTCAACCTGCTCGAGCTGCACAAGAAGGCCGAAAAATGGGATGAGGCGTATGATACGGCGGCGGCCATTTTGAAACTGGAGTCCAACAAGTCAAAAAAGCCACTGGCTGTCTTTAAGCATCATCAGGGCGAACAGCAGTACAAGAAAAAGGACTACCATAAGGCGAGGGTGTTGTTTAAGGAAGCCATCGGTCTGGATCCGTCTTTTGTGCCCGCCTACCTGGCTATTGGCGACTCCTACTATGAAGAGAAGCGCTCTGAGGACGCTGTCAACTTCTGGAACAAACTCATCGCGGCGGTGCCGGATCAAGGGCATCTGGTGATCGACCGTCTCAAGAAGACGTTGTTTGACCTCGGCCGGTTCGGAGAGATTGCCGAGATATGCGAGGGGATTCTCAAACACTCGCCAAAGAACCTGGAAGCGCGTCTTACCCTGGCGGAGTTCTTTGAGAAAAAGGGAGACCTCGACGCCGCCGAGGAGATTCTGGCTCAGATCGTGGAGGATTCACCACAAGATTTGAAATCAATCATCGAGCTCATTCGTATCTATCTTGACAGGGGAGAAACGAGAAAAATCAACGATCTGTTTCGCAGCCTTGAGCAGCGACGGGAGAGGCTCCAGGGCCGCTCCAAAAACGAGCGGGTTGATGCCGGGCTGATCGGCATCTCCTGACGAGCCAAAAAATCTGTCTTTTCCGTTCCGATGAAAAAGATACTGCTGCCGATCACATTACTTATCTTGGCCCTGGCGGCGCCGGGCCAGGCCGACATCATCTATTCTCTGATCGCAAGAGGCGATCTGGCCGAGGCGCGCGATTCACTCTCCAGCGCCTCGACCGCTTTGTTGCGCGACGGCAACCGCCTTTTCTACTTGAGTCTGCTGGAACCGAGCGCCGACAAATCGGCACAGTTGATGGAAGCGGCCCTGAACGCCTCGGTATCGGCAGCTTACAGAGAAGAGATCTATTTTCGTCTGGTCCAATACTATTTTCTGCAGGGTGATCTTAAAAAACTGGAACAGACAGTGATCGACTATCGCGCCCTGTGGGAGGCGGGCAAGTACCGGGGAGAGATGTTTCGTATTTCCGTCCTGGTCGACGAGATGGTCCAGGCGCATGAATCGGCTGTCCGGCAGGCTGACCGCTACCTTCTCGAATACTCGGAGGGGTACCTGGCCCAGTGGGGAATTATCGACAAGGCCCGAGTGATGCAAGGCTACAACAAACCGATTGGCGCGCACAAGCTGCTGCGCGAACTGTCCCGTGAGAAGTCCGGCCCCGGCGTTCCGCAGGCGCTGTACATGCTGGCAAGCGGGTCGGTAGAAAACAAGCAGACCGACGACGCGGTCTTTTACTACAACATTCTCCGCGAGGGCTACCCGAACGCTGTTGGTCTCGACGCCCTTGTTGAAAAAATGGCAGACTTGTCTGCCCCCGACACCGATGATGCCGCGGCGGAGAAGCTCACGGGGACTTTTTACTCGGTCCAGGTGGGAGTGTTTTCCAAAAAGGAGAATGCCAAGCAGCAGGCCAAAATTTTTTCCCGCTATGATCAAAAGGTTGACATCAAGACGAAGACAATCTCCAATAGAGAATATAGAGTGGTATATATAGGCCGTTTTCAAACCTATGATGCCGCTTTGAAGTTCAAGAAGATGCTGGAGGCCAGTCATAACGAAGTCTTCCAGGTCGTAGCTCGATGAGTAAAGCAGACAATAAGTCCTCGTCATTCACCCCCCTGATGCAACAGTATAACGCCGTCAAAGAAAAGCATCCGGACAAAATCCTTTTTTTCCGGATGGGAGACTTCTACGAAATGTTCGGCGATGATGCCGTCAAGGCGGCACCGATTCTGGGGATAGCTCTGACATCTCGATCACACGGTGCAACTGAGCGAATTCCTCTGGCAGGTGTGCCGTACCATTCAGTCGATAAGTATCTATCGAAGCTGCTGGCCAACGGTCAAAAGGTAGTCGTTGTGGAACAGGTCGAAGATCCTAAAACGGCCAAGGGGCTTGTCAAGCGGGAGATCGTCGAGATTCTGACGCCCGGCACAGCCACTGTTGAAACCCCCGACGGCGACCGTCGGTCGGTCTGGCTGGCTGCTGTCTATGAGCGGAGAGGCAAAGCGATGGGGCTGGCGGCGCTTGATTTGTCCACCGGCTCTTTTTTGGTGGATGAAGGCCCCACTGATGAGATCATTGAGCGGTTAAAAGTGCTGGAGCCGTCGGAGATACTCTATCCTGCCGAACAAAACCGAGAGCCAATCGCACAGACGCTGAGCTTCGCCAACGACAGGGTACAAATGACCGCCTTTGAGGAATGGAACTTCGACTTCAAAACGGCTGAGCGTGACCTCAACGAGCATTTCGGCACCAGCACTTTAGACGGTTTCGGCGTGCGCGGCAGTCGACTGGCGGTGGCGGCGGCGGGGGCTGTTTTTCGCTATCTTCGGGAGAACCATCGCGATCGGCTGGCGCATATCAACAAACTGACCAGGTTCGACAAGGAAGGATTCATGGCGCTGGACTACAGCACGGTCCGCAACTTAGAGCTGCTGAAAAACATCGCCACCGGCGCCGAACAACACTCCCTCTTTTCCGTCGTAAACCTGTGCCATACCACCGCCGGCGCCCGACGCCTGCAAAACGCCCTCCTGCGGCCATTCAAAACAAAGGCCAATATAGAAATCCGCCAGTCAGGCGTTGCGGAGTTAGTGAAAAACCGCGAACTGGCAAACAGGATTCGACGGGAAACAAAAAAGCTGCCCGATCTGGAAAAACTGGTTGGGCGGCTCGGTATCGCCAAGCTCAACCCCCGCCAGATGGCAAGCATCAAGGATGCTCTTATCACTGCCCGAGAAGTGAGAGCTGTATTGAAGGACGCTTACAGCCCCCTCCTGAGTCGGCTTGCAGGCGCCTTACCCAACTGCGAAGAGATAATCGCCAAACTTGACGATGCCCTTACCGAAGAACCGCCGCTGACAACCAACAAGGGAGCCATCCTTAAGCAGGGATACTCGAAAGAGCTTGACGGCTTGAATGATTCCATTCGCGATGCCCGGTTGTATATTGGTTCCCTTCAGCAGAAAGAGCGCAAGCGCACCGGCATCAGCAGTCTCAAGGTTGGTTTCAACAAAGTGTTCGGGTATTATATCGAGGTTACAAAAGCCAACCTTAAATCCGTTCCCAACGGGTACATCCGCAAGCAGACCCTGGTCAACGCGGAGCGCTTCATCACTCCGGAGCTTAAAGAAAAAGAGGAGCTTATTCTCACTGCCGAGGAAAAGATCTTCAAACTCGAAGAAGAACTCTACCGGGAATTGCTCGACTACCTCAGTACCAATATCGCCGACATCATGCACACCGCCGACCTGCTGGCCGAACTCGACCTGGTGTCATCGCTGGCCGAGTTGGCGGTGCAAAACGGTTACAGTCGTCCTGCAATATATGAAGACACCCGTCTTGTCATTATCAACGGCCGCCACCCCGTCATCGAAACGGTGCTGCCGCCAGGGTCTTTTGTGGCCAACGATACCAACATCTCTCCCGGCGAAGGCAGTATTCATATCCTGACGGGACCGAATATGTCCGGCAAGTCGACCTATCTGCGTCAGATTGGCCTGATCGTCATCCTGGCTCAAATTGGCTCCTTTGTGCCGGCTGACAAAGCGGAGATCGGTCTGGTCGATCGTGTCTTTACCAGGGTGGGGGCTGTTGACAATCTCGCCCGCGGACAGTCGACCTTCCTGGTGGAGATGGTAGAGACGGCCAACATCCTGCACAATGCCAGTGAGCGGTCGCTGGTGCTTCTTGACGAGGTTGGACGGGGGACATCGACCTTTGACGGCCTCTCGGTGGCGTGGGCGGTGGTGGAACAGATCAACGAAGCTATCAAGTCGCGCACTATCTTTGCCACCCACTACCACGAACTGACCGGCATGGCTGACTTACATGAGCGCGTGCACAACTATCAAGTGGCGGTCAAGAAGTGGGAAGACAAGGTGATCTTTCTGCACCAGATTATTCCCGGCGGTTGCGATGATTCGTACGGCATCGAGGTAGCCAAGCTGGCCGGTGTACCACGGCCAACGATAAACCGCGCCAAACAGATTCTGCGGCTTTTAGAGTCGGGGAAATTCACCCAAAGCGAACTGGGGAAAGGCATCTACAAGCAGAAAGTGCAGCCAAGCCTGTTTGAAGCTAAACCCTCGGAAGTTGAAGAGAAGATCAAAGGGATGGACCTGGACAATATGACTCCGATGGAGGCGTTGGAGTTATTGCGGAAGTTGAAGGAGAAGCTTGAATGATGTCACTTTCTAATTATGATATATCGAATTGTAGTCGATTGTGGCAGGTCTCGGAGAGACCTGTCCTACCAGTACCCCACCCAACGGGTGGGCTTTCAGTCCCACCTGTTAGTAGACCAGTGATGGAAACACCATGAACTCTCACCCAAGGCCATACTTTGATTTAAATGGCAGACCGATCATGGAGCAATCTGTGGTTGTGCTTGCAGATATCCTTGGATTCAAAGAAAGGATGAAAGAGGCGCACGACAAAGGTAATCAGCAAGAACAGCTTAAATGGCTGAATGAAAGGTTAGTTGAGGCACATCGCGAGATTGACGACCCAAGTCGAGCAAAATGGAAAATGAAGACCTTTTCTGATAACGTGATTGTCGGATACCAGTACCTGGGCTTATGGAATGGAACATTTGAGTTTCTCCAGGCATGTTACAATATATGCCATTTCCAACTGGAATTAGCTGTCCATGGCTTGTTTATCAGAGGAGGGATTGGCGTGGGAAGCATTCATATCGGCGATACTCTCATCTTTGGCTACATTTTGGAAGAATTGGACAAGGCCGACAAACGGGAAAAGAATCCACATCCACGCGTTATTCTTCTCGAATCTGCGATGAATCACGTCAATACCCATTCGGAGATTGACGCGGATGGCTTACTCACCGCCATCCTATGGGAAGATGCTGGTGACAAATTCATAAACTACTTGTATCCACTTCAAGCTCGAGGTGATTCCGACCGAGCAGAAATGCTGCTGAATCATAAACGTGAGATCGAGTCGAACTTAAAAAAATATCGGGATGATGGTTCAATATACAATAAATACCAATGGGCCGCCAACTATCATGACAGATTCTGTCGAGAGTCACGTATCTACAGTGATAATGCATATATGATATCGAGATGAACGTCGATGCTCCTTCACCGAATGACAGAAAGTAAAGTAGGGCAGGATTCCTGCGATCCTGCCAACATGGCATGTGTGGCCGCGAGCTCTGATTGCGGGAGTAAACTGCGATCACAGATCGCAGCCACACCTCCGATTGTGGCAGGTCTCAGAGAGACCTTCCCTACTAAACTGGCTCAACCCCAAACGAGTTTGGGGTTGCCACCCGCCCGCCGAATGATGATAATAGTGGTTCAACGGTAAATAAAGTGAAGGATTCTCTGACTGACAAAACCAACATACCCCGCATCAAACCCCTGCCGGCGCGGGTTATCAATAAGATCGCTGCCGGGGAAGTCGTCGAGCGGCCGGCATCGGTGGTCAAGGAACTGGTTGAAAACGGTGTTGATGCTGACGCCAATCGAATTGATATCATAATTGAGAAATCCGGGACCAAGTTAATCAAAATCGTCGACAACGGCTGCGGTATAGATGAAGAACAGATTGAGATTGCCTTTTCCCGCCACGCCACCTCGAAGATCGCCTGCTTTGATGATTTGAATACCCTACTCTCCTACGGCTTCCGAGGTGAAGCGTTGCCGTCGATTGCATCAGTGTCGCGCCTGCGGATGGTATCGCGGACCAATCAGGCGCGAGCCGGGACAGAAATCATCTACGAGGGAGGCGTGCTGCACTCGAAAGAGCCGGTTGCAGCGCCGCCAGGAACAATTGTCGAGGTCGAGAATCTCTTTTACAATACCCCGGCGCGGCGGAAATTCCTTAAAGCCGAAACGACCGAAGCCCGGCATATCTCACGCACGGCGACAGCTCTGGCAATCGGGCGCTACGATATCGGCTTCTCTCTTACGATGAACGGGCGCAAGCTCTTCTCCTTACCATCCGGTTCATCACTAAAGGAGCGCGTGGCAGGATTGTTGGGAAAGGACAAAGAGTTCATAGCCGTCAACGGCGAAGCCGGCCCAGTCAAGGTTGAAGGATGTATCAGTATGCCCGATCTGGTGCAAAACAACCGCTTCGGGCAGTTCATTTTTATCAACGGCCGCTTCATACATTCGCCGACTCTGTCACATGCCCTCGCAGCCGGCTACGGCGAACTGATCCCGCGCGGTATGTTTCCGGTCGGCGCTCTGCTTTTGACGGTTGACCCGACCGAAGTGGATGTCAATGTCCATCCGGCCAAGACCGAAGTGCGCCTGTCGCGTGAACGCGAGATACATGACGCCCTCCGTCACCTGGTGAAGGAGGCGCTTCGCCAGGATGGCATCATTCCATCTTTTAAGGCGACGGAACCTCTCAAGGCAACCGAAAGCAGCCAACGTAGTGACCAGCGAGAACCTTCTTTGAAAAAAGGCTCCCCGAGCCTGATTCCTGGCGTCCGGCAGGAGCAGCGCTTTGATACTAATCTGCTTTCCGAGCTGTACAGGACCCCGGATGTGCAGACTTCCAAACCGGAACAAGAAATCGTGAAGGTGGACAAAAAAACGGGAGAAGTGCTGGAGGCTGAACAAGAACCTTCCCAAGTGACGCCTGCGCCGGAGGCCCCGGAAAGTTTTCGGTTAGTAGGACGGTTTTCCGACCTGTACTTGCTTGTCCAGTCCGGGGAGGACCTCTACGTCGTCGATCAGCATACCGCCCACGAACGCGTCTTGTACGAAGAGACTCTCCCCTTGATTGAGGCGCAGGGAGTCAACGGGCAAAACCTACTGTTTCCCGTGCAGGTGGAGCTGACCCCGGAACAGTTATCGGTCTTCGATGAAGCGCTGGATTTGCTGAACCACTCTGGCTTTACTG
>Ga0209986_10001005_pt1 | contig 27535 bp, 26 predicted proteins | sample BlataG_FD_183168 | JGI IMG/M metagenome (GOLD analysis project Ga0209986, IMG submission 183168) | Deep subsurface microbial communities from Black Sea to uncover new lineages of life (NeLLi) - Black_00105 metaG (SPAdes) (version 2) | ecosystem: Environmental > Aquatic > Marine > Oceanic >... | reverse complement strand
GTGTAATGTGGAGATAATAGAATCAACTGTAGTGCCGTCAGCAGTGGAGATAACCCTGTAGGTCCCTCCGCCATCATCACTTATGTAATCTATATTAACGGCTACCACCTTGTCATTCACATTGGCTATGCTGTATGACAAATCATCATCATCTAGGCTTTTGGGCAACCCAGGAGCATCCTCTTTTATCTTCCAAATGGCATCTTCTATCCCGGCATCAGCGGCATAAAGCTCAGCCATCTTCTTCTCGTGGACTTGACCAGCCATTAGCCCGGTGCTCATATAACCCAGAAGAGGGGCGATGATAAGCCCGCCCAAAAGCAGCAGAATCAGGGCTAAAACAAACACCTGCCCCTTCTCATGCCCTATTAGTTTATTTAGTATCTTTTTCATCAACCGCCTTCTTCACCAATTCTAATAGACCTCATCTGGTCTGCGGACAATTTCGTATACCCTGGTCTCACTCGCTGGCTTAAAGCCGCCTATAGAAGCAGTTACCGTTAAAGTCAGCTTGCTACCATCTAACGCACAACTAGTATTTGCGGTATCAATATGATCAGCCACAAAAGTGGTCGCGTCGGGGGTTGGGTTAGTAGCTCTATTGGTGTAGTGCTCTCGCTGGAGCTTGTTACTGGCTAAGGTATAAACAACCTGATGTTCATCACCATCAACACCGTACTCAGTCCAGGTCAAGGTAAGGGGAAATCCTGAAGCTCCTGGGTCAGGAGCTACGCTTTGAGCCATCTGGGCATCGTGGCTAATCCAATAACCAGCACTCTGCACCTGTCTGACAGCGGTCATATGATTAGAGGTGCGGGCATTTCCGGCGAACACCTGGAAAATAGTCATAGTAACGCCACCAGTGATAAGACCAGTAATGGCGAGGGCTACTAGTAGCTCAATTATAGTAAAACCCCTCTGGTCTTTATTTCTTAACCCTAAACTGTGAAATATCATCGGTCTACCTTATAGTCCTCCAGTGTAATTATCTCCTTATCAAGGTGTTTTATGATCAACTTTATACGCTGAAGCCCAGCGTCAATGTCTACAGGTTGATTGACTAAGGGATCGGAATCCCAGGGGACACCTATTATATCTTCAACAGTGTCACCGGCACGGTTGACACTCCAAATAGTGTAACCCTCAGGGATCTCACTATCATCAATTTTGAGATAGATCACTTCGCCGCTTCCAGGCACTAGAGGATCATAATCGGCTGCGGTGATGTAATCCTGGTTCTTAACATATTCCATCTGGCTTCTAGCCAGGCTTTCAGCAGTAGCCCGCTCATCAGCGATAATGATAGCTTTAGAGGCAGTAGCTAAACCACCTAAAAAGGCAATACCTATTATCACCAGGAGAGCCAGGGCTACTATTACCTCAATCAAGGTGAAGCCCCTGGAGTTGTGCGCCAAGAATCTATAAAGGTTTTTTCGCTTAACCAATTGCTCTTACCCCCTAGGCACCTATCTGTCCATAGACGGAATACATAGCTGAAACCAAAGATATGGCAATAAAGGCAACTATCGAGCCTATAACTATAATTACCGCCGGTTGAATAAGTCCCACCGCCGAGCTAGTCCTATCCTCAGCCTCAACCTCGAAGCTCTGAGCTACAGTAACCAGTGTATTGTCAAGGTTGCCTGTTTCTTCACCAACCCCGACCATCTGCACCATCAGGGGTAGGAAGAGCTTCCTCTTTGCCATAGGTCGAGATAAGCCTTCGCCTCTAATCAACTCCTGCTGAACCTCAGTCAAAGCCTCGGCCATAGCCTTATTATTGCTGGCGTGAATAGCCAGAGCTAGGATTTCGGGCAAAGGCAAGCCAACCTTGAATAACAGCGCCATAGTTCGGCAACAACGGGCAAGCCCGCTAAGGAGGTTAATACGCCCGAGTACGGGTAAGCGAAGCAGTAATTTATCCAACTGATACCTTCCGGCGGGGGTTCTGGTATAAATAAGCCCTAATACAGCAGCCCCTGCTGTCACTAACATAAGATAAAGTCCATAGTGGGTGAGCCAGTCGGTAACACCGGTAAGTATCTTTGCCGATAAAGGCAGCTCAGCCCCAAATTGACCATACAAGCCGGTAAAGGTAGGCAAAACATAGGTGCCCAATACGCCTATCACAATAATAGCGACAACGGCAACGATAATGGGGTAAGTCAGGGCATTTTTGACCTGCTTTTCGGTGGTGGCTCCTCTCTCTATATGATCAGCCATTTGCCTCAGTACCACCTCCAGATTACCGGCTTGCTCACCAGCAGCTATTGCCCGGTAGTACATTTGAGAAAAAGCTCGGGGGTGTTTACTTAGCGCTGCTGACAACGAACTACCGCCGCGAATGTCAGCGGCTACGTTGCCAACTATTCTCTTCAGGGTTCGATTGGTTATCTGGCTTTGCAATAAGTCTAAAGAAGTAACGATATCGGTACCGGATTCAACGAGTAAAGCTAGCTGCCGGGAAAACATTACCATTTCTCTTGGCTTTATCCGAGAAAAGGCGGCTAACAGCCTTTCTTTATTGAAAAAGGGAGTGACTGACTTGAGGCTAACCAGACGGTAGCCACCATAGCTCAATAGGCTGGCTGCCATTTCGGCACTGGTAGCCGAAAGCTTGCCCTTAACCAATCTTTTATCTTCAGTGTAAGCTACATAAAGATAATCCATTTAGAACCTCAAATGCGCTAGTCTGGAGAGTAGGCACTGCGCAGCACTTCAGAGGGAGTAGTAATCCCAGCTTTCACTTTACGCATACCATCGTTCATCATAGATACCATTCCCTCCTTGAGCGCCTGACCTCGAATATCACTACTGCCAGCTTGATTAGACAGCATCATTCTAATAGTGTCACTCATAGTTAGAATCTCAAAGATTCCTATCCGACCTAGGTAACCGGTATAAGCGCACGACTTGCAACCGGTACCATACAGGAATTCAGTCTGCTCCTCCCCCATTTCCTTTTCATAAGCCATCCGCTCTATCACCGGAGCCTCAATAAGATGGCTGCAATCAGGGCAAATGCGGCGTACCATCCGCTGAGCAACAACCCCAATAATCGATGAGGCTATCAAGAAGGGCTCTATGCCTAGGTCAAGGAAACGAAAGAGGACACCGGTAGCATCACTAGCATGAATAGAAGACAGCATCAGGTGCCCAGTGAAAGCTGCCTGAACAGCTATCTTAGCCGTCTCAACATCGCGTATCTCACCAACCAATATTACATCTGGGTCAAGACGAAGGATGGACCTCAAGCCAGTGGCAAAGGTAATGCCGGCTTGAGGGTTAACCTGAATCTGATTAATATCCCTAAACCGATACTCGGCAGGGTCTTCAATGGTAATGATGTTCCTACCCATGGTGTCAAGGGAATTTATTGAGGCATATAGGGTAGTAGTTTTGCCGGCTCCGGTAGGACCGCTAACCAGAATCATACCATAGGGAATCTTAAGCATACCTTCATACTTTGCCAGGCTATCGGGTAGAAGACCAAGCTCAGATAACCCCATAACCGCCATTGACTTGTCCAGAAGGCGCAGGTCTGCCATCTCACCACAGACGGTGGGAGCAGTAGCCACCCGAACGTCTATTTGCCGCCCTTTAGCCACAGTAGAGAACTGACCATCTTGAGGACGATGATGGTCAGCGATATTCATTTCAGCCAGGATTTTAACTCGGGAAATGAGTGCCCGATGTATATTTAGCGGCAGAGACATCATATCCTGAAGAGTGCCATCAATACGGTAGCGTATTCTCAACCTATCCTGTTCTGGCTCAATATGGACATCGGATGCCCGGGCTTTAGCTGCCTCTTCAACAATAAGGTTGAGAGCCTGAACCAGAGGGGTATCAATAGCCGCACCAAGGGCAAGCCCCTCATCGGTTGCCTCAGCCGGGACAGAGATACGAGAAATCTGCTCTTCAATTTCGCCATAGGCTTTGTAATTGAAGTCAATGGCTTCCCTAACTTCCTTGGCGCTGGCGGCTACGGGCTTAACCCTCATTCGACTTTGAGCTGCAAAAGCCTCTAAGGCAAAGATATCAGTCGGGTCGGCCATGGCTACTTGTAGTGTGTTACCAGATATAGTCAATGGTATGGCATTATACCTTCTTGCCGTTACCTCAGGAATCAACTGTAATGCCTCAGCCTCGGGAATTTGCCTCAGTAATTTGGTCTGAGGCTTACCTAACTTAGCTGGCTTCTCCTCTGGCTGGGCGGGTATTACCTCGGTCACATAGGACTCAGGAAGCAATTCTTGACCTAAGGCAATGACTCTTATCCACTGCTGCTCGGCAAACCGCCGTGCTTCAGAGCTAATCTCGGGTGATACCACAATGACTTTGTCATCAACGCCAACATCGTAGGCTTTAGTATCAAATAGCGCTACTTGTTCCAGACTTACCTCTTTCTCCCCACTCAGGAAATCTATACCTAGGCTGTGACCAACCCGGTCAATGTCGGTATAAGCCAATACGTCAAAGGTATATTCAATCGCCGACCTACCTCGAACTTTGGCTTTTTCCTCAACCCTATAGCCCAAATCGGCTAAATACTCGACTAATTGCTCCTTTGTCTCAAACTTAACCGGCTCCTTTGGCTTAATTGGTTTCGTCGGCTTTAAGTCCTTCAGGTCTAGTAATGACTCTATTCGCTCGCCGTCAATGACCTTTATTCGCTGCTTCTGAGCTAACTGCCTTACCTCTTGACCAAACTCACCGATGCCAATAAGAACCCGGTCACGAATGCCGGTATCGTAGGCTTTGTTGGCAAGGTCAAAAATAGTATTGACTATTGTTTTCCTATCACCCTGAGCAGCAATACCAACAGCAATAGTATGGCTGGTAAAGCCGTCATGTTTCTGAGCTAGCATGTCGAAGGTGTGCTCAATGCCCGATTTCCCGTGGAGTCTAGCCCCCTCGGTTATCTCATAACCCTGCTTCCGCAGGTATTCCCTGACCTGGGCTCTTAGCTTGGAACTGCTTTCCAATGAGTCCTCCTCATCCTTCTCTCAACTTGCATTTGAATTTCGTTAAAAATCTTACGACATACCCTCATGGTTTTGCTTCGGCTGAAATCCAGCCGTGGCGTATAGCTAAGACTACGGCATGAGCTCTGTCATTGGCATTTAGCTTACGAAGGATAGCACTAACATGATTCTTAATCGTTTGCTCACTGATTTGCAGAATACCAGCGATTTGTTTGTTTGTATTGCCCTCGGCAACGTAATTCAGAATCTGTGTCTCTCTGGAGGTGAGAGGAGCAGCCACAGCTTCCATAGTTGTCCTCATATGCTGAAATTGGTTTAATACATGCCGGGCAACTACCGGTCTAGTTATAAGGGTTTCATTTATGGGGTATTCACCATTGCGGGCTCGTCTTATAGTACTAGCTAACTCCTCGCCACTGGTGTTCTTACTCAAGCAGGCTACGGCTGCGGTTTTAATAACCTCAAAAAACTCCTCGTCATTAGGGTTAGGGCTTAGCATTATTACCTTAGTATTTGGGTAGTACCGTGCAATTTTCCCACCCAGCTCAAGCCCGCTTAGAGCAGCAAGGTCAGAGCCTAATAGGACAACATCGGGGAGACTAGCTTCAATTAGCCCCAGTGGGTCCTGAGCCAAATCGCAGTCCGATACCTCCAAGTCGGATTGTTGAGACAGCACCTGGCGCACACCAGCCCTGAAAAACGCTTGCTCATCAATTATCATCACCTTGATTTTATCCACAACTACCTCCCACTTAAGTATTGTATCTTTTACATCTTACTGTCGCCTGATAGCTTATTATCACCCTACGGAACTTACTCGATTAAGGGAGGGTTCCACCTTTCTTATTTCTTCGGTCTGTGATTCCTGCGAAAGGAAACGAGTAATGTCCTCATGCCAAAATCTCCGGTCACCCCGGGAACCGACGCGGTATCCCTTTAGTATTCCCTTATTACTCCACCGCCTGACCGTGTTGATATGGACATTAAGCAGGCGAGCTACATCACTTGTTGTCAGCATAGGGTCAATCTCTTTTTGATTTGCCATACCTTGATTCCTCTCTTAAGCTATCTTAAAGCTACTATACCTTATCCCATTTCCCAACGCAATGACCCAAATGGGCTATAGGTCGCAGTATTTCGTAATAGTAATATTGGTTTCTCAATAGCGGGTGAAGTACCTGAGATAAAGGGGAACATAGAAGAGGACTAGCCCCACCTGTAACCTATATACCTGCATCTAGGTGGTTTTACGAGTGAGACTACCGAATATCTCAATGGGAAGTCGTTCTTCTTCGCACCACGAAAAAAAGGACAGCGAGTAGCAATACACCGAGGCCGTAAAAGGTATACCGAACCCAACCAGGTATTGAAGTCCAAGAAAAGCCAACATAGAATGGCCCCGGGGGTGTCCACTGACTCTTATTGAGAGCCCCATCTACCGCCCTTACTCTCCAGTAGTAGGGAGTCTGCCTTTCTGTTGACTGTAGCCTCTCTTGTTCAGTAATGGTGTATTCCGAGTCGGGCAAGTCCTCTTTTTCCAGCACTATAGTAGTAAAATCAGCGTCACTCCCTATTTGTAGGATGTAGGTTATACCACTGGGGTCAGTAACACTCTCCCAGTCAAAGTACGCCCTTGCCTTTGTGGTGGTGGCAACTCGTGGTAGTAATGGCACTGGCATTGGCGGTGCTTCTGATTCCATGGTAAATACGGATGTTGCCACGTTGGTCTCATCAGCAGCCGATACAGTATGGCTTCCAGCGACGCTAGGTGGTACAGTAAAGGTCATCAAGAAATCGCCGTCGGCATCAGTGGTGGCAGTAGTTACAGTAAGGGCCTCGCCATTGTCATAAGTGATGGTAGCCATAGTGTTGGCTGTGAACCCAGCCCCATTTACAGTAAGCTCCATGCCGACATGACCGGGGGAGGTCCAACTGGTGGCTGGTGCTAGACTGATGCCAGCCGGAATAGTCGGAATAGGCAAAATAAAAGTAGTCAACTGTGCTTCAGCCACATTGGAGCTCTCGTCACGGGCTTCTATTTTACAGGTGGCACAGCCAGCGTCGGAAGGTACGACGAAGCTACCCGTCAAGCCACCTCGGCGGGTAGTACGTATAGGTCTCAGCGTAGTGACTTCTCTAAAACCGTCGAAGACGATAGTTATGATCTCCCTTTTGCTAAACCCGGCGCCGCTGATGTCTACTGTTTCGCCTACAGCCTGTGAGGTTGGGGTTATGGTTATTTTGGGCTCAACGTTAAACTCAGCCTCGGGCTTATTGCCAGACTCATCAGTGACACGTATGGTATGGTTACCAGCGGTGCTCTCTGGGATAATAAAGGTGCAGCTAAATTTGCCATCGCTATCGGTTTGCTCATCACCACTGGCCAGGTCAACATCTTCCCCATCATATTCAATGGTAATTCTCTGATTATTGCGAAGACCCTCACCACTAATCTTAACCTCAGTGCCTACCCTACCCTGCTCAGGGTCTACCTCAATTTCACCTTTGATTACGGTGAATCTATCAATAGCGCTTATTGTTTGCTGACCGTAGTAGACAACATAAACGTAGTAGTGGCCGCCGTGCACATACTCCCTCTTGCTGCCATCACTCAGTTCGTCTGGCACCCTGAAATCAAAGCGGGTGCTGAAATCACCGTCAGCGTCGATAGACACCATGCCTATATATTCGTAGGCAGTGACCTGGGCATCGATGCTAGTACCCTCGTCGGCTTTGTCACTGGAGAAGTAGAGGCGTACCGCTTTATCGGCATCGAAACTGTAGCCATCGATTTCAATCGTGTCGCCGATTTTACCCTCGTTGGGGTGGAGTTTAATAACGCCGCCTGCGGCGTAGGTGGGTACAACTGGAAATACCACCATTAGCAGGAGAAAAATAATACCTAATGCTAAGACGCGTAAAATCTTATTGTACTTCATTTTTGTTAACCGGGGGCTTTTTAACCCTACAGAATTTATTAAATGATAGGCTGGAGTATGCCCTTTGTCAATTGCCGGCTTTCAAATGTTGAGCCAGTACATACGTACTAGGCAGGCTAAAGAGAAAAGCGGGCAAGAGTAACAGCATTAAGAATAGTCAGAACTCGAAGACGACGAAGTGGCGGCTGGTTGTGCTGGGTCTCGGTTTGGCAGGTTGCGGAGCGGGTGTTCTACCAGTTAACTGGCGTGCCCGAATATTATGTCAATTAGTCTTATCTAGGATGCTCTGTCTGGTCGGGGTGAGAGGACTTGAACCTCCGACCTCAGCGTCCCAAACGCTGCGCGCTAGCCACCTGCGCTACACCCCGCAGTTGAAGTATAGCAAAGCGTCCATTAACGAGCAACCCCGGGGTTAGGTATCGGCCCTAATCTTGGCAGTCAGGACAAATGTAGGTACACGAGGTAACCAGGCATCAATCCTAGTTATCCAGCCTCCAGGCATTTCTCTTTAAGCTTGGTGTATTCTTTAGTTACCCTCTGCTGAATCTTATCTATTGCACCCTCAGATAGATGCCTGAACCTGCCCTGTAACTTCAGATATTCGCTGACCGGTTTAAGCTGCGTGGGATTTACGTTCAGCTTATATTGCCCATCCTCCACTTCATATATCGGAAATACCCCCGTCTGTACCGCCAAGCGACCTATTCTGATAGTTATATCGGTGGGGCATCTCCAACCGGTGGGACAAACTGATAGGACGTGAATATAAGCCGGACCAGGAGTTGCTACTGCCTTGGCTACCTTAGCCATCAAATCAAAAGGATAACTGGGCGAGGCAGTAGCTACATACGGTATATCGTGAGCCACGGCAATGGCTGGTAAATTCTTTTTCCAGGTAACCTGCCCAATACTCATCTTGCCCGCGGGCTGGGTAGTAGTTGAGGCACCATAAGGGGTAGCTGATGACCGCTGAATTCCAGTATTCATATAGGCTTCATTGTCAAAGCAGACATATACGAAGTCGTGCCCTCTCTCTAATGCCCCAGATAGTGCCTGCATACCAATATCGCTAGTGCCACCATCACCACCAATAGCCACCACATTAACTTTCTCAGCCGGGCCTCTTCCCTTCCGTGTCAAGACTTTTAGACCTGACTCTACGCCGGAGGCTACTGCTGCCGTATTTTCAAACAGGGTGTGAATCCAGGGAAGACGCCAAGAGGTATAGGGCAGCGGTGATGAATAGACCTCAATACAACCAGTGGCACAAACAATAATGCTATTTCGGCCTACTGCTTTGCAGGTCAACCTCACGGCTAAGGATTGACCACAGCCTATGCAAGCCCGGTGACCAGGAGCAAAGAACTCATCTTTAGTTATCGTTTGGCGACCAATCTTAACATAGTTCTCCATTATTCCCTCACTCCGAATGTTTCAAACTCGTTCTCACTCCCCTTTTGGGAAATCTCTATGCCTCTGTCAACTATATATTTAAATCCGTCGACGGTAATATGTCTGCCTCCCAAACCGCCAACAAAGCCGACTACCTTTGGCCTCTTGTCCTCATTATATAAGGCTGCCCTAATTTCGGAGCAAACTGGTCCCCCAGGTCCGCCAAAGGAAAGGGCTCTATCTAATACGATAAGAACCTCGGCATCTCTAACTGCCCGGCGAAATTCCTCAAAGGGGAAGGGTCGCCAGAGGCGAAGCCTTAACAAGCCGACGTCTCTGCCTTCACTTCTCATCTTATCTATAGCCGCCATGGCTGTCTCACTATAGCTCCCCATAGTCAACAGGAGAACCTTGGCACCTTCACTATGGTAGCTTTCCACCGGATGGTAATGACGCCCGAAGGCATCCCCAAAGGCTTTCCAGCACTCAAGAATCACCTCTTTAGAAGCTTCCAAGTTTACTTCCTGTGCCTTTTTTGCCTCTGAGTATATGAAGGGTGCACCAAAACAGCCCATAGATACCGGTTTATCCGGGTTTAGCGGTAACGGGTGCTTATATGGAGGGATAAATTTGTCAACCTCGCTTTGCTCAGGGAAGACTACGGGCTCAATCATATGCGACAGGTGAAATCCGTCTAGGTGAATCATTACTGGAAGCACAACTCTCGGGTCTTCGCCAATGCGGAAGGCACATAGGACGTTATCAACAGTCTCCTGACCATTTTCTACGAACATCTGTATCCACCCAGTATCGCGAACAGCCATAGCATCGGAATGGTCACCCCAGACGCTCAACGGTGCCGATAGGGCTCTGTTAACTACTGCCATAACTATTGGTAGCCGCATAGATGAGGCAACATATACTACTTCATGCATCAGCTCTAACCCCTGACCGGAAGTGGCGGTAAATGTCCTCGCCCCTACCGCTGAGCTGCCAAGACAGGCACTCATCGCTGAGTGCTCAGATTCAACAGGAATGTAAGTGGCGTCTAATTCACCATCAGCCACCAGCTCGGCAAGGTGCTCAGCAATATGGCTCTGCGGGGTAATAGGATAGGCAGCGACAACGTCAGCATTAGCCAGCTTGACTGCCTCACCAATGGCCTCAGTGACTTCCATTCCTACCCTTTTTGCCATTATTCCTCCTTCTCCTCTACCATTGTTACTACATCTCGGGGGCACTCAGCGGCACAAATGCCACAGCCTTTACAATAATACATGTCAGGCTCAAAATACCCTTCAGCAGTCTCTTCAATGCAGCCCTCGGGACAATATACATAGCAAAGCCCGCACTTGGTACATTTGCTAAGATCAAAAATTGGTTTTTGCGACCGCCAGTCCCCAGTCCGCAGTTGGCTGGCATTTCCTGGCTCGGTTACTATTGAGCCAATATTCAGGTCTTTCCAGGTTAGTTCATCTGCAGTTTTAGCTTTAGTCTTAGCCATCTCTACTACTCTCCTACTAAGGTCTCTTGATAAGCTCTTTCCATAGCTTTTAAGTTCCGCTCAGCCAGTCTACCAAAACGTTCCTTCATCGGCTCATTCATAGATTCTAATTTGATGATATTGGTGGCTTTTATTAAGGCACCAGCCATAGTAGTATTAACAATGGGCACTCCTAATAGCTCCATGGCAATTTTGCCGGCATCAACTGTTGCCAGTGAACAGCTAATGCCAAGTTCCCGCCTGATTTCCGCCGCTTTTTTTACGGTGTTAACCACAACAATTCCGCCGTCTTTAAGCCCTGAAGTAACATTCACAATGGTAAGCAGTCCCGGGTCAAGCACCACCACTATGTCAGGTTCTTCAACCTCAGCTCTGACCCTTATGCGTTCCCCACTGCTTATCCGGTTAAAGGCTAGGACTGGCGCGCCCCTTCTCTCCGGTCCAAAACTGGGGAATGCCTGAGCATACTTACCCTCGCTTATGGCAGCCCGTGCTATCAGTTCTGCTGAAGTCACCGCACCTTGACCGCCTCGACCGTGCCATCTAATCTCAATAACCTTTGTTTTGTCCATCATCTCGCTCTCCCAATTAGTATATAGCGCCCCTGGAGCGACTTGAACGCTCGCACCCAGCTCCGGAGGCTGGTGCTCTATCCACCTGAGCTACAGGGGCTGTTTTTATAATATCCCAAATTAAATAATGAGGCAAGAAGACCATATTTAACCGATAATTAACAATGCCACCGTTCCAATTGCCATTGGCACCAGGGAGCCCAATAGACCAATCTTAATCCAATATCCGAGTGTCATGTGAATGCCCTTCCTATCCTCCAATATCCCCAGAGCCACAATATTGGCTGTGGAACCGACCATGGTCATATTACCGCCATAACAGCCACCAAAGAGGAGCGCCCACCACAATACGTCGGTGCCCAGTTGCTCAGCAAGATTCTGAATGATAGGGACAAAGGTTGCCACCACCAGCACATTATCGCACGCTGCCGAGAGGAACCCTGAAATCCATAACACCACAGGTATAAGAACGAGGATACCTCCACCGAGACCCATCAGGGACTCAGATATTATATCAGTAATCCCAACATACTTGAGGCAGCCAGCCTTGGCAAATAAAAACATGAAAAATATTAGTGTCCACCAGTCAACATCCCTCATTAGAAGTTCCCGGGCTAGGGGGCGCTGCCATAGCATCACTATCCCCGCCCCGGCGATTGCGGTAGCCACCAGCAGCGTATTATGTTCAAGCCCAAGGGCAAGTTCCATTCGGTGATGAAGGGCGAGACCAATAATAACCAGAATAAATATGATGGCACTACCCAGAAAAAGCCGTCTATCCTCGACTTTAGCCCATTCATCCAGGAAACCTTCCTCACCCCCTTTGGTTTTAGCTTCAACCTTGGCTTTAAGCAGGCGGAGGTCACCCCTTTGCCATATCAAAACTATGACCATAAGGCTGATGAGTGAGATTACGCCTATGGGGAAAGCCGTTATTATGAAATTCTCAAAGGTCAGCCCTGACCTGAGGGCAATCAAAATCCCTATCGGGTTGCCTAGAACCGTCCACGAGCTACCGATATTCGTCGCCAATACCACTGAAATAACGTATTTTATCGGGTTTACCTCATAAAAGTCGCACAGGTCAAGCACCAGTGCTGTTATGAAAAGTATTGAGGTTACCTCATCCACCATAGCCGCCATTATGCTTGCCATAGCCAGGATGATGAGCATTAACCGGTTTGGTTCAAATCTTGAAATCTTTAGTGCTTTAGCCAGCAGCCATCGGAAGAACCCGGAGCGTCTCAGCAGCCCGACAATCACCATCATCCCAACCAAGAACAGGATGACATCCAGGCTCATAAATGAGATGGTATGCTCTAGGTCTATGGTTCTGGTGAGCAGCAGTACCACTATGCCGATAAAAGCAATGGCTACTCTAAATCGCCAGAACATGAGGGTGCCGACAACTAGGGCAAGAAAAATAGTAGCAGCGATGGTCTGCGTCACATTGTGTAATGTGTAGTACAGTCCAACACCAATAGCAGCGTTGATTGCCAAATAAATAGCAAACTCTTTTGGTGTGCCTACTGTTTCCTTGCCTTCAAACTCTGCCAGTTAATCGCCTTCTTTCCAGGCTCTACTATTTAGCTAATACTTCTGGCTTGTGAAAACCGCGGCTATTATACTACAACAAAATTTTGTCTGCAACAGGGGTAGGAAATCCTTATGCTGGACAAGTATACTATATTGGGAGCAGGGTTGTAAATATATGGTTATCCAGGAAATAGGCACAGAAATAATATTAACAAAGCGTGCCGTATATGCTATATAAGTGGTAATCATGGGAGAGACCCTGTAAGGGAGCCAAAGGGGGAAAATTCTCAGGCAAAAGGACAGGGGTTAATCTATATATAGATTAACCCCTTTTGTTTGGGAGAAAATTGCTAGAGAATACTGCCCTAAACTTCGCCCGGTGCAATACCTATAAAAATATTATCGAAAGGGGGTGATAGTTTGCCAAAGATTCCCACATAATAGTTCAGGCACAAACATTGGCAATATCTAAAAAGGAGGGTAATGTGCATAAGAGATTGATATTAGCTTTGGTCACGACGGTGGTGATGGTTGGCGGATTGGTAAGTGCCTGTGCCGCCCCAGCGCCGGCACCAGCTCCCGCGCCAGCACCCACTCTGGAACCCCAGGAATGGAACTGTATAGTATACATGCCCGCTATCACTGCCTTTTACGATGTAGAGATGCAAACCGCATTCAACCGTATCAAGGAACGCACCGGCGGTCTTCTAAGTGTGAAGGTTGTTCCCAGTGGGGTACTGCCCATCAAGCCGGCAGACTGGATGCGTGCCATCAGCGATGGTGAGCTACAAATGAGCCTTCTCGGTGCTGATTACCACGCTTCAGATTACCCAATGTGGGGACTCCTCAATGTCCCCTACCTTTACGCAGACAAGTATGAGAAGAGGCTGGTCTGGGATGCGGCTCGCCCTATCCTCGAACGGGAAATGCTCAAGGACGGCATCCATATCCTAAAGTATCGCCCGTGTCCTAACCAAAGCCTCAACCTTTCAAAGCAGGTGGATGTGTTTGATTTGGAGGGACTTAAGGTAAGAAGCTACAGTAAGCCAATTTCCCTAATAATAGAAACCCTTGGTGGGACACCGGTTACCATGGCCTCGGCAGAGGTTGCCACTGCCCTGGAACGTGGCACAATAGATGGTGTGTTAACCACCGCCAGCGCTATATTACAGCTCGGGTGGACAAAGCCCCTTCCGTATACTTACGATATTCATCTCATGCTTGGTATTTGGACGGTTGCTATCAATGATGACCTCTGGCATTCACTGCCCTGCGATGTGCAAAACATAGTGCACGAGGAACTAGACCAGTGGGAAGCGCAGTGTGCAATGTACTGTGAGGTAGTGGACATGCCTGGCGTATTTGATGACATGACAGCAGCGGGGGCGATCGTTGAAGTCGCTCCTCCTGAGTTAGTTGACCTCATGCACGAGAAAGTCACCAAGCCCACGATGGCAGAAGAAGTGGCGAAGGCAGGCGCTGTAGGGGAAGAGATACTCAGTGCCATGGAAGCGGCTTTGGGAAGAACACTACGCTAGAGTGCTGGATTAGACAAGGGTAAAGCCCTTGGGCGATAAAGGATAAGCTGGTTTAAAGACATTGAAACGTTTAGCTATCTTAGCCGGTAGGCTATTTAGTCGTGCCGTGAACCAGGTTGCCCTATCAGCGAGCGGCATAGCTGGACTTGCTCTCTTGGTGATGACACTCATAATTACAATGGATGTCGTGCTGAGATATGCATTCGAGCCGACTAAATGGGTTCATGAGTTTTCAACCTATCTTATGGTAGTGTTGGTCTTTATGGGATTGGCTTATGCCCTCAAGGAAGATGCCCATATTAAGGTTGATTTTCTGATGGCGAGGCTGCCCAGACGAATTCAGGATTGGATGAAGGTGATCCACTCCGTTTTATTTCTTGTTTTCACGATAATACTTTTCTACTTTAACTGGCATTTGTTTAACCAGAGCTTCGCCTTGAAAGCCACTTCCCGCACCAGTGTAGATGTTATTATATGGCCAGCTCAGTTGTTCATGCCTCTGGGATTAGCCATTATGGGCCTGCTACTGATATTCAATATATATACTGAGACCAAGTCAGTGCTTGGCAAATCAAACGAGGGCAAATAGCTTGTCATGTCTGGCTGACTATGGCTGCTTACTATTATATTCGATTCCCTTCCCTCTTTGAGGAGGAGGGAATCGAATTTAGGGAGAGGATAAATTTATGTCCTGGGAAGTAATTGCCGTTGTCAGTTTTGGATTAATATTTCTATTGCTTCTCAGCGGGTTACGAGTGGCTGCCGCTTTGGGAATAGCTGGCATCATTACTGCCTATATTTTTATCGGTAGGATGGCGCTCCTAGAGTATATTAGCTGGTCGGTCGGCACTAACTTTGTCCTCATCGCCATCCCTCTTTTCATATTCATGGGGCACCTCCTCCTCCACAGCGGGCTCAGCAGCAAACTTTACGAGGGAAGTGCAGCCTTACTGGGGAGAGTTCCTGGGGGCCTTCTTCACGCCAATATAATTTCTTGCGCTATATTCGCTGCCATCTCCGGTTCTAGTGTAGCTACAGCAGCCACCATAGGTACTGTCGCCATACCGGAGCTGGAGAAACGGGGCTATGATATTAGAATGGTCCTTGGTTCCCTCGCTGCTGGAGGAACATTGGGCATACTTATTCCCCCCAGCATAGCGTTGATTATTTACGGAGTAATGACTGAGAATCCCGTAGGACCACTCTTCATAGGCGGGATAATCCCCGGCATAATGATTAGCCTGCTATTTGTGAGCTATATTGCGGTAAGGGTAAAGACACGACCCGAACTTGCTCCCCCATATGAGAAGTTGCCTTTGAAACGCCGGCTCTCAAGCGTAATAGGTATGTGGCCGATAGTGGTCACAATGATGATAGTGCTCGGCGGGATATATCTAGGGGTGATGACCCCCACCGAGGCAGCCGGGGTCGGCGCCTTTACCGCCCTGGTTTTTACCCTAGCCTATCGTCAACTCAACTGGTCAGTATTGAAAACTAGTCTCCAAGAGACGGTAAAAACGACGGCAATGATTGTACTCCTTGTCATTGGCGCCCAAATGGTGACATCCATCTTGACCTATTTATGGGTTACCGATAAGGCAGTTGCCTGGGTTGCCTCCTTGGCGGTATCACCGATAGCAATCCTGGTGTTTATCTACATTTTATACCTCATCTTTGGCTGCTTCATGGATGGAGTATCACTGGAGGTAATAACCCTGCCCATCGTCTATCCGATTATTTCAGGCTTAGGGTTCGACCCTATCTGGTTCGGGATTGCTTTGGTAATACTTATCGAGATGGGGATGCTTACCCCCCCGGTGGGGCTGAATGTTTACGTCATACATGGGCTCCGCCCTGACCGTCCCTTGACTGAGGTTTTCCTCGGCATCATTCCCTTTTTCTTCATGCTGGTTATAGGCTTAGCCATACTAACTGCTTTCCCCATACTAGCCACCTGGCTGCCTGGGAAAATGATGGCGATAAGGGGCTAGTGGAATTATACTAAGAAATAGGTTACTTTCAAGCTAACTAGTCACTCACTAAGCTGTAAAGGAGGAGGAATGAATGCCCATTTCGAATGAATCGGCTGATCGCTTGCGCCGTTTGCAGGCACAAATGGTAGCCAGCGGGGTGGATCTGGTTGCCATCGGACCAACGGCCAACATGCGTTACTTGCTTGGCTTCATGCCGCTAGCCCTCAAGCGACTGTGTGTCTTGCTGGTAACCGGTAAAGCCACCCGCCTTATCGCCGGCACGCTCAACGCTGTCGAGCTGGAGGCACGCACCGGTATGGAGGCAATCCCCTGGACCGATGACGATGGCCCATATCCGACGGTGGTTAAGGAACTAAAGGCGCTCGGCATGCCACCGGGCAGTGTTCTTGCTGCTGACGATACTATGTATGCCGCGGCGCTGTTGCTGCTGCAAGAGGCGGTTAGCCCCAGAAAATCGGTGGCCGCTGGCCCATTGTTAGACACTCTGCGGATATGTAAAACGGAGACAGAGATTGAAGCCCTAGCACGCTCGGCTGCTCAGGCCGACCGAGCTTTAAAAGTGGGAGCAGATGCCTGCCGTCCGGGTGTGACAGAGCGTGAGGTAGCCAACAAAATCGCTGCCTACTTTATGCAAGACGGGGCTGAGACAGTGGATTTTACCATTGTGGCCTCAGGACCTAATGGCGCCTTTCCTCACCACCACCCAGGAGACCGGTGTTTGCAGACCGGTGATACGGTTATCATTGATATTGGGGCAACCCTGAACGGCTACAAATCGGACATATCCCGCATGGTTTCCCTAGGTGAGCCATCGGCTGAGGTGCGCGCTGTATATCAGGCCGTACTGGAAGCCAACCAATGTGCGCATCAGGCGGCTATTGCCGGGGTGCCCGCTCGCACTGTAGACCGTGCCGCTCGTGACTCACTCGAACGGGCTGGTTATGCACCCTACTTCATACATCGCACCGGCCACGGGCTGGGCTTGGAAACTCACGAACCGCCCTGGATTACGTCTGAGAGCGACACCCTTCTGAAACCGGGGATGGTCTTTTCAATTGAGCCGGGAGTGTACCTGCAGGGAAAGTTTGGCGTTCGCATTGAGGACATTGTGGTGGTTACTAAGGGTAAGTGCCGGCGCCTGACCGGCTTGGATTACGAGTTCATCATAAATACCTGAAGGAGGGGGTAAAATGGTCAAGCTAACTGTGCTCTACAACCTGCCACCAGATGCTGATCACGAAGCATTCGTGAAGTGGCGTACCGAATCACACCAGCAGAAACTGGTGAAGTTACCGGGCCTCATTGAGGCCGCTTTTTACGTGATTCAGGATAGTCGTGAAGGTCCGGCACCATATCGCTATATGAGTGAGCTCCTATTTTCTGACCAGGAGACTTTCGAGAAGGCCTATTATGATCCAGCCTTCCAGGCCGGGCTCAAGGAAGACCTTAAGCGCATTGTCGACCCGCTGTTTTTGGTCTCGCGTGAGTTGCTGAGGCATACCTGGGAGGCTGAGGTTCCATCGAGCAAGTGACCAGTTTAAGGCAAGCGTCCTTACCCACCGAAGACATATAGAGGAATACCGGAGCTTATGCTATACTCTTAGAGCCGACTCAAAAAAGCTGCTTTCAAAGTTTTTAAATTGCGAGGTGAGTATTGTGTTTCTAAATTCAATTTTTGCCGTAGATTCCCACACAGTAGGCGAGCCAACCAGGGTTGTTGTTGGCGGTTTACCCAAAATACCCGGGGACTCAGTAGCCCAAAAAAGGGATTATGTAAGAAGTAAAATGGATTACGTGCGCAACTTTTTATGCAACGAACCCAGAGGCCATGAGGGCATGTATGGTGCACTTCTGACAGAGCCAGGCAGTAAAGAGGCTGATTTTGGCGTTATTTTCTTTAGTACCGTAGGTTACGATGACATGTGTGGCCATGGTACCATAGGGGTATGTAGCGTGCTTGTTGAAACGGGCATGGTTCCTGCGCAAGGGCCTTCGAAAGAAATCAGTTTAGAAACACCCGCCGGGCTAATCCGAGCAAAAGCCAAGATTATGGATGGCAAAGTTAAAAGCGTTTCCCTGATAAATATACCGGTCTTTCTCTATAAAGAGGATGTATCGATTAATGTCCCCGGCTACGGAGAGGTGAAGGGAGACGTTGCTTTTGGTGGAAATTGGTACTTTTATGTAAAGGCAAAGGAGGTTGGGGTCAGGGTAAAATCGGAAAATATTGATGATTTGACTAAAACTGGCATGGCGATAAAAAACGCATTTAATAAGGAATTTGATTTAGTCCACCCTACAAATCCTAACATATCAACAAAATTACTGGGTGTCTCCATCATAGACTCACCGGTCAAAAATAAAGGGGCAGATCAAAACAACATCGTTGTAGAAGGGAAATTTGTGGACAGGTGTCCATGTGGTACGGGAACATGTGGTCGGATGGCTGTTTTGTTCACTAAAAACAAATTGGCCCTCAATGAAGATTTTGTCAATGAGGGTATTGCCGGTACAATATTCCAGGGCAGGTTAATTGGAAAAACCAAGGTTGGTGAATACCCAGCAGTTATACCTGAAATTACGGGGAGCGCTTACATCACGGGCTTTAATCACCTTGTCCTAGACCCCGACGACCCCTTTGGAGCCAAGGGTTTTCTACTTGGTCAAAAAATTTAAGAATCGCAGGAGGTAGAATGAAAAAAGAAGTAAAAAAGTTTTCCGGAATTATACCACCATCAATCACCATCTTTGACGCCAAAGGAGAAATTGATCGGGAGAAAACGAAAAAGTTCATCAAATATTTAATCACTGAGGGAGTTCACGGGATTTTTATTGCTGGAAGCACCGGTGAAGCTTCCCTGATGACCATGGAACAGAGACGTGAGATAATCGATATCGGTGTGGAAGCTACCTCAGGGAAGGTACCATTACTTGCTGGCACCGGGCATAACAGCACCCGAATCGCCGTGGAATTAAGTAAGTATGCACAAGATGCTGGCGCCGATGCGGTGGTTGCCTTGCTTCCCCACTATCCCCGGCCCTCAGACGAAGGGCTCTATCAGCATTACAAAGCAGTGGCTCAGGCAGTTGATATTCCGTTACTCGTTTACAGCTGGCCTGGACAGTATGGTTACTCCATGTCACCAGAGATGGTCGCCCGTCTCGCTAAAGATGGGTATATCCAGGGAATAAAGGACACTCACGAAGATATTGACCATACCGCCGAGATTATCCGGTTGACTAAGGGAGAAATTACCATTCTTGAAGGCTACGAAAGTAAAATTTTACCCGCCCTTTGCCTTGGTGCCGATGGCAGTATCTGTACCATCGGCAATCTTATACCTGCCGAGGTGGTGGCAATATATAATTTATTTAAGAGTGGCAAAATAGAGCAGGCTAAGGAGAAACAGCTGGCCATTTTCCCGCTGATTAACCTGCTAGCTACCAGGCACGATAGCCAGCTCCTCAAAGACAGTATTAAACTCTTGGGACATGATGTCGGCGATGCCCTAATGCCAGCGAGCAAGGTGCCTTCCGATATAATCGAAAAAGTAAAGGCCGAACTCAAGAAATTAGGCAAACTAAAGTAGCTATTTAGGCAATAGTTAAGTTTTTAGACCCCGTAGTGCCCGGGGTTATCGGTAGTAAGTGCACTAGGATTATCGACCGCATATTGGTATTGCCAATACGGCAACTGATTTATCCCCTACCCATAGTAAATGTTGGCAATTTTGCCTTGGCGAGAATTTTGAGGTAGAATTTGAAGCAAGGAGAGGTGACCGAGTGGTTGATGGTGCCGCTCTCGAAAAGCGGTCTCGCCATTGGTGAGCGTGGGTTCGAATCCCACCCTCTCCGCCACTATAGTTATGGCTTCTCCTTATATCACGGAGAGGTGCTGGAGTGGCCTATCAGGCGCGCCTGGAGAGCGCGTGTCGGGTTTCCCGACCGTGGGTTCGAATCCCACCCTCTCCGCTCTACTTTCTTTAATAGGAAACCCCTACCCCTTTTAGTTCTTTATTTGGTAACCCTCCCCCTTTATCCCCCTCGGTGGATTGGATGCAATTGCTCACCCAGAGGGATGATGGTTAGAATCTCAATACTTTGTCCATTATAGAATACTTTTTCTACCAGAAGCCTTAACAGTTCTTGCTTGCCCGTAAAATCCAGGTCGTGTAACCCTATGCTAATCTTCTTTGCCAGGATCTTAATATGGGCCTCCTGGTTTTGTGTCAGAAACCTTTGGACAAGCTGCCTTTCCAGTTCAGCCTTTCGCCTCTCTACTTCACCTTGCTCTTTCTGGATGAGTTCCATATCCTCCCGCATCATAAAGTCGGCATATAGACCCTTACGGTAACCTTCCACTAACCGCCTCTGCTCTTCCGGTATTGCCTTTAACCTAGCCTGACAAAGTTGTAGTTCCCGTTCCAGGATTTCCTTTGTCTGTGAATTATCAGCATTACGGCGATGAAGCTCCTGGATAAGAAAGTCTGGGTCCTTAATAAGCTGGCAAATTGTATTCCAGACTACCGGTTCTATTGCCTCGGTCTTAATCTCAGGGCAGGAACAGGGCTGGGGCCTGCCATCTGGACCGAGTGGAACCCTATCGGGATTGCCTTTTCGATAGCAGCGGTAGTAAGGGATAGCATGAACGGTATGTCCCCCTATTCGGCCACCACACTGGGAGCAATACAAAAGCCCGGATAGGAGGTACTCCCTCTTTGTGTTTCTCTTGGACAGTTCCGCATTCGTTTTAAGCTTCCTCTGCACGCCCTCAAACAGTTCTACTGGAATCAGCGAAGGCACCTTTACAGGTATCCATTCCTCTTTGGGGCGTAGGGCAGTGGAGGTTTTTTTGCTCTTGGCTAATGGCTTAAGCCTCAACTTGGGCTCAATATGATACTTTCTGAACTGATGCATTTTGCCTATATAAACTTCATTCCTCAGCATAACTCCTAGGGTGCTGGCCCGCCATCTATCCCCGCCTCTAGGAGTTGGTATATGCAAGCAGTTAAGCCTATCAGCTAGGCTTTGAAGGGATAGGTTTTCGTTAGCAAACGCGTAAAAAATCAATCTTACTATCTGGGCTTTCTCAGGGTTCTTCTGCAGCGTAGCCTTTTCCTTGTTGTAGCGGAAGCCAAAGGGTATAGCCCCAGCGCTGACCACCTTGCCCTGCCTGGCCTTCTCCCGGCTACCTCTCATGGTGCGCTCCCTTATCTTCTCCCGCTCATACTCTGCCACCAGCCCCCTCATATTGAAGAACATTCTATCCTCGGGCGAGGTACCCATGTCCTGGGTGATAAACTCTAGCTTTATCCCCTGCTTTTCGAACTCTTCGGACAGAATCATCTGGTGGTAGAGCTTGCGGGAGAGTCTATCGGGGTCATAGGCCAAGACCACATCAACTCTTCCTTCTCTTGCTACCTGGCGCAAACGATTGAGGGCTGGCCTATCCAATTCGGCTCCGCTGTAGCCATCATCAACAAAGGCATCCTTATCTCCATCAAGTGCAAGAGTCCAGTCCCTCTCCAAACTCCTTTTCCTTAATGCCTCAATCTGGCTAGGGATACCATATTTCTCTGCCTGTTTATCTGTGCTTACCCTGGCATAAAGTGCTGCTCTCATCGTTCCCTCCTCATAGTTTCTATTTGCTCTTTTGTCGGAGGCTCGGTGCCCAGATATTTGATAACTTTTTGCCTCACCTTCTTACCCTCTCGCTTGTTTTCCACGAGATAGTAGTAGATTCTGTTGCCTTTTCGTTTAGTTCTGACAAACGCCATCGCTCGCCTCTATCACCATTGTAGTGCCTACCTGGAGGAATGTCAAGGGGGCCAGAAGGTCAAAAGAGGGAAGTTTTAGGAAGGGTTTAATCATAGCTAGAAGGGAGGAGCTTAAAGACAGAAGACAAAGACAGTCTTTGGCACATGTCTTGTCTTGGTCTTTTATATCTGGGAAAGACAAAAAACAAGACACTGTCTTGCCACCAGGAAGCGGCATGAGTTTTCCCCTTTTAGTCCAGGTAGTCCAGCTTCAGTCCAGCGGTCCAAGTTCTCCAAGACAGTCTTAGGCACGGTGTCTTGGTCTTGTCTTGCTCTTTTGTATCTAAACAAGACAAGAAACAAGACACTGTCTTGCCACCAGGAAGCGGTATGGGTTACCCCATCTTTCATCAGCTTCAGTCCAGGTCCAAGTTCTGCAAGACAAGACACGAAAATTAGATAGTCTTTGCCGTCTTGTCTTGGTGTCTTCATCTTGTTGTCTTTAGAGGCGTAAAGCCATTACAATTTGGTTAAGGACTTCAAACAGAACGTGTTAGCGCTGCGTTACACAACTCTATTCTTGTGGGAGTTTGGACCGCTGGACTGGAACCCGGACATTTCTGGAACCGATTTGGACTGGCTGGGCCAGGCAAGTTGCTTCAGGCAGAACAACGGGCGAAAAACAGACAAGCCATTAAAAGCGCTCTACTTCATCAAGGAGTTCCTGCGGGATACTCTTTCTCAGAAAGGCACGCCAACTATAGAACCATACCTTTCTTAAGTCTCGTCTTATATGCATTTCTCCTAGGGCACGCCATATCCATGCCAGGTCTCTGCAATCGCCCAAAGCCCAAACATACTCAGCACTCAGTAGGACAAAATTGGGGGGAACTCCCGCTAGCTTACCGATCTCCAGGAATTTCCCATAATTCGTACTCTCGCTTCTCTGTATCTCATCTTCCAATTCCGCAGCGTATTTCATTTTGAATGTTTGCTCTCTTGAGCGGCTAAACCCCTCTAAAGGCTGGGTCAACATTTGTAATCTTTTCCTGCCCTTTTTTGTTATGAACCAGCCTCTCCTTTGACCTTTCTTGGCAATAAATCCTTCCTTTGACAACCTGTGAAGTTGCACGCTCAAAGAGCCTGGAACAGCCTTCAAAAGTCCAGAAAGATCCCTAGCCTTGAGAGGACAACTCCTAGTGCTAAACTGCAGAGCTTCCAGAATTTCGTCCTTTGTCGCCATGCTCGACGATTCCTATCGCTTATTACAATTACATTAACACCATATTAACCAATTTTCAAGCTATTATGATGTCTTTTCCAGTCCCCAGCCTCAAAGCACGTGATCCCTCAAGAAGGCTTAAAGCCATCCGAGTCGGGATAAGATAACAGGCTGGGGTAGCACGGAATCCTCGCTAGCATTTTGGCCGGAATATTAACTTCGGCTATAGAAGTATGTAATGGGGCATTTGAAGGACAGTGCGTAAATCTTGCATCGTTGTCGGGAAATGTGCTATAACAAACACGCGTAAAAGGGGGCTGACAACCTGAAAAGGTCTTGTTAGCCCCCTTTTATGATAACGATATCATATAACTTATGCTGCCAGAAGCCAAATCATAATGGCTTTACGTTGCCTAAGACAACAAGACAAATAAGACAAGACTACCCAGATTTTACTTGTCTTGCGAAGCTTGGACTGCTGGACGGAAACTGGAAACCGGTTGGACTGAGCTGGACTACTTGAACTGATAGACGCAGAATAGCCTTCCTGCTCACATATCACGCTGACCTTCTCAGTGCTTAACCAACATTCCGATGAATTGTTAAGTTTCTGAGTTTACGTAACCAAATAGATAGATATTGATGACTATTGCCGTGATGATATAGGTAGTTTATTGACAAGACCAACTGCCCATAGATAGTATAGAGATGCTTAAAACAGTATCTGTTAGGAGGCTAAAGATGGCCTTAGAACATGTTGCCGGCAAGAAGGTAGGGCATATCATACTATATGCTCTAAGCACCTGCCCTTGGTGCAGGAAGACAAAAAAACTGCTGGGCGACCTGGGTGTGGAATACTATTATGCAGATGTTGACCTTATGAAAGATGATGAAAAGAGGGAGACTATGCAGACTGTAGAAAGATGGAACCCAAGTTGCTCTTTCCCCACTTTGGTAATAGATGATAATAAGTGCATAGTTGGATTCAAAGAGGATGAAATCCGGAAAGCATTGAAGCTATGACTGACGAGATAGTGGTAAGTGCAGACGAGGTTAATAGATTATATGATAGGCTGGATAGGGAAGCTGAGGCTGGGGGATACCATCTGAACCCCGATGTAGAGTTCACAAAAGAACTCGTAAAGGGCCTGCTCACGAACGAAAGAAGGTATGGTTATTGGGCTTGTCCCTGCAGATTGGCTTCTGGGGAGAAACAGGATGACATTGATATTATCTGCCCCTGCGATTACCGAGACCCTGACCTGAGCGATTACAATACATGTTACTGCGGGCTGTATGTTTCGGAGGCGGTAGTGAATGGCCAAAAAAGGATTGGTGCCATACCGGAGCGGCGGCTACCAATCAAGGAAAGAAAACGCGTGAAGGCTCAAACAACAGCCAGCGGTATTTCCTCACTTACTCTACCTGTATGGAGATGTAAGGTTTGTGGGTATTTGTGTGCTAGAGAGTCTCCACCCGAAATCTGCCCTATATGCAAGGCTAAGAAAGAGCGGTTTGAGCGCTTTATCTAGAGAGACAAACTATATTGCCAACTAGCCGCTTTCACTGGTATTGACCTAAATAGCAAAGAGGAATCTTTGTGGCTCCTTTGTCCCTTTAGTAACAAATTGGCTTGTTGTTAAGCCTAGCTATTGCTCAAGAGATATGACTTTGCTAGACTAAAATAATGGCATCTTTCTTTAAGCAAGAATACAAAAGGAGAAAAAGGAATGTTACGAATGTTGCCACCGCAAGTTAGAGCCTTCTACCTCCGGGCGATGGAAGATTACGAGGGTTTTTGGGAAGACGCAGGCCTAAATGCTGCGAATGATGTCCACTGGTTCAAAAAGTGGGGCAAAGTCTTTGAATGGGAGTATCCCACTTTCAAATGGTATATAGGTGGCACGACTAATATAAGCTACAGTTGCCTGGATCATAAAGTTAAACAGGGGAAAGGTAGCAAAACAGCTTTCATTGCTGAGTGTGGCGATACTGGAGAGATAAATACTGTTACCTATATTCAGCTCCTAAACCTTGTCAACAAGTGTGCCTCTGCATTAAGGGCTTTCGGAGTACAAAAAGGTGACCGCGTAGTCATTTATATGCCAATCGGTATTGAAGCAGCGGCATCTATGCTTGCCTGTGCCAAGATAGGTGCAGTGCACATGGTAATATTCGCTGGTTTCTCTGCAGGAGCAATAGCAGATAGGCTAGGGATGAGTGGCACCAAGTATATTATTACCCAGGACTGGGGAACTAGAAAAGGTAAGCCAGTGCCGCTGAAAGAAATGGTAGACGAGGCGCTGGCGATACTCCCTTTCAAGGACCAGGTCAAGACAGTGGTAGTTCTCGCTCATGAGCATGGTGAGGGTGTCCCCATGAAAGAGGGCAGAGACTTATATTGGAGCGAGTTCTTAGCCAAAGGAGAAGGATTTAGCTGCGAGTGTATTGTTATGGAGTCCAATGAGCCCCTATTCCTGTTACCTACATCGGGAACTACCGCCAAACCCAAGATTACAGTGCAAAACCATGGAGGTTATCAGGTATATTGTTACTGCATGGGTAAATGGATGTATGACTTGAGGTCTGATGATATCTGGCTTTGCACCTCAGATATTGGCTGGATAGTAGGCCACAGTTACAACGTCTATGCTCCTCTTCTTACCGGCTGCACTTCAATTTTGTATGAAGGCACCCCGGATTATCCCAAGCCAGACATGTGGTGGGATTTGATCGAGAGAAATAAGGTAACAGCTGTTTGGACTTCTCCGACTGCGGTACGACAACTAATGAGAACGGGGATAGAACAAGCGAGGAAGCACAACATTAGCACTGTGGAGAGGGTTTTTTGTGCGGGAGAGGTGCTGAACCCTGCGGCACATAAATGGCTCCAGAGTGAGGTCTTTGAAGACAGAATACCGGTAATAGACCACATGTGGCAGACAGAAACTTCAGCTGCAATAGTAGGGAATCCCTACGGTTTGGGTATGGCTCCGATAAAGCCTGGCTCCGCAACTTACCCAGCACCAGGAATAATGGCAGATGTCGTTGGGGAAAAGGATGGTCAGCCTGTCTCCCAAGGAGAGAAAGGTATTTTTATCATCAAGAAACCATTTCCAGGCTTGACCCCAACGTTGTGGGGGGACCCAGAAAGGTATAGGAGTGACTATTGGGAAAAGAGTCCAGCTTTACAAAGGGTTTATTATGTCGGAGATGCCGCTTATAAAGACGAAGACGGTTACATCTGGTTTGTTGGCAGAGCTGACGAGATAATAAAGATTGCTGCACACAGGATAGGGACTATAGAGATTGAGAATGTCCTGATTTCTCATCCAGCGGTGGTTGAGGCTGGAGTGTCAGGAGTTGCCGATGAACTTAGAGGAGAGGTAGCAAGCGCTCTAGTGGTGTTGGCCGACGGTTACCAACCCAGCGAGGAGCTGAAGCAGGAACTTATGCAGCATGTAAGAAAGACCATCGGTGCTATCGTAGTGATGAAAGACATTGAGTTTGTTAATATGCTACCCAAGACAAGGAGCGGTAAAATCATGAGGAGGGTAATGAAATGCCTGTTAGCGGGTAAGGAGCCTGGAGACTTGTCCACAATAGAGGAGGAGGCTTCTGTTGACGAAGTAAGGGAGGCAGTACAGAAGATGAAAGGGATTGACTGAAAGTGTGCAGGACAACAAAGAGGCTGCATATCTATTTGCACATATCCAGCCTCTTCAGTAATCTGGCTTCCCAGGATATCAGTCTCAGCTCTTCCCTATTCTGAACATCTTAGTTCCGCATGTGGGGCATGTTCCCTGTGTTGCTGGCCTACCATTCTTCATGGTTATACTCCTGGGGTCTTTCATTTCCTTTTTAGCACGACATTTCACACAATATGCTTGCATTTGTTCACCTCCGTTTTTGTATGGAGAATAGATCATTCCCTACTCGAATGTCAATAGTCTCTCTGGAACTGCACTTTATGGCTTGTATTCTATTTCCTAGGGTCAGGAGTTAGTAGCCGGGCTATAATAGACCTGACGGGTTCCGGTGAGGCGCCATAATCTGGCTGGGGAGCTAAGCTGCCCCGACAATCAGACTGCCTG
>Ga0209986_10001003_pt1 | contig 27539 bp, 18 predicted proteins | sample BlataG_FD_183168 | JGI IMG/M metagenome (GOLD analysis project Ga0209986, IMG submission 183168) | Deep subsurface microbial communities from Black Sea to uncover new lineages of life (NeLLi) - Black_00105 metaG (SPAdes) (version 2) | ecosystem: Environmental > Aquatic > Marine > Oceanic >... | reverse complement strand
TATCCATACCTTGCTAGGTATACGTACAGTGAGGATAATGCTCAGTATCAATTCGGAAGCGGATTTGTTACTACTTTAAGACCTGAGGGTTACGATGCAAATATCAAGTGGGAAGAAACAACAACCTATAATATAGGCCTGGATTATGGTCTCCTGAATAACCGGTTTTCGGGTGCTGTAGATTTGTATTACAGGGAAACTGATGATTTGATCAATTTCATTCCGGTTCCTGCCGGTACAAACCTTACGAACCAAATCTTAACCAACGTTGGTGATTTGGTAAACAAAGGTATCGAGTTTACAATCAATGCGAAAGCTATTTCAAAAGCCGATATGGTATGGGAAATCGGATTTAATGCAACCTATAATGAGAACGAAATCACCAAACTTACTGCTACGGATGATCCGGAGTACCTCGGTGTATTTACAGGAGGCATATCCGGTGGGGTTGGTAATAACATTCAAATTCATAGTGTTGGGTTTCCTGCAAACTCGTTCTATGTATATAAACAGGTCTATGATGAAGACGGAAATCCCATTGAAGGATTATATGTAGATACAAACGGTGACGACCAGTTAACCGTTGACGACAGATACCGTTATAAAAAGGCCGCACCGGATGTATACCTGGGATTCTCGTCATTATTCCAATATCAAAACTGGGATTTCAGTTTTGCAGGAAGGGTGAACCTGGGTAACTATGTTTATAATAACGTGTACTCAAATAATGGAACCTACAGTGGACTTTACAACTCGGTGGGTTATCTGAACAATGTTACCACAAGTTTACTTGACTCAAAGTTTAGTAATCCGAAATACTGGTCTGATTATTATATGGAAAATGGCTCATTTCTGCGCCTGGATAATCTGACATTGGGATATAACCTTGACAATATAATAAATGGTGTATCCAACATAAGACTATACGGAACTGTTCAGAATGTATTATTAATTACTAAATATCAAGGCTTGGATCCGGAGGTTAGTAGTGGTATTGATAACAACATCTATCCTCGTCCAAGAACCTTTTTGTTTGGCGTAAGTGTTGAATTTTAAAATCACGATATTATGAAAGCAAAAAATCTAAAAATTTATATAATTACAGTATTTGCTGCAATTTTAGCATTTACTTCGTGTACCAAAGATTTGGATACTGTTCCTCTGGATAAAGACGTTGTAACTTCAGCCTCTGTGTATGATAGTCCTGCATCCTATCGCCAGGTATTGGCAAAGTTATATGCCGGACTTGCTGTAAGCGGACAAGAAGGGCCTCACGGAAATAACGACCTTAGTGGTCTTGACGAAGGATTCGGCCAATACCTGAGGGCTCACTGGTACGCCCAGGAAATACCTACTGATGAGGCGATCATTGCTTGGAATGACGGTAATTTAAGGGATTTTCACGAGCAGGACTGGTCTTCCAGTAACGAGTTCATCACCAACTTGTATTACAGGATTTTTTACCAGATATCATTATGTAACGAATTCATCAGAGAATCTTCTGAGACAAAGCTTAACGAAAGAGGAATCAGTGGGGCTAACAAAACGGAAATTCAAACTTACAGGGCTGAAGCCAGGTTCTTACGTGCTCTTAGCTACTGGCATGCCCTGGATATGTTCGGAAATGTCCCGTTTGTTACTGAAGATGATATTGTGGGTTCTTTCTTCCCTGAACAAATAAACAAGGCAGATCTGTTTGACTATATTGAATCAGAATTGCTGGCTATTGAAGATCTATTGATGGCTCCAATGGTAAATGAATACGCCAGAGCAGATCAAGGTGCTGTTTGGATGGTTTTAGCTAAGCTTTACCTGAATGCTGAAGTTTACATAAACACTGCTAAATACACTGAGTGTATCACTTACTGCAAAAAAGTAACTTCTGCCGGTTACGAGTTGGAATCGACTTTTGAAAACCTGTTCCTGGCAGACAATCATAACGCTAAAGGAATTATCTTTCCAGTAGCTTTTGACGGTATACATACCAGGACATGGGGAGGAACAACGTTTATCATCCATGCTGCAGTTGGTGGCACAATGGATCCTGCTGAATTTGGTATTAATGGTGGCTGGGGAGGAATAAGAACTACTAAGACCCTTGTAAGTAAATTCCTAAACGTTGACAATCTGAAAAGCGCATCCCTAAACTTGAAGACTGTCGCTGATTATCCTTTATTATATGTACCTGGCGGACATCAGGGCTGGGATCCTTCAAACACGAACACAGTTCTTGCTTCTGTCAACAGCGATGGAAATTACGAAGGATATCTCTATTTCGCCGATGCAGATAACCAGTTTAAATACACCGACGGCCCAACCTGGGATGTTAATTACGGTGACACCGGCGCTGACGGGACACTGGAACAAAATGGTGATAATATAGTAGCTGGTGATGCCGGATACTATAAACTCAATGTTGACCTGAACGGACTAACCCATAGCTTTTTGAAAACAGAATGGGGCGTGATCGGATCAGCCACTCCGGACGGATGGGATTCAGATCAGGATATGACATATGATGTTGATAATGATGTATGGACTATCATTGTAGAATTATCTGCCGGTGAGATCAAATTCAGGGCAAACGATGGTTGGGATCTCAACTATGGCGATACAGGTGCAGATGGAATATTAGAAGCGGGAGGTGATAATATTGCTATTGCAGACCCTGGAAAATATGAGATCAAACTGAAATTAGGTGCTCCGGATTATACTTACACAATCGAACAATTCAGCTCTGACGGACGTATAATGTTTCATACCGACGGACAGTCTCTTGAAATCGCAGAAGTATTTGAGTTCACCGAAGGATATGCCGTAACCAAATTTAAAAATGTTACATCTGGCGGTGTAATCGGGTCAGATCTTACTTTCCCTGATACAGACTTTCCAGTATTCCGTTTAGCTGATGCTTACCTGATGTATGCCGAAGCAGTACTCAGAGGTGGTACAGGTGGCGATGCAGCTACAGCATTAAGTTATGTTAATGCACTCAAAGAAAGAGCATATGGAGACCAAAATGGTAATATTACGGCTGGTGAGCTTACCCTCGACTTTATCCTGGATGAAAGAGCCAGAGAATTACTTTGGGAAGGTCACAGAAGAACTGATTTGGTCAGATATGGCAGATTCAGTAACACGGATTATTTATGGGCATGGAAAGGCGGTGTTGCGGAAGGAAGATCAGTCGATAGTAAGTACGACCTATACCCGATACCAGCATCAGATATCGGGGCAAATATAAAACTGGTTCAAAATCCAGGGTATTAAAAATTAACATTTAAAACAAGCTGATATGAAAAAGATAAATCTGATATCAATAATCCTTGTTGGACTATTTGTCTTTCTTTCCTGCGAAAAGGATGAAACGAAAGTAGTAGTAGGTGTATTTACATTTCCGGCAATTACGAGTCCTTCAGGTGGTGGTAATTACGTGCTCACTGAAGCAACTGAAAATGATTTGCTTGCAACCTTCACCTGGTCTGCTGCAGATTTTGGATTTCAGGCTGCAATTAGGTATTACCTTCAAATCGACTTTTCAGGCAATAATTTTGCCTTACCAGCTGATTTGGGAAATACCAACAAATTAGAATTGGAAGTGCTGGTTGGCAAGATGAACAATGCACTACTTACAATGGGGGCTTTTGCTGATATATCAACTACTATGGAAGCCAGGGTAATGGCTACAATTCATGCGGATGTTGATACGCTTTATTCAGCGGTTATAACATTTGATGTAACCCCATTTGAAAAAATCATTATTTATCCTTCAGTTTATGTACCTGGTAATTACCAGGCTGCAAGTGGATATGAATCTGACTGGTCACCCGACAAAGCTCCTCAATTATTCTCCGTTAAAAGTAATGACAAATATGAAGGGTATGTTTATATGGCCAATGGTTCCAATGAATTCAAGTTTACCGATTTGCCTGATTGGACTATAAACTGGGGAGATGATGGTGCTGACGGTACGCTCGATCCAAATGGAGCAAATATAATTGCTGCCGATGCGGGCTATTACAAGATGAATGTAGACCTGAACGCCCTTACTTATTCTATTATGAATACCCATTGGGGCTTAATTGGCTCTGCAACTCCTGACGGATGGGATTCGGACCAGGATATGACCTATGATCCGGTCAATTATGTCTGGACTATCACGTTGGATTTGGTCGCCGGTGAAATTAAATTCAGGGCAAACGACGACTGGGCACTGAATTATGGTGATGATGGGCCTGACCTTAAGCTGGATGCCGGAGGTGCAAATATAGTTGTTGGCGATGCCGGAAATTATACAATCACATTGGACTTAAGTAATGCAATTTACAGATATTCTGTAGTGAAAAATTAGGGTTAATTGTAATGTGAGGATTAAAGAGGTTGTCTCAGAAAATTACTAATGAGAGAACCTCTTTTTTTTAATCCCTCTCACTATAAAGCTTTTTTCGTTTGGATGTAATTTGATTTAATATTAATTTCCTTTTTATTTACAGGGGAATAGGCTTTTGAAACAACGATCCGGGAGGATCGTTGTACAGGATTGCAGTAAAACGAAGCTCCGATTCGTTTATTCACTAGCAAATCGAGTTAATTAGTCATTCAACCTATAACGCATTTTAGTTTCACCAGACAATGAAAATAAAAGTATTGATAGTTTTGTGTATTTGCTCATCGTTGTTTACGTCTTGTAATAAAGGTGAAGATGTAAAAAACAAAAACGGCAATGATACTGTTATGATATTCTACGAGCCGGACCATTTTTGCATGGGGGCAGACCTTTCCTATATCAACCAGATTCTCGACTTCGGTGGAACATATAAAGATTCGGGAAATATTACCGATCCCTATCTCATTTTTAAAAAATATGGCACTAATGTCGTAAGATTCAGACTGTTTCATACACCAGCCTGGACAAAAGAAATTTACGGGAGTGAAGGTAAACAAATGTATAACGACTTTTCTGATGTAATGCGGGGGATTAAAAAAGCTAAGGAATTGAACATGCAGGTATGCCTCGATTTTCACTATTCCGACAACTGGGCAGACCCTGGAAAACAAATTGTCCCAAAAGTCTGGGAGTCTTTAGGTCTCGAACAATTACATGACAGTATTTACAATTACACCTTTACAACACTTAGAAAACTGGAAGAGGAGGGATTAATGCCGGAATTTGTACAAATAGGAAATGAAATAAATCCTGGCTTTGTTCTTCCGTTGGGAAACAGATGGAATGGTAATAAAGCCAATTGCGCATATCTGCTGAATGCCGGAATAGAAGCTGTCAGGAATGCCGCAAACAACAGTGAAATAAATCCTGACATTATTATTCATATTGCTCAGCCGGAAAACGCAGATAACTGGTTTGAAGGTATGGATATGGCAGGCCTGACTGATTATGACATTATAGGATTATCCTACTATTATATCTGGTCTGAAGTTCATATTAATAATGTGAGTAATTATGTATCAGTATTAAAGGGAAAGTACGGGAAAGAGGTTATGATTGTTGAAACCGCTTACCCCTGGACAATAGGATATTTCGATGATTATAACAACATTATCAATACTGAAAAACTACTTTCTGATTACCCTGCTACCATAGATGGTCAGTATAACTATCTCGTTAAACTGACTCAGGAAGTGATTGACGGAGGAGGGAAAGGCATATTTTACTGGGAACCGGGCTGGATTTCTTCAAATATAAAAACGCAATGGGGGCAAGGATCTGCCTGGGAATGTAATACACTTTTTGATTTTCAGGGGAATGTTATTAAGGGAATGAATTTTATGACCTATACATATGAATTTTAAACCATGAAACTAAAGATTTTTTTAAGTGCATTGTTAACCTTTTCCATTACTGCCATAACATTTGTAAATGCTCAGATAGACCATGTTGAACCTCCGTTCTGGTGGGCCGGAATGAAAAATCCGGATTTACAGCTTATGGTACACAGAAAGGATATATCAAACGCAACAGTAGAACTGGATTATGAAGGTGTCGAGTTGAAATCCGTAACTTCCGTTGAAAATCCAAATTTCCTATTCATTGATTTACAATTATCTCCTGGCGTAAAACCCAGGGAATTTGATATCTCTTTTAAAAAAGATGGAAAAACGGTAGAATCGTTTACGTATGAGTTAAAAAAAAGGCAACCAGGCTCTGCAGAGCGGGAAGGATTTAAAAACTCCGATGTCATGTATCTGATCATGCCTGACCGGTTCGTAAATGGCAATCCGTCAAATGATGAGGTTGCAGAAATGAAAGAAGGTCTCGACCGGAAAGATCCGTTTGGACGGCATGGTGGAGATATCAAAGGGATTATTGACCATCTCGATTATATTGCTGATATGGGTTTTACAGCCCTTTGGCTGAATCCTGTTCTCGAAAATGATCAGGAAAAGCAGTCATATCACGGTTACTCAACAACAGACTTTTATCAGGTTGATGCAAGATTAGGAACCAATAAAGATTACAAACGGCTGGGGAAACTGGCTAAAGAAAAAGGGATTAAGCTGATCATGGATATGATATTCAACCATTGTGGTTCTGAACACTGGTGGATGAAGGATATGCCAACATCCGACTGGATAAATTTCTATCCCGATTATGTCAGAACCAATCATAGAAGAACAATTAACCAGGATACGCATGCTTCAGATATTGATTCAAAAATGATGACAGATGGCTGGTTTGTTCCGACAATGCCTGATCTGAACCAGAGAAATCCTTTTTTGGCAACATATCTTATCCAGAATAGTATATGGTGGATCGAATATGTTGGTCTGGCAGGGATCAGGATGGACACATATCCGTATCCGGATAAATATATGATGGCGGAATGGAATAAGAGGGTTTTGGAAGAATATCCTGATTTTAACATTGTGGGAGAAGAATGGAGCTTGAATCCGGCTATTGTCTCATACTGGCAAAAAGGGCAAATTAATCGCGATGGATATAAACCAAACCTGCCCGGTCTTATGGATTTTCCGCTTCAGAGCGCACTTCAAAAAGGTTTGACAGAAAAGGAAAACCGGAATGAAGGATTAATTAAGCTTTATGAAGCCCTGGCTTATGATTTTCTCTATCCCGATCCTAACAACCTGGTAATTTTTCCAGACAATCATGATATGAGCCGTTTTTATATGCAGGTAGGTATGGATGTCGATCTGTTTAAACTGGGAATTACATACATTCTTACTACCCGCGGTATCCCTCAGATTTTTTATGGTACTGAAATATTAATGACACATACTGAAAGTAATGATCATGGGCATATCAGGAAAGATTTTCCCGGTGGTTGGGAAGGAGATAAAGTAAATGCATTTACCGGGAAAGGACTCTTAAAAAAAGAAATTGAAGTCCAAAACTTCTTTAAAAAACTTCTGAATTGGCGAAAAGAGAATCCGGTAATCCATACCGGAAAACTAACTCATTTTGTACCTGAAAACGGAGTTTATGTCTTTTTCAGATATAATAACAATAAAAAAGTGATGATTGTTTTGAATAAAAACAAGGAAGATCATCATTTGAAACTTAATAGATTCAATGAAATGATTGGTGGCTGTTCAAAAGGGAAAGATGTGATTAGCGAAACACAGTTTAATATGAAGGATGAAATAGTTGTTCCCGCTTTAACTCCTTTAATACTGGAATTACATTATAACTATTGTGATTAAAATTACTAAAAGACATAATGTTATAAAATGTTATAAGTTATATGTTAATTGTTATAAGTTCAGAACTCCTTACCCACTACTTAATTATAAAACGATTACAAAAAATATATGGCTATGTTCCATAATCTTGTTGGTGTTTTAATTTTTTAGCCTACTCGTCTGACCACTAAAATGTATTAGTTTTTTACATAAGCCATAACATAATTGCAATGTTTCAAATCTAAACTAGTCACCCGGCAGCAGTAGTGGTCTGACGAGTATCAAACAGAGCCAAATATATTTGTAAATTGAATCGTCTTTCATACAACTCTGTGTCTCTCCCTGTCTGCTCCATGATTTTCTGTGTACAGAACAGGCAGGGATTCAGGCGTTACCGCATTCAGGAGAATATTCTCCGAAGGAGTCCTTTAGACAATTTTACAATCATTGCAGGGGATCATGACGTATAACTTATAACCTATAACAAATAACCTGAATAAAAAAAAGAGAATTTTGAAAATTGAATAGTTACAAACGATAATATAAAGATGAAAAGAGAAGCAGTAAATATTTTAATACTTTTTATTTCCGGCTTGCTAGCCAACGCCCAGATCATTGTAACATATCCGGAATTACCAATTGCTGACCAGCCGGTAACAATCTATTTTGATTCAAGCAGAGAGCCTGGTGCCCTAAAAAACTTTACAGGAGATCTTTATACTCATACCGGGGTGATCCTCGAAGGGTCAAGTAATTGGATGCATGTGATCGGGACATGGGGGGATAACTCTGCACAACCGAAACTTACTTATCTTGGCAATTATCAGTATTCGTTATCGATTACACCAGACATTAATAACTTCTATAATGTTCAGGGTGGAGAAGTCGTAAAAAAAATAGCCTTTGTTATCAGGAGTGCAGATGCAGCCAAGCAAACGGCTGATCTGTTTGTAGATGTATTTGAATTGGGTTTGAACATCAATATTACTTCTCCTGTGCAAACTTCTCTTGTAATCGAACTCAATGACACCATAGATGTCAGTGCTTCAGCTACCATGGCGGATTCAATCTCCCTGTTTATTAATGATGGATTTATTAAAACAGGCTTAGATTCTACTTCCCTAACCCATTCTTTGCTAGCTGACGAATACGGTGAAAACCGGGTTAAAGTGGTTGCTTATGGTCAATCCGTTTTTGTTGCCGATTCTTTTTTCTATTTTGTCAGACAGGCAGCTATCGTTGAAGCACTTCCGGCTGGCGTTCAGGATGGAATCAATTACACCACTGATACTTCTGTTATCCTTGTATTACATGCTCCCTATAAAAATCATGTATTTGTAATTGGTGATTTTACTGATTGGTTAGCCCGGGAGAAAGGGTATATGAAGGTAACACCTGATACAGCGAGGTATTGGATAGAAATAAAAGAGCTCATCCCACAGAAAGAATACCGTTATCAATACCTTGTGGATGGTAAAATATATATAGCCGATCCATATGCTGATAAAATTCTTGATCCCTGGAACGATCACTATATTACAAATGAAACATACCCCGACTTAATCGAATATCCTGAAGATTATGCTTCAGGCATCGTATCGGTTCTTCAAACTGGTCAGGAAGATTTTCAATGGCAGGTTGCTGAGTTCCAGCCCCCTGCAAAAACAAACCTGGTCATTTATGAATTGCTGATTCGTGATTTTATAGCCAGGCATGATTACAAGACACTGATTGATACGCTGAGTTATCTGGACAGTCTTGGAGTAAATGCCATTGAACTTATGCCAGTTAATGAATTTGAAGGGAATCTGAGCTGGGGATATAATCCTTCATTTTATTTTGCACCCGATAAATTTTATGGTCCGAAAGAAGATTTCAAAACATTCGTTGATAGTTGTCATGCCCGGGGAATTGCAGTGATTATGGATATGGTTCTGAATCATTCCTATGGTCAATCACCTTTGGTTCAACTCTATTTTGATAAAAACACAGGAAAACCAGCTGCTGACAATCCCTGGTACAATGTTGATTCACCCAATACAGCATTTTCATGGGGTTATGATTTCAACCACGAAAGTCAGGAAACCAAAGATTTTGTCGATAGTGTAAATACATATTGGTTAACGGAATACAATATTGACGGTTTCCGGTTTGATTTTACAAAAGGATTTACTAATACCCCTGGTGATGGAGGAGCTTATGACGCTTCAAGGATCAGCATCCTGAAAAGAATGGCTGATCACATATGGAATGTCAACCCAAATGCCTATGTTATCCTGGAACATTTTTCCGCTAATAGTGAAGAAAAAGAGCTGGCAGAATACGGTATGTTGATATGGGGGAACATGAACCATGATTATGCGGAAGCAGCTATGGGTTATTCCTCAAATTTTTCCTGGGGTACTTCCAGGGGAAGAGGTTGGGATGTACCTCATCTGATTACCTATATGGAAAGTCATGATGAAGAACGACTGATGTATAAAACAATCACCTTTGGAAATTCCAGTGGTAATTATAATACAAAAAATTTTTCCACCGCCATTAAAAGAATGGAACTGGATGCCGTGTTTTTTTTAACCATACCGGGTCCAAAGATGATCTGGCAGTTTGGAGAATTGGGGTATGATATCTCTATTGATGAAAATGGACGGACTGGTGAAAAGCCGATCAAATGGGATTACTTTGATATTAATGAACGATTAAGGTTGTATCAGGTCTATCAGTCGCTTATCAAATTACGAAATGCACATGAAGTATTCCGTACATCCGATTATTCCTATTCATTGTCATCCGCCCTGAAACGGCTTCACCTGAATAACACTGACATGAAAGTAACCGTATTGGGGAATTTTGATGTGATTTATGGAAGTATCGATCCGGGTTTTCAGGAAACAGGGACATGGTATGAATATTTCACGGAAGATTCAATCGATGTAACCGATGTGAATGAAACCATGAGCCTTCAACCCGGGGAATACAAAATATATACCACCCGGAAACTGGAAGCTCCTGATATTATCCCGGATGTCGATGAGCCAAAATGGACCCTGTCTGATCATTCAGCGAGGGTTTATCCAAATCCTTCACCAGATGAATTTCACATAGTTTTAAAAAAGGATAAATCAGCATATATTATGCTTGAAGTGATTGATCTTTCAGGTCGCAAGCTCAAAAGCTTGTTTTCTAAAAAGCATAAAGGGGTGTTAAATCTGACGTGGGACGGGAGAAATGATGCCGGACTGGACGTTCCTTCAAGTATATATTTTCTTCGAGCTGTTATCGATGATCAAACAGAGGTCTACAAGCTGGTTAAGCAGTAATTTTTAATGCCGTTATTTTTCAAATACCAGATACTTCCATGGACTCAGATGCATTGAGATTTTCTGTGGTATTTCATGGTTTTCATCCATAAAAATTTCCCTGTATGTGCCTGTATGGGCACCCGTGAATACATCCACAGCCTGTTCTACACCAGTAAGATTGAGAATTACAATTACTTTATGATCATCCTTTGCCCTGATGAATGAAAAGACATCATTATTTGTGTTGTTCATTTTAATGTACTCACCTCCAAAACTTCCATTCCACAAAGCAGGATTTTCTTTTTTTAGATTAGTCAGAGTTGAATAAAAGTTTTCCAGTTCCGATTCTTTCCACTCTATAGGGTCTTTTTCGAAAAACTGCAAACGCTTATTCAATCCAATCTCCTGGCCACTGTAAATCAATGGCATTCCCGGGACGGTAAAAGTAAGTACAGCAAAAGCCTTAGCGGCATCTCCAAGCCTTTCTTCTATAGTCCCGTTCCACGAGTTTTCATCATGATTAGTAATAAAACGTAAGCGGTAAACCTCTTTGGGATATACTACTTCTTCTTTCAATAGCGAAGAATCAAGTTCCGTTACAACTTGTTCCCCTTTAGCAACCTGATTCATCAAGTGAAAGAATCCCCAGGAATAGTTCATGTCGAATGCATCTTCAAGTAAATTACGATGGTCTTCATCTTCAGCAAGCATGAACACGGGTTTTATCTGGTCCAGTTCTTCCCTGGCGCGGTTCCAGAATTCGACAGGTATCTGACCGGGATAATCACAGCGATATCCGTCCACATCTACTTCGGTAACCCAGTATTTCATAGCATCAATCATATAATCCCGTAATCCTTCATTGGAATAGTCAAGCTGGATTACATCAGTCCAGTCATAAGGTGAAACGAAATTGCCCTCCTTATCCTTATCATACCATTCAGGATGCTCAGTTACCAGAGGGTTATCCCATGAGGTATGATTAGGTACCCAGTCAAGAATTATATACAAGCCCATATCATGAGCTTTGGACACCAATGATTTAAATTCATCAAGGGTTCCGAATTCAGGATTAACATCCATATAATCCTTTACTGAATAGTAACTTCCCAGCTCTCCTTTTCTGTTAACGACCCCGATAGGATGTATAGGCATAAACCAAATTACATCTACTCCTAGCTTTTTTAACCTTGGAAGATGATTTTCAAATGCTTTGAATGTGCCTTCTTCAGTGAATTGTCTGACATTCACTTCGTAGAGGGTTACATCTTTTGTCCATTCAGGGTGTATTACCTGGCTTACAAATTGTACTGGCTCTGCTTTTTTCTTACAGCCAATTATGATAAAGAATGAAATAAGAAATAAACCGAATACGATCAAGATTTTCTTTTCCATAATCCAAATTTTATTTTATAAATACAACGTGAGTTAGAATTCACCTACAATTGAAACTGTAGGTTAATAAGGGCAATTACTAAAAAGTATTATAGCCTATTCCCTTTGATGTTTCAGAAACCAGTCATATAATTTCTGGTTATTATAGGTTTCTGTCCATGAATCATGCCCTGCCTCAGGATATACAGTAAATTTTACATTTCCATTTACCTTTTTCAGCGCCTTTACCATTTCCTCTGATTTCTCAATTGGTACCACCGGGTCTTTTGTCCCATGGAAAACCCAGACCGGCATGGAAGCCAGCCTGTATGCCTGCCAGGGGCTGCCTCCTCCACAGATTGGAGCAATGGCTGCAAACCGTTCTGGTTTTTCCGTAGCATATTCCCAGGTACCATAACCCCCCATACTAAGTCCTGTTAAATAAATACGGGTTTTTTCTACTCTGTGATCCTTGATAATCTTTTCAAGTAATAGATCAAGATCCCTGACCGACCATCGCTTTTCTGCCGGGCATTGAGGTGAAACAATAATAAACGGAAGACACTTTTGTTCTACAATTTTCGGTGGTCCATGCTTCTTAACCAAATCCAGATTATCTCCTCTTTCTCCTGCACCATGCAGAAACAAAATTAACGGCCAGGCTTTCTTACCATTTTGATCGTATCCTTCTGGCAGGTATAATAAATAGTTGAGCTGAACTTTAACCGTTATTTCTTTTTCAAAATGGCATTTTATTTGCTTGTTCATTTCCTGTGATTTTGTTAGAACTGGCCACAATAATAAAATTGCCACTATCAGTACATTGAAAACCAATTTATTCATTTGTTTTGATATAAAAAACATGATTCAAATAGAAAAACAAAAAAGCCGGGATAAAAGCAACGAAAACCGTTTGCTTCAACCCGGCGAGTTCATAAAGATCTTCCGATCGCTAAGAATTTTTATTTACAGCATTCAGATCATCGAACGCCTCTTTCAGCCTCAAAACAAAACTCTTTTCTCCACTTCTCAACCAGGCACGGGGATCATAAAACTTTTTATTGGGTTTATCTTCACCTTCCGGGTTGCCAATTTGGCCCTGCAGAAAGTCCTTCTTGTCTTTATAGTAACCGTGAACACCATCCCAAAATGCCCATTGCATATCGGTATCGAGGTTCATTTTAACGGCGCCATATTCAATTGCCTCGGTAATCAGATGCTTTTCTGATCCTGATCCTCCATGGAATACAAAATTCACCGGATTCGGACCCGTATTAAATTTCTGCCGGATATAATCCTGGGTGTTTTTAAGAATGACCGGTTTTAACTCGACATTTCCTGGTTTATAAACTCCGTGCACATTTCCAAAGGCTGCGGCTATAGTAAAGTAATCACTAATCTTCTTTAACTCTTCATAAGCATAAGCCACCTCTTCAGGTTGTGTGTATAACTTTGAGCTATCCACACCGGAATGATCTACCCCGTCTTCTTCACCACCGGTAACACCCAATTCAATTTCGAGTGTCATCCCGATTTTACTCATCCTCTCAAGATATTTTTTACAAATTTCAACGTTCTCCTCAATCGGTTCTACAGACAGATCGAGCATATGAGAACTATAGAGAGGGCGTCCGTGTTTTTCATAATATTCTTCACCGGCATCCAACAATCCATCAATCCATGGAAGAAGTTTTTTTGCAGCATGATCGGTATGCAGAACTACCGGAACGTTATAATATTCAGCCATAACATGCACATGTTGGGCTCCTGATATACCCCCTGCAATGGCAGCCTGGTGATTTTCATTGGGAAGCCCCTTCCCTGCAAAGAAAACAGCTCCACCATTGGAAAATTGTATGATTACAGGCGAATTAACTTCTCTTGCGGTCTCCAATACAGCATTTACCGAATTCGTTCCCACAACATTAACGGCAGGTATTGCAAAATTGTTCTCGTTTGCATAATCGAAAAGTGCTTTTACATGCTCTCCATATAAAACGCCCGGCTTAAATTTTAATCCCTTATTGCTCATATTAATATTGTTTAAATGTTTATTAATCAGTATGTTTAAATATAATTCAACACATTTAAAAGGAGTTTAAAGATAATATAAATGGAACAATTTCGTTTACTTCCACTCCAAATCTTTAATTCCCAATAACCCAATTGGGACTTGGTTTTTGGGATTTATTTATGCCATAGGCATCCCTTCGGGAGAAATTAGGTCAATTAGGTTAATTAGATTAATTTAATTCTTCTTTATTTTCTTTTTTTCCTTAGCCTCAGCCTTAGCCTTAGCCTTCTTTAATTACTTTGTGAAGCTATGTTCCTTTAATACGGATCTCTTCATTTCCTCTCAGCTTGTATTCCTTATTAAATACAATTAAATCAACTGATTGATCAGAAAGATTAAAAACATTTACTTCAAGGTTTGACACGCTAACCTTCAACAAGCTTCCGCGAAAATGAACCTTAAAAGAATAATTTTTCCATTGTTCCGGTATTTGAGGCTTAAAATGAATTTTGTTATTACTGACCCGCATACCACCGAACCCTTTAACAATTGACAACCAGGTTCCGGCCATACTGGTTATGTGCAATCCTTCCGATACCTCCTTATTATAATCATCCAAATCAAGTCGTGATGCTTTTAAATACAATTCATATGCTTTTCGAATATCACCAAGCTTAGCAGCGATTATTGAATGAATACAGGCTGATAAAGAAGACTCATGTACTGTCCTTGGTTCATAGAAATAGAAATTCTTTCTTATGGTTTCCTCATCATACCGGTCTTCCAGAAGGTGGAGCCCATGCATTACATCGGCTTGTTTGATAAAACATGAACGAAGAATTCTGTCCCATGACCAATTTTGATTTATAGGCCGTTCGCCCGGATTTATATCTTCCGCCAGTTGCTGTTCCTTATCCATATACCCATCCTGCTGAAGAAAAATCCCGGTTTCATCATCAACAGGATAATACATGTTATTTATGATCTCTTTCCATTTTTTCGGCTCTTCCACAATATCAAAATCAAGTTTTCTTATTAAACAGTTAAATTTTTCAATATTAACCGTCTTTACATAGTCAATACATTCAAGAGTATATTCGAGGGTCCATGTAGATATAGTATTGGTATACCAATTATTGTTTATATTATTTTCATACTCATTCGGCCCGGTAACTCCAATGATCACGTATTTCTGTTTTATTTGCGAATAGTTAACCCTCTGTTTCCAAAACCTTGATATTCCAATTAAAACCTCCAAACCATAATCAACGATATATTTCTTATCTCCGGTATATCTGACGTAGTTAAAAATTGCAAAGGCAATCGCACCGTTACGATGAATTTCTTCAAATGTTATTTCCCATTCGTTGTGACATTCTTCACCATTCATGGTAACCATTGGATATAGTGCTGCCCCTTCAGAAAAACCCAATTTTTCAGCATTTTGAATAGCCTTATTAAGGTGCCTGTACCGGTATAACAATAAATTTTTAGCTACTTTTGGTCCGGCTGTACTCAAATAAAATGGAAGTACAAAAGCTTCCGTATCCCAGTATGTACTACCCCCGTATTTTTCTCCAGTGAATCCTTTTGGACCAATGTTTAATCTTTCATCTTCACCGGTATAGGTTTGGTTGAGCTGGAAAATATTAAACCGGATCGCTTGCTGTGCGGCAATATCACCTAATATTTCAATATCGCTTTCTTTCCATTTTTCATTCCAGGCATCTGTATGTTCTATTAGTAAAGTCTCATAACCTTTTGAAAATGCACCTGCCAGTTTGCTTTTTGCTTCCTTTAGTAATCGAGACTTTTCATAGTTGGTAGAGGAAACATTAACTGCATATTTATTAATTACCAGATCTTCTCCCTTCTTAACAGGAACAGTGATTTTGTTTGCGGTATATTTTTTCTTCTCAATAATCGCTGCATTAATATTTATTTTTTCACCATTTTTGTGAAAAGCATACATCATTCCGGTGCAAATAAAAAAATCCAGTTTTTTGGTTTTAGCAACAATATATGCCTCCCCTTTATGGGTTTCCTTGCAGACTTCATCCCAAAATTTCTCATTATAATTTGCATCCTCATTTCTGACATCTGCATCAATATAAGGAGTAAAGGTAATTTCTCCGTTAAAATTTTGTGGTACAACAGAGTATTGAATTGCTCCAATCTCAGGATCTGCAATACTCAGGAACCTTTTTACCCGGACCCTGATAACCTTTCCACTATTTAGCCTGGCTACGAAAGTCCTTTCGAGATAACCCTCTTTCATATTCAGAATTCTATTAAAATCCTTCACCTCACATTCAGCCAGATCCAATGGTTCTTTATCAATTTCCACATCGATGCCAATCCAATTGGTAGTATTTAATACTTTGGCAAAATATTCGGGGTATCCAATCTTCCACCAGCCAACACGGGTTTTATCGGGGTAGTAAATCCCGGCAACGTAGCTTCCCTGTAAAGAATCCCCGGTGTACCTTTCCTCAAAATTTGCCCTCTGTCCCATCCGGCCATTGCCCAGGGCAAAAATGCTTTCGGAAGCCCGGTTATATTCGGGATGAAAACCTTCTTCAATGATCAACCATTCATGGTGCTTAATATATGGATTCATTACGCTTATCTAATTTATAGTGAATAAAGTTTTTCCAATGTCATTTCCTTTAAACTTTTTACAACTAAATCAGCCTCATGCAAGATTTTGTCAGAACCAATGCCAACACAGGCCATTCCCCCGTTCCTGGCAGCCTGTATGCCGGCGATAGCATCCTCAAAAACCACACAGTTTCCCGGTGGAATGTTTAGCTTATCTGCAACATTCAGAAATACTTCAGGATCCGGTTTTGATCTATGAATTTTATTGCCATCAACTACCGAATCGAAAAATTTATCCAACCCAATATTTTTTAAAATGAGGTGAGTGTTTTTGCTTGCAGACCCTATCCCGATTTTCAGGTTATCTTTCCTTACCTTATCTAAAAACTTTTGTGCGCCTGGCAGTATATCATCCGGTGATAATTCTGAAATATATTCCTTGTACCAGGTATTCTTTTTGTCAGTGAGTTGTATCTTATCTTCTTCAGGAAGCTTGATTCCTCCTGTTTCAAGCAAAATATTAAGGGAAGTCATTCTACTGACACCTTTGAGTCGTTCGTTATTCTTTTCGGTGAAATAAAAACCCAACTCTTGGGCAAGTCTTTTCCAGGCAAGATAATGGTATCTGGCAGTATCAACAATGACTCCATCAAGATCAAATATACAAGCCAAAACTTTCATAAATCCTTACCTTTTTGGTTTTATATAATCTACATCGTTAACAAACAATACAAGTACGGCTGCTATAACCAGGGATATCCCGCCGGTTACTAAAGCATATATACTCTCACCGGAAAAAAGATGTCTGATCAGGAAACCTAAAATACTGGCAGCCAATATTTGTGGAATAACAATAAAAAAGTTGAATATACCCATATAGGTACCTAATTTTTTAATGGGTAATGAGCCGGTTAAAATGGCGTATGGCATGGATAAAATACTGGCCCATGCCAATCCTATTCCCAGCATGGAAACAATTAAAAGATTGGGATCGTTAAAAAAATAAATACTAATTAATCCTGCGCTTCCGGCTATCAGGGAAATAGCATGGGTTATTTTACGATTAGTAACTCTTGCCAGTAAAGGTAAGACAAATGCCATCATAGCAGCAAAGCCATTGTAAACCGCAAACAATACACCAACCCAATTTGCACCTTTATTATAGATCGCCGAAGTTGTATCGGTGGTGCCATAAATATGACTTGTTACTGCCGAAGTTGTATATATCCACATTGCAAACAAGGCAAACCAGGAAAAGAATTGAACAAACGCCAGTTGAGCCATCGTTTTAGGCATATTAAAAAGATCCGTAATGACCACCGCCAATCCGCTCTTCTCTTTTCCGGAAGAAAAAAGCCAACCCGAAAAAAGCAGTATCAAGCCAAAGGCAGCTCCTCCCAGTGTTAAAATATATAACTCTGCTTCTAAAGAAAACCCATAAATTAAAAAACTTAATATAACCCCTGCTCCAATCCAGTATATACCGGTCTTATAGAAATTGGGAATAGCGGTTTGAGTCTCCGGATTGTCTGTCTGACTTTCTTGAGTATTATTTGTGTCAGTCTCAACAAATTCCAAAAGTTCCTCAGGTGAATATTCTTTTGTACGAACTACAGTCCATAATACTGCCAGAAAAAAAACAAGTCCTCCTAAGTAAAACGAGAATCTCACCGAAGCAGGAATTTCCCCTTCCGGAGCAATATTTGAAATATTGAACCAATTCGTCATCATATAAGGAAGCGCTGAAGCAATAACAGCGCCGGTACCAATAAAGAAACTTTGCATGGCAAATCCTTTTGTCCTTTGTTCAGATGGCAGCATATCCCCGACAAAAGCTCTGAAAGGTTCCATTGATATGTTGATTGATGCATCCATAATCCATAACATTCCGGCTGCAACCCATAACACGGGGGAGTTTGGCATGATCAGAAGAGCAAGTGAGGATAGAATTGCCCCCACTAAAAAATATGGACGACGGCGCCCAAGTTTGTTCCACGTGTTATCACTCATGTGACCTATGATGGGCTGAATAATCAGACCCGTAACAGGGGCGGCTATCCATAGAATTGGAATATTTTCGACTTTTGCACCCAGGGTTTCAAATATGCGGCTAACATTGGCATTTTGTAATGCAAAGCCAAATTGGATACCTAAAAATCCAAAACTCATATTCCATATTTGCCAAAAACCAAGCTTCGGTTTTATTTTACTCATAAAAAAACTTTAAAATTTTATTCAAATCATAAATAATTTTTCACCAAAATCTTTCAAAAATAAAGATAAATACTGAGAAAAGTCACTGCATATCGTATTTATTTTCAGGCAGATTGATGATTATTAAATGCTTTTTTACGAAATAGCTGTTTCAAACGTTTGCAACAGAAATAAACAATTTCTTAATAAATAAGTTTGAGGAAATATTCGGTAAAAATAAAACCCTTGAATATGTAAAAAGTTTAAACCGGGGTTTAACGAATTATATAAGCAGGTCGGCTCTGCGAACGGAGTGAATTCTTCTTCAATAACAGCAAGATTACGGGCCATCTTAAAAGGAACGTTTGGAATATTCGGCCGTATTAATGGGTTGGTGCTTTTTTCATGGAAGGAAGTTGCGGCGGTTGTGCATTAAGATTTCTTGTTTCTGCAATAATCCAACCTCTCACGAGGTTGTTGTGTGCTGGTGTTTATTTGCAAAATATTTTTTGAGTTTTTGAATTTTGTACCGATACCCGATACCCGATAGCTATCGGGTATCGGGTATCGGGTATCGGTATTGTTTATTGTGATTTAAAAAATTTGAATATCATAATTTCTCAATTCTTTTGCCAGGCCCTTTCCGTCACCAGTAATTTCAGTTAACAACGACCAGAATTCTTTCGCGTGATTTTTATGAACAGTATGGGTTAACTCATGAAGGATAACATAATCGGCAAGTTTTTCCGGAAGCCGCATGATATGTAAATTAAGATTTATATTATTCCTTGAGGAACAACTTCCCCATCGTGTTTTGGAATTTCTTATACTTACCCGGTTAAATGTAAATCCATTTTTGGCAGCAAATTCTTCCACACGTTTTGGTAAAAATTTCTTTGCTTCCCTTCGCAGGGCCTCAACTATTCCTTTCCTGATCATCTCCTGAAGGATTGAATTATTATCGGCCATACCTGCCGGAAATTTTACTTTAATGATTCCATTATAAACCGTTACTTCAATCTTTTTCTTTTCCCATTGAGAAAAAACCAACCGGTGAGACCTGGTTGAATATTCCATATTCCTTGTAAACACGGTTTGTTCGCCTTCCATTCTCTTAGCCCTTTCAAGTTGCCTGCTGATCCAGTCTGTCTTTTTATGAACAAATTCGATAGCTTTATCATAATTAACACCGATTGGCACGGTAACCATCACGCCTGTACGAGGTTTCACGCGGATGCTTACATGCCTGGCTCTTTTGCTTTTACTAAGAGTTATTACACCAATACCTTCAATTTTTATCTTTTTAATCATACTTATTTAAATGTATCGGAATTTCAAAATTGTTTATTGATTTACAATAAGTTATGTGTATGTAATAAAACTTATCTTATAAAAGGCTAAGGCTGAGGCTAAGGCTAAGGTTTTTATGTCTTCATTTTAAACTTGTTCCTTTACCTTTGTGTTTATTTTTTGAATTTGAAACATAATTCTTCTTTATTTTCTTTATTTTCTCAGCCTTAGCCTTAGCCTCAGCCTTATTCCACAACCATTCAAATTTAGTAGTTTCATTTGAGTATTATTAACCTTTTTAATTACTTTACGAAGCTATGTTCTTTTTTATTTATTTCACGGGGCAGGCTCTGACTATTTTCTGCAAATATCACATTTTTCTCAAATAATATTTCTGCAGGACCGTTTTATATCTATCTTTAAGCCTTATTTTTAAACCGACGATACTCATGGAAATTTTCAGACGTCTTATCCCAATTGTTTTTATATTCTCAATTTTATTCTCATTTCAATCTTCCGGACAACAAAAAAAGTGGTCATTGGAAGAATGTATATCCTATGCTATAAAGAACAATATCCAGGTTAAACAACAGGAGCTGAATGCCGAATTTAATAAAAACACATTATTTCAATCAAAGCTAAATGTGCTGCCAACATTTAACAGCGGGGCTTCACACTCATATTCCTTTGGAAGGGCGCTGGATGAATCGACTTACAGGTTTACCAAAGATACTACTATTCAATCCAATAATTTCTACATAAGCAGTTCCTTTACTCTTTTTAATGGTCTCCAAACTCAAAATACCATCAAACAAAATAAGTATAATCTTCTTGTCGCCCAGAAAGATGTAGAAAAAATCAAAAATGATATTTCATTAAGTATTTCCCTTGCCTACTTACAAATATTGCTAAACATGGAATTACTGGAAGTATCAAAAAGCCAGCTTGACATCACAAAACAACAAATAAAGAGGACCAGTCAGTTGGTTGAAGCAGGTAGTCTTGCAAGAGGAAGCTTACTGGAAATTCAGGCACAGGCTGCTTCAGAAGAATTATCTATTGTTAATGCAGAGAACTACCTGAACATTTCCTACTTAAACCTGACTCAGCTTTTAGAATTAGAGACCGTAAGTGATTTCACCATTCTGGTGCCTGAGCTACCTGTACCCGGAGAAGATTTTCTGATTGAACCGGTCAATATGATATACAATGATGCCGAGAATGTTCTTCCCCAGATAAAAAGTGCCGAATATTCCTTAATAAGTTCTGAAATCGGTCTCGATATTGCCAGGGGCTCCCGCAGTCCGCGGATTTCACTTCAAGGCTCCTATAGTACACGCTATTCAAACATAAGGCAAAGACTTTCCATCAGTGATGATGAATTTACATTTCCAATCGGGGTTGTGGAAGCAACGGGACAACCTGTAGTTTCCTTTCCTCAGAGAGTAACCCAAATGGGAGATTATCCGTTTGGAGACCAGTTTATGGATAACCTGGCTTATGGTTTGACGTTAAACTTATCTATCCCTATCTTCAACGGATGGCAGACCAATACTGCCATCAGCAATTCAAAACTTTCTGTATTGAATTCAAGATACCAGTTACAATACACTAAAAATTTGCTGTATAAGGAAATTCAGCAGGCTTATGCAGACGCTATGGCTGCCTTGAAAAAATACAGGGCAACAGAAAAAGCCGTTTCCTCCATGGAAGAATCCTTCCGTTATACCGAACAAAAATTCAATGTTGGTTTAGTTAATACTGTCGATTACAATACTTCAAAAAATCAATTAACCAGAACCCAGTCAGATTTGTTACAAGCAAAATATGAATTTATCTTTAAAACCAAAGTCCTGGAATTTTACAGGGGGAATCCGTTAACCTTTTAATTTCGTTAATACTTGTTAAAAATGAAGAATAAAAAACTATTCAGAATAGTAATTATCATTACGGTAGCAGTGATTATACTTGCCTTTATTGGCAAACGGGTAGGTTGGTTCGGTAAAGAAGAAACTTACCAGGTAGCTACAGAGAAAGGCAAGAAACGAACCATTATCGAAACCACAACCGCCAATGGCAAGATACAACCTGAAACGGAAGTTAAATTAAGTCCGGATGTTTCAGGTGAGATTGTTGAACTGTATGTCAAGGAAGGTGAATATGTTGAAAAAGGAAAGCTGTTATTGAAAATTAAACCTGACACTTACATTTCGATGCGCGACCGGGCTGAAGCTTCCCTGAATTCTGCCAAAGCCAGGTTAGCACAAGTTGAAGCACAATACATTCAAAGCGAGCTGTCATATAAAAGGAACAAACAGCTCTGGGAACAAAAAACCATATCAAAAGCGGAATTTGAAAATGCCGAGGCTACTTTTAAAATGGCTAAAGCAGATGTTGAAGCAGCAAGATTTACTGTTAAAAGCGGTGAAGCATCTTTAAAGGAAACCGAGGAAAACCTGATTAAGACCTCCGTATATGCGCCCATGTCGGGAACCATTTCCAGATTGAATGTTGAAAAGGGCGAGCGAGTTGTTGGTACGGAAATGATGAGTGGTACTGAGTTAATGCGAATTGCCGATCTTAACCGGATGGAAGTGATCGTTGAAGTAAATGAGAATGACATCATCAGGATATTAACAGGAGACACGGCAATTGTTGAAGTGGATGCCTATATGGATGATAAATTTAGCGGTATTGTTACGGAGATCGCAAACTCAGCTACTACTACAGGCATTTCCGTCGATCAGGTGACCAGTTTTGATGTGAAGATTCTTTTACTTAAAGAATCATATCAACATCTTATAACAGAAACCAACCCTACGCCGTTTAGGCCAGGAATGTCAGCAACAGTTGATATTCAGACAGAAACCAAATGGGATATTTTATCTGTTCCAATCCAGGCTGTAACAACACGGGCTGATACTACAGAGCAGATATACGATGAGGAAGAAAGCATTTTTAACGATGAGAAAATAAAACAAGTGGTTTTTGTTGTCAATGAAAACATGGCCCTAAGCAAAGAGGTTAAAACCGGCATTCAGGATAATAACTATATTGAAATCCTGTCGGGTATAACTGAAGAAGACGAAGTTGTTATTGCCCCTTACAGCGCAATTTCAAAAAAATTAAATGATAGCTCCCTGGTTGAAATCGTCACAAAAAAGGAGCTTTTCAAAGAAAAAAAATAAATCAATCCCCTTAAGTCGCCTTTACCGGAAGATGGCAATCATCCTAAACCTTGAAACAGCAACAAACATCTGTTCAGTTGCACTGGCAAAAGATTTAACAACTCTTTCTCTCAGGGAAAGCAGTGAGGAAAAATCGCATGCTGCTCTCTTAACCGTTTTCATCAAAGAAATTCTTACATCTCAAAAATTAAGACCGGCTGATCTGGATGCGGTTTCTGTTAGCAAAGGGCCTGGTTCCTATACAGGTTTGAGAATCGGAGTTGCTACGGCAAAGGGTCTTTCGTACGGCTCAAATATTCCACTAATCGCAGTAAATACCCTTCAGGCAATGACATTCGGGATGATCAATTCAAAGAAATTTTTATCGGTCAAAATAAAAGATACGGCAAATATTTGGTTTTGTCCTATGATCGATGCCAGAAGAATGGAAGTGTATCTGTCATTTTACGATTTTCAGTGCAAAGAAAAACGTGAAGTTTCAGCCGATATCATTAAACCGGGAATTTATGATTTTATTCTTAAAAAACGAAAGGTGATATTCTTTGGTACAGGATCAGGCAAATGTAAAAATATCCTGAACCATCCCAATGCGGTTTTTATCGATGATTTTAATACATCAGCAGCCTTCATGACCCAACTTGCATACCAGAATTACTTGAAAAAGGAGTTTGAAAATACCGCCTATTTTGAACCTTATTACCTGAAGGATTTTATAGCTACAAAGCCAGGAAAGAATATATTTTAATAGAGTCCGTATGTAAAGCCGGCTTCATTAAGAAACATCACCAATTTTTTGGCAATATTTTTGCCTGTTTTAATTAAATGAAACTTCAAATCCATATTATTCTTTTCTTTATCCTTCCGGGATTTTTAGTCCCCTGTAACGCTCAGAGGCAAGGAATGCTTGATTCTCCTTACAAACCAGGGGAAAATCTCCAATATTTAATAAGTTATGGTTTCATTAATGGTGGTGAAGCTTCCATTACTATCAACAAAGACATCCAATCAAAAGATTCAGTATATCACTTTGTGGTAACTGCCCGGACCACCGGCATTGCAGATATTCTGTACCGTGTTCACGACACCTATGAAAGTTTTGTAAACCCTTATACCGATCTTCCGGCAAAGGCTATAAGAAACATCCGCGAAGGAAATTACAGGAAATACAATGAGGTGGTATTCGACCATGTAACACGTTCGGATTCCTCAATCGTTTACAGCCAAAGTTCCGGTAAACATATCGTTCCGAAAAATATCCACGACATCATTTCCGGATTTTATTATTTCCGGAAATATTTCAGGGATTACCAGTTTAAAAAAGGTGAGCTGATTCATATTGATACATATTTTACTGACGAAATTTGGCCTCTGAAGATCCGTTACATGGGTAATGAAACCATAAGAACAAAATTGGGCAAGGTCAACTGCATGAAGTTTAATCCGGTAACCGAGGTCGGTCGTGTGTTCGAGTCAGAAGATGATATGTCTGTCTGGTTCTCAAGAGATAAAAATTTCCTTCCGGTAAAAGTCAGGTTTGATATGTGGGTTGGCGCTGTTAAAATCAACCTTGTTGAATACGAGGGACTTAAGAATGAGTTCAAGAGTTTAGAGGTAAGAGAATAATTCCTGCAAACAGAGTAAAATTTAATTGGTCTAACCGGGTAGGTATTTCAATGATTTCCACTATTTTTGCAGTACTTTACAAAACCATAGATTTATGGCCAGTACAGCAGATTTTAAAAACGGACTTTGCATTGAACATAACAATGACCTGTTTACCATTGTCCGGTTTCAACATGTAAAACCAGGGAAAGGACCTTCCTTTGTGAGAACCAAATTAAAAAGTGTTTCAACCGGAAAGGTTATTGAAAATACTTTTTCTGCAGGGGTTAAAGTCAATCTGGCAAGAATAGAGCGAAGACCTTACCAATTTCTATATAAGGATGAGATTGGGTATAATTTTATGCATACGGAAACCTTTGAACAGATCCATGTTGAAGAAAAACTTATTTCAACTCCTATGTTGTTTAAGGAAGGTCAGGAAGTTGAAATTATTTATCATGCAGATACGGAGACCCCGATCTCCATTGAACTGCCGCCATTTGTTGTTCTGGAAATTACTTACTCCGAACCGGGTGTTAGAGGGGATACTACATCCACAACCGCTCAAAAACCTGCGACAGTAGAAACAGGTGCAAAAATTAATGTTCCCATCTTTATAAATACAGGGGATAAAATTAAAATCGATACCCGTGACCAATCCTATGTTGAAAGGGTAAAAGAGTAAAAACCCGCCTTCTGAGAAGGCGGCTTTGATTTGCCATGCGACCAGGACAATGTTTTAGAAATTCGAATAAAATTCACAGCTATCATTACAGAGAAATACAAAACAATTTTCCTGAAAAATGACGAGTAAGGGATCCATAAACCGGCTGAAAATGTCCAAATTTAAGTTAAGCGCCTTATTGGACATTACCCAGGCCATTACTGCAAATCTTCCTGTAGATGAATTGCTCAAAAAATATGAGAAAATCCTCAGGGAGGAATTAAATATAGGTAAGATTCTGATCCATAAGTATAGTGTTGAATGGGAATGTATCCTTGCTGCCGGCTGCTCCCCGAATATGTACAAAAATATTGATGTGGAAAGGGATTTAATGAAATACTCCGAGATAACATTTGTTCCTTCCGGTGAAGACAATATCCTGAAGGCTTTTGATATTATTATTCCGGTTCTTAATAATAACGTACACCTTGCATTTGTTTTAATAGGCGATATCGATGAAGAAGGCGAAGGAGTCAGTCCGGTGATCAAGCACCTTAATTTCATACAAACCATCTCGAATATCATCATTGTTGCCATTGAAAACATACGCCTGTTTAATGAAAGTTTGCGCCAGGAAGCAATAAAGAAAGAGCTGGAGTTGGCTTCCAGAATGCAAACCATGTTAATTCCCGATAACCGTGAGTTACCGCAAAACAACAAGATTTTTGTTACGGGCTTTTATCTTCCTCACTATGTTGTTGGCGGGGATTATTATGATTGTATTTTATTGAATGAAGAGGAGATTGGTTTCTGTATTGCCGATGTTTCAGGAAAAGGAATTTCCGCTGCACTTCTGATGTCAAATTTCCAGGCTAATCTTAGAGCCCTTTTTACTCACGAGATTTCATTGGTTTCCCTGGTTGAAAAATTGAATAAACGGGTTATTTACAGTGCTGCCGGAGAAAAATTTATCACATTATTTATTGCCAGGTATAACTACAATACCAAAATCATGCAATACATCAATGCAGCACATAACCCACCTGTTCTTTACAATACCGTTTCAGGAAATATTTCCCTGTTCCAAACCAGTTGTGTAGGGATGGGAATGCTGGATGAAATACCTGTAATTAACGAAGTATCATTTGAAATAAAGGAAAGATCAAAAATACTTTGTTATACCGATGGCCTGTCTGAATTACCTGACGAAAACGGAGAAGAGATCGGAACACGGGCAATTGAACAAAATCTTTCCAATAATAACAGCATCGATGAAAACATCAAACAGCTAATCGAAAAACAAAATATTGTTTCAGGTAATACAAACCTGTTTGATGATGTCTCCATTATAGGTATCGAATTCTTTTAATTAGTGCTTGCAAGAATACGTATAATGCTTTGTATTTTAGCCATATACAATAATTATTAGGTTTGAATCTTTTATAGCTAAATTGCTAAATTACTCGCTTCGCTCATGAGATCGCCCCGATAGCCATCGGGGCTAAGTTGTTAAATTGTTGTCTCATCATCACTGTTTTTTTAGCAATTTAACAATTCAACAGTTTAACAATTCTATGAAAAATTCAACTGTTAAACTATTGCTTATGTCAATGATATTAATAACTTCAGATTTTTCTTGCAAAGACTAATTA